>Ga0105154_1000776_pt1 | contig 13439 bp, 9 predicted proteins | sample SSWtaG_FD_89672 | JGI IMG/M metagenome (GOLD analysis project Ga0105154, IMG submission 89672) | Hot spring microbial communities from Sandy's Spring West, USA to study Microbial Dark Matter (Phase II) - SSWsed_matched | ecosystem: Environmental > Aquatic > Thermal springs > Hot (42-90C) >... | reverse complement strand
GTGGTGGACGCTGAGGGGGCCAGCTTTAAGCTGTCCAGGCAGGCCGGCTTGCCGACCCCAGATCCATCCATGCTCTATCCTGCAGCTCAGCTCGAGCTTAAGGGGGGAGACGTCGAGGAGGGGTTCGTGGAGCTCTTCTTCGGCGAGGCCTGGGCTCCAGGCTTCTTCGCGTGGATCGTCCCCACCGATGTAGGATGTAGGGTCGGCGTGGCCTCGAGGAGGGGTGGATGCAGGTTCCTATTAGAGAGGTTCGTTAAGAAGCACCCTAAGGCCTCGACTAGGCTTAAGGGGGCTACGCCCATGGGCCTCACTGGAGGGCTGCTCGTGCTGGGAGGGGCTGCAGCTAGGACCTACGTGGAGGGCATGATGGTGGTTGGAGACGCCGCTGGCCACGTCAAGCCCACCACGGGTGGAGGGGTTGTATTCGGAGGGCTTGCAGCCAGCGTGGCGGGAGAGGAGGCGGCATCTTACTCCTTGAATGGAGACGCTGAGGCTCTTGGGAGGTATGAGGTGAGGTGGAGGAGGCTCATAGGGCGGGAGCTCAGCTGGATGGCGAGGCTGAGGAGGTACCTCTCCTCGCTGAGCGACGAGGGCTACGAGAGGCTCTTCAAGGCGGCGGCTCTGCTCAACCTAGGTGATGAGCTGGCGAGGGTTGGAGACATGGATCTCCACGCTCTAACCGCCCTTAGGCTCTCCATCGACCCCAGGCTGGCTCCGCTCCTAGCCCTGGTGGCGTTGGGGATGTTAAAGGAAAGCTTAAAGGCGAGGCCCATCGAGGGTTGGTATCGTTGTGACGGGGGTCATGTCGAGAGAGGTGAGGTTCCCCCTCTGCATCTCATGTAAGCGCCCCATCACACCAGACGTTAGGGGCGCTAAGTTCTACTGCCCTCAGTGTGGAGGCTTCTTGATCTGGCGATGCTGGCACTGCCGTAAGCAGGTTAACCCATATAAGTGTCCTAAGTGCGGCTTCCAAGGGCCTTGAGGGAGGGAGGATGGCCAAGGTGGTAGCCGTGGTAAAGGTAATGCCGGAGGACGTCGCTGCCGACCTGAGCGAGCTCAAGGAGCGGATTGAGCGGAGCCTCCCCGAGGGTGTAAGCCTTCAAAGCGCAAGGGTGGAGGACGTAGCCTTCGGCATCAAGTCCTTGAAGCTCGCGATCCTCCTACCCGATGAGGAGGGCGGCACGCTTAGGGTGGAGGAGGCAATATCGGGGGTGCCGGGCGTCAGCCACGTTGAAGTCGAGTTCGTCAGCAGGGTCTAGCTGCAGGAGTTAAAGTATTAGTACAGCCCTATCATTTAGGGGCTGGAGGCTGAGGTGAGACTACGTCAGAGGCTGAAGGGAAGGAGAGAAACGAGAGGGCTGCGGTCCTAAGGGTGGCGGACGCTAAGGCGAGGGACGTGGGGAGGGGTAAGGTTAGGGTGGACCTGGAGACCATGAAGGCCATGGGGGTGAGCCCAGGCGATATTGTCGAGATCGAAGGGAAGAAGAAGACCGCCGCCGTGGTGTGGCCAGCCTACGCGGAGGACCAGGGCTCTGACTTCATAAGGATGGACGGCTTAGCTCGGCGTAACGCTGGAGTTAGCATCGGGGACAGGGTGACGGTGAGGAAGGCCAAGGTGATGCCCGCCACCATGATTAAGCTGGCCCCTCAGTCCTTCACCATCTCGGTGGATCAGAGCTTCACGAACTTCGTTAAGCGCAGGCTCATAGACTACCCGCTCGTCGAGGGAGATAGCGTCCTCATACCTGTCCTAGGCCAAGCCATCCCATTCACGGTCGTGTCCACGAGGCCCTCAGGGGTGGTCGTGGTCCCCACCGAGGACACCAACGTCATCCTCCTGGAGAAGCCGGCTGAGGAGGCAAGGATCAGCAGGGTCACCTACGAGGACATAGGCGACCTACATGAAGCCATCCGGAGGATAAGGGAGATGGTGGAGCTTCCGCTCAAGCACCCTGAGCTCTTCAAGAGGCTTGGCATAGAGCCACCCAAGGGCGTGCTGCTCTACGGCCCGCCGGGCTGCGGCAAGACGCTGCTGGCTAGAGCGGTTGCCAACGAGACCGACGCCCACTTCATAGCTATCAACGGCCCCGAGATCATGAGCAAGTTCTACGGTGAGTCTGAGCAGAGGCTTAGGGAGGTGTTTGAGGAGGCCAAGAAGCATCCCTCCGCCATCATCTTCATAGACGAGATAGACGCGATAGCCCCCAAGCGCGAGGAGGTGACGGGCGAGGTAGAGAAGCGGGTGGTGGCTCAGCTCTTAGCGTTGATGGACGGGCTGGAGGCGAGGGGCAACGTCATAGTCATAGGGGCCACCAACAGGATTAACGCCATAGACCCAGCGCTACGCAGGCCGGGCCGCTTCGACCGCGAGATCGAGATAGGGGTGCCCGACAAGGAGGGCCGCTACGAGATACTCCTGATACACACTAGGAACATGCCGCTGGCTGAGGACGTGGACCTTAGGAGGCTGGCTGAGATGACCCACGGCTACGCTGGCGCCGACCTAGCTGCGCTGTGTAGGGAGGCTGCCATGAAGACGCTGAGGCGATACCTACCACAGATAGACCTGCAGCAGAACAGGATCCCGCTGGAGGTCCTCGAGGGCCTTAAGGTTACGATGCAGGACTTCTTGGAGGCCTTCAAGGAGGTGACCCCCACGTCCATGAGGGAGGTCTACGTCGAGGTCCCAACGGTGAGGTGGAGCGATGTAGGCGGGCTTGAGGACGTGAAGCAGGAGCTACGTGAAGCGGTGGAGCTTCCGCTCAAGCACCCCGAGGCGTTCAAGAGGCTTGGCATAGAGCCACCCAAGGGCGTGCTGCTCTACGGCCCGCCGGGCTGCGGCAAGACGCTGCTGGCGAAGGCTGTGGCGACGGAGAGCGAGGCAAACTTCATAAGCGTTAAGGGGCCGGAGATCTTCAGCAAGTGGGTAGGCGAGTCGGAGAGGGCTATAAGGGAGGTCTTTAGGAAGGCAAGGACGGCGGCGCCTTGCATCGTTTACTTCGACGAGATCGACTCCATAGCGCCCATTAGAGGCTACGGAGCTGGAGACTCCATGGTCACCGAGCGCGTAGTAACCCAGCTCCTAGCCGAGCTGGACGGAATCGAGAGGCTGGGCAACGTGGTGGTCCTAGGGGCCACCAACAGGCCAGATATGATTGACCCAGCCCTCTTGAGGCCTGGAAGGTTCGATAGGCTGGTCTACGTGCCTCCTCCAGACTACCGCGCGAGGCTGGAGATCCTCAAGATACACACTAGGAACATGCCGCTGGCTGAGGACGTGGACCTCGAGGAGCTGGCTAGGATGACCGAGAGGTACGCGGGCTCGGACCTTGAGAGCCTCGTTAGGGAGGCGGCCATGATGGCCCTGCGCGAAGACATCAACGCAGACAAGGTGTATAGGAGGCACTTCATGGAGGCCTTGAAGAGGGTGCTACCCACGATAACCGAGGCCATCTTAAACCAGTACATGAACTGGGCTCAGCAGGCCAAGAGGCTTCAACTACAGAGGGTTAGAGCCCCTCTGTCCTTCGTTTAGGTGGATCGCTTGGAACATTGGATGTCGATCCCACTCGAGGAAATAGTGGTCGACATACTTAAGCGCAAGGGAGGGGTGGTTAAGGACAGGGAGCTCTACGAAATGCTAAAGGCCATGCTGGGGGAGGCCTCTCAGCGCGAGATAGCCAAGACCCTGCTTAAGCTTGAGCTCCACGACATAGTGAGGGTGTCTAGGATAAAGAGGGGCCTGCGCTCGATAACCTTAGTTAAGCGTGAAGAGGGAGGTTAGCGCTGGGGGTAGACCTAAAGGACCTAGTGCCCAAGAGGGAGATCGACCTAAGGGAGCTTAGCGGTAGGGCCATAGCCATAGACGCCTACAACGCCCTCCACCAGTTCTTAGCTATCATAAGGCAGCCCGACGGCACGCCCCTCATGGATAGCCGAGGAAGGGTCACCAGCCACCTTTCAGGGCTGTTCTATCGGACGGTCAACCTGCTGGAGCTGGGCATTAAGCCCGTCTATGTCTTCGACGGTAAGCCGCCTGAGGTCAAGGAGCTTGTGATGCTTAGAAGGAAGGCCCATAAGGAGGAGGCTGAGCGGAAGTATGAGGAGGCCTTAGCTAGAGGCGACTTAAAGGCAGCCCGCACCTACGCTCAACAGACGGGGAAGCTCACCGATGAGGCGGTTGATGAGGCCAAGAGGCTCTTGGAGGCCTTAAGGGTTCCATGGGTACAGGCTCCCTCAGAGGGGGAGGCGCAAGCTGCCTACATGGCCATTAGAGGCGACGTCTACGCAGCAGCCAGCCAGGACTACGACTCCCTGCTCTTCGGAGCCCCCAGGCTTGTGAGGAACATCACCATCACGGGGAGGCGCAAGCTGCCTAGGAAGGACGTATATGTGGAGGTTAAGCCGGAGCTCATAGAGCTGGAGCTGCTCTTGAGGGAGCTGGAGATTACAAGGGAGCAGCTGGTGGACGTAGGCATACTGGTGGGAACTGACTACAACCCAGAGGGGGTCAAGGGGGTCGGCCCGAAGAAGGCCGTTAAGCTGATCAAGGAGCACGGCACCTTGGAGCAAGCCTTAGCAGCCCTAGGGGAGAGCAAGCCGCCCTTCGACATTGAGGAGGTGAGGAGGGCCTTCCTATCGCCCGAGGTGACCTCCAACTACTCCTTGAAGTGGGGGGAGCCAGATGAGGCGGAGGTAGTTAAGCTCCTCTGTAGGGAGCATGACTTTTCGGAGGACAGAGTGCTCAACGCCTTAGGGAGGGCCTTGAAGGCGTTTAGGGAGGGTAGGGGTAGGGTGACGCTGGAAGCATTCTTCCACGCTTAGTCGTCTATCAAGGCTTCAAGCTTAAGCTTAACCAGCTGGGAAGGGTTTCGAAGGGCATCGACTAGCCCTCTGTCGAGGTCGATGGCAGCCTTATCAGCCCTCACCATCACTGTCTTGGGGCAGACGTAGCTGCTACGCCTGAACACCATGCTCCTATCATCGGTGAACGATAAGGTGGGGGAGCCGTAGCCAGCCACGGTGTCCACAATGCCGCCAGCCTCGATGGTTAATTGAATCCTGCATCCATCAAGTCTAGCCAGCTCCTTAAACTCCTGAGGGAGCTCGGAGGCCGCCTTCGTGGAGGCTACGGCGACGATGCACTCCCCTCTAGGCGTTAGGTACGGATCCTTAGTGACCTCCAGCGTGGAGCGGTGGGTGGCCTTAACATTGCGATGCCCTCTAGCCTCAAACTCCACAACGCACCTCAAGGCGCGTAGGTTAAAGAGGGGGGGGCATATAAGTAGAAAGCGGCTTGAGGGGGGAGGCCGACTTCAATAGGATGAGGAAGGAGGCTGTTGAGCGTCTCGTCGCAGCTGGAGTCATCAAGAGGGAGGCAGTGGCTAAGGCCATGATGAAAGTCCCTAGGGAGGAGTTCATACCCCCTGAGCATAGGGGTCACGCCTACGTAGACAGCCCCATACCGATAGGCTACGGTCAGACCACGAGCGCCCTTCACATGACGGCTTGGCTCATAGAGGCTGCGCAGCTGAAGCCAGGAGACAAGGTCTTGGAGGTCGGCGGAGGCTGCGGCTACATGGCTGCGGTGTACGCTGAGGTCGTAGCGCCCGAGGGATGTGAGGTCAAGGGGCATGTCTACACGGTTGAGATACTTGAGGAGCTAGCTCAGATGGCTAGGGAGAACCTGAGGAGGCTGGGCTACGACGATAGGGTGACCGTCATCCACGGCGATGGGGGCCTGGGCTACGAGCCTGCCCAGCCCTACGATGCCATCATAGTCACCGCCGCCTCACCCGACGTCCCTCAGCCGCTGATTGAGCAGCTTAAGCCAGGCGGGAGGCTGGTGATACCCGTAGGGGAGCAGGGGTTCATCCAAGACCTCGTTTTGGTCGAGAAGGCTGCTGACGGTAAGGTTTCTATGAGGTCGCTTGGAGGCTGCGTCTTCGTCCCCCTGAGGGGGCGCTACGGCTTCCCGGAGAAGGCTAAGCGCAGCTATTGGTGAGGGCTTATTGGATGAGAGGCTCGTCGAGAGGCTGGCCGTCAAGGTCCCCCTGAGCCGAGGGGAGGGGGCCAGACGGGAGCTTCTCTCAAGGGGCCTTCTGGACCGAGGGGTTCACGTTGAGAGGGACGGAGGCTACCTCCTCCTTCCACTAGCCCCCGGCCTCGAGCCTGAAGAGGCTGCGAAGCTCGCTGAGGCCGAGGTGGTGAGGTGGAGGTTCCGAGAGAGGCCTTCGAGGCCGAAGGACCTCGTCGAGGCGCTCCAAGGAAGGCTCCCTCCGTTTAAGCTGGCGTTCCTCCCAAGCTCCTACGATCTCATCGGGGACGTGGCTATCGTCGAGCTACCACCTGAGCTTGAGGAGGACGGTGAGGCGGTGGCTCAAGGAATCATGCTCATCCACCCTAGAGTGAGAACCGTGTACGCTAAGGCGGGGTTCGTAGAGGGAGAGTTTAGGGTCAGGCCTCTTAAGCTCCTAAAGGGTGTGGACAACCCGGTCACGCTGCATAGAGAGAACGGCTGCCTGTTTAAGGTGGATGTCTCCTCGGTTTACTTCAGCCCTAGGCTCTCCACGGAGAGGCTTAGAGTGGTGAGGCAGGTAAACAGCTGGGAGGTGGTAGCCGACCTCTTCGCGGGCGTAGGGCCCTATGCTATTCAGGTAGCTAAGCATAGAGGGGCCTTCGTGTACGCCGTCGACCTGAACCCCAGGGCTGTCGAGCTGCTGAAGGAGAACGTCAAGCTGAACAGGGTTGAGGATAGGGTGGCCGTGATTCAAGGCGACGCTAGGAAGGTAGTTGAGGAGAAGCTCAAGGGGAGGGCTGATAGAGTGATTCTGCACCATCCATCTCAGGCCTTAAACTTCCTGGACGTGGGCAGCGCCGCGCTGAAGAAGGAAGGAGGGGTCCTTCACGTCTACTCCTTCGCTCGACAGGCCAGCGAGGTCGAGGAGAGGGCGGTTGAGGGGCTCTCTAAGCTTTGGGGGAGGGTTGAGGTGGCCCATCGAGGCCTCATCAAGCAGGTGTCCCCTAGGAGGTGGGAGGTGGTCGTGGACGTCAAAGTGGCCGAGCTCCTTACGTAAGTCATTTAAGCCCCCTCCAAGAAGCGAGGGCCGGGCCCGTAGCTCAGTACGGTAGAGCGCTCGACGATGGGGCGACGCTCTTAACCGAGTGGTCGCGGGTTCAAATCCCGCCGGGCCCGCTCTGACTTAAGTAAGGTTTAAGAGCTCCTCAGCGGTCTCACTACGCACGTAATGATACTTACCTTTTGGGGGTGTGGCAGTTAGTTAGGAAGGACATCATACTCAACCACGAGCTCGTCCCTAAGCATGAGGTCCTCTCCCACGAGGAGAAATTGAGGCTGCTGAGGGAATTAGGGGTTAAGCCTGAGATGCTTCCATGGATTAAGAGCAGCGACCCTGTGGTCAGGGCCATAGGGGCTAAGCCAGGCGACATAGTTAAGATAACTAGGCGCAGCAGGACGGCTGGCGTCTTTATAGCCTACAGGTTCGTGGTACCATGAAGAAGGCCGCTCGTGAGCTCAGCGTTGAGGATCGATGGGCCCTCGTGGAGGCCTTCATAAGGGAGCAGGGCCTCGTCAGGCAGCACTTAGACTCCTACAACGACTTCGTGACTAACGTCATCCACCAGATCGTCAAGGAGCAGGGCGAGGTGTCCGCTGACGACATCAAGGTGAGGGTCCTAAAGGTAAGCATCTCCGAGCCTTACATCCGCGAGGCCGACGGCTCTGAGAGGAGGGAGCATAACCCGGTCCTGCCCATGGAGGCTAGGCTGAGGAACCTAACGTACGCTAAGTCGCTTAAGCTCACGATGAGGGTGTCAGCTGGCGGTGTGGAGGGGCCGCCGGTTGAGGTCTTCGTAGGGTACTTCCCCATCATGGTTAAGTCCGTGCTCTGCCCCCTCTCCAAGAAGAGCGAGGAAGAGCTCATCGCGTGCGGGGAAGACCCTAAAGACCCTGGTGGCTACTTCATCATAAACGGCTCTGAGCGCGTCCTCGTGCTGCAGGAGGACTTAGCTACCAACCGCGTGCTGGTCGATGTTCAGAGCGAGTCGTCTTCAGCACCCTACGTAGCTAAGGTGCTGTCGGCAGCCGCCGGCGTTAGGATACCAACAGTGGTGGAGAGGCTCAAAGACTGCACGCTACACGTGTCCTTCCCGGCCGTGGCTGGGAGGATACCGTTCGTCATAATGATGAGGGCGCTGGGGCTGGAAACCGACAAGGAGATCGTGGAAGCTGTGTCCCTCGATCCAGAGGTTCAAAGAGAGCTCCTGGCCTCCCTAGAGGCGGCCTCCTCCATAATTAAGGTGGAGGATGCCTTAGACTACGTGGGCGGCAAGATCGTGTTCGGCCAGCCTAGGGAGCGTAGGATCGAGAGGGCCTGTACGGTCATAGACAAGTACTTCCTACCGCACCTTGGGAGCAGCCCTGAAGATAGGAGGAGGAAGGCTTACTTCCTAGGCCAGATGGCCGAGAAGCTCATCGAGCTCGTATTGGGCAGGCGTAAGCCAGACGATAAGGATCACTACGCTAACAAGAGGTTAAGGCTGCCCGGCGACCTGCTGGCCAGCCTCTTCAGGGTGGCCTTCAAGAACCTCTGCCGCGACCTTCAGTACCAGCTTGAGAGGCTTAAGGATAGAGGGCTGGGGGTACGCATAGGGACGCTCGTTAGGGCGGACGTTATAACTGAGAGGCTACGCCACGCCTTGGCCACCGGCAACTGGGTGGGGGGCAAGGTCGGCGTAAGCCAGCTCCTCGATAGGACTAACTTCACCTCGACGTTGAGCCACATGAGGAGGGTCGTATCGCCCCTCAGCCGCAGCCAGCCACACTTCGAGGCTAGGGACCTACATCCCACCCAGTGGGGCCGCATGTGCCCGAACGAGACCCCTGAAGGTCCCAACTGCGGCCTAGTCAAGAACCTAGCTTTACTGGCGCGTGTTTCGGTAGGTGCTAATGAGGAGGAGGTAGAAGCCTACCTCTACGGCCTAGGCGTTAAACCTAGGAGCAAGGTGGCCGCTGAGGGCCGCCCACCCAAGGGGGCTAAGGTGTTTCTAAACGGTAGGCTCCTAGGCTTCCACGAGTACCCTGAGGTACTGGTCAATGAGGTTAGGGAGAGTCGGCGAGCGGGAAGGTTGAGCTTCGAGGTTAACGTAGCTCACATCAAGACCGAGTACATCAATGAAGTATACGTTAACTGCGACGCGGGCAGAGTTTGTAGGCCGCTGATCGTAGTTAAGGACGGCAAGCCCCTAGTCAAGCCCGAGCACGTTGAGAAGCTCAAGGCCGGGAAGCTAACTTGGCTTCAGCTGGTTAGGGCTGGCTTAGTGGAGTACTTGGACGCTGAGGAGGAGGAGAACGCCTACATAGCTTTAACGCCTGAAGAGGTTAAGCCCAAGCATACCCACATGGAGATCATCCCAGCCGCCATACTGGGCGTCTGCGCATCCCTCATACCGTACGCTGAGCACAACCAGTCGCCACGCAACTCCTATGAAGCTGCCATGGCCAAGCAGGCGCTAGGCTTCCCATCCGCCAACTTCCTACTCTCCATGAACACCCGCGGCCACCTCCTACATTACCCCCAGGTGCCTTTAGTGCAGACGAGGCCGATGAGCTTCATGGGCTTCAATGAGCGCCCAGCCGGCCAGAACTTCATAGTGGCCGTTCTCTCCTACGCAGGCTACAACATAGAGGACGCACTCGTAATCAACAAATCCTCGGTCGAGAGGGGGCTTGGCAGGTCGACGTTCTTCAGGCTGTACGAGGCTGAGGAGCGCAAGTACCCCGGCGGCCAGGAGGATAAGATTGGGCTGCCGACGCCCGACGTGAGGGGGTACCGAGTTGAGGAGGCCTACAGGAACCTAGGTGAGGACGGCATAGCCGAGCCTGAGTCGCAGGTTAAGGGAGGCGATGTAGTCATAGGAAGGACTAGCCCCCCGCGATTCCTAGAGGAGTACAAGGAGTTTGAGGCAGCGGAGGCGGCCAGACATGAGAGCTCGGTGGACGTTAAGCATGGAGAGCTCGGCATAGTGGACACCGTCCTGATAACCGAGACCATCGACGGCAATAAGCTGGTCAAGCTGAAGGTGAGGGATGAGCGCATACCTGAGCTAGGCGATAAGTTCGCCTCAAGGCATGGGCAGAAGGGCGTCATAGGGCTGCTAGCCCCTCAAGAGGACCTGCCGTTCACCGAGCAAGGTATAGTGCCGGACCTCATCATAAACCCACACGCCTTCCCCTCTCGCATGACTGTAGGTCAGCTTCTCGAGACCCTAGCTGGCAAGGTAGCTGCCTTAGAGGGAAGGTTCGTGGACGGCACCCCCTTCAACAATGAGGGTGAGGGTGACCTTAAGGAGGCCTTGAAGAGGCTGGGCTTCAAGCCCTCCGGCTACGAGGTAATGTACGATGGCGTCAGGGGCAGGATGTACAAGGCACAGATCTTCATAGGCCCCGTGTACTATCAGAAGCTCCACCACATGGTGGCCGATAAGATGCATGCCCGCGCCCGCGGCCCGATCCAGATCTTGACGAGGCAGCCCACGGAGGGTAGAGCGAGGGAGGGAGGCTTAAGGTTCGGCGAAATGGAGAGGGACTGCTTAATAGCCTATGGAGCCGCCAGCCTGCTTAAGGAGAGGCTTCTAGATGAGTCCGACCATTTCGTCGCTTACGTCTGTGAAAACTGCGGCTTCCTGGCCTATTATGATAGGAGCGCAGACACCTATCGATGTACGGTGTGCGGCGACAAGGCCTCCGTATCCCCAGTGGTGATGTCTTACGCCTTCAAGCTCCTCCTCCAAGAGCTCATGAGCCTCGGCATAGCCCCGAGGCTAAAGCTATCTTAGCGCGCGCCCATCGGCCATGGCCTCAGAGGCTCAAGTCCCTTAAGCTAGTGCGAGCTGATGTAAACTCCAAAATTTCTTAGGAGCTCCCAGCTTTAAGGTAAGGTTAAAAAGCCCGTAGATCCCCCCACACCTTCGCCAGCTCCATTCTTCGAGGTATGCGCTACTTGAGCGGGGTACAGACGACGCAAGCTCGGCCCAGCCTTAAGACACTTAAGGCCATTCAGTTCGGCATACTTTCCCCCGACGACATCAGAAAGCTCTCAGTCATTCAAGTAATAACTCCAGACACCTACGATGAGGATGGCACACCCATCGATACGGGCCTAGTTAGCAGGAGGCTTGGGACCATCGAGCCGGGCCAGCGATGTCAGACGTGCGGCAATAGGGTGGGCGAGTGCATCGGCCACTTCGGCCACATAGAGCTGGCTAGGCCGGTGGTCCACGTAGGCTTCGTTAAGTTCATCCAGCAGGTTCTTCAAGCCACCTGCCCTAAGTGCGGCAGGGTCTCGGTTCCGCCTGAGGACATCTCTAAGTACAAGGAGCTTCGTGAGAAGAAGGCTAAGCTCTGGAGGCTGATGAAGGCGCAGATAGCGGAGAGGCTGCTCAAGCGCGCCATGAAGACCATGGAGTGCCCCCACTGCCACGCCGAGAAGGGTAGGATAAGGCTTGAGAAGCCCACCACCTTCTACGAGAAGACTAAGGAGGGTGAGCGGCGACTCTTCCCCACCGAGATAAGGGCTAGGCTTGAGCTGGTGCCCGACGAGGACTACGAGCTTTTAGGCTTCAACTCTAAGCTCGCGAGGCCGGAATGGGCCGTCCTGACCGTGCTGCCGGTTCCTCCGATAGCCGTGAGGCCCTCGATTACTTTAGAGTCCGGGGTGAGGTCGGAGGACGATCTAACCCACAAGCTTGTCGACATAGTTAGGATCAACGACAGGCTTCGGGAGCAGCTCGACCTGGGCGCGCCCATGGCGATCATAGAGGAGTTGTGGGACCTGCTTCAGTACCACGTCACCACCTACTTCGACAACGAGGTATCCGGGATACCTCCAGCTAGACATAGGTCTGGGCGGGCGCTTAGAACCCTCGCCCAGAGGCTAAGGGGCAAGGAGGGGCGGTTTAGGAGCAGCCTTTCAGGCAAGCGCGTAGACTTCTCAGCTAGAACGGTCATTTCCCCCGACCCTAACCTTAGCATCAACGAGGTGGGCGTCCCCGTAGAGATAGCTAAGATACTGACCATCCCCGAGAGGGTCACCGAGTGGAACCTAAAGGCGTTGAAGGAGCTCGTCTTAAGGGGCCCCTTCGAGCATCCTGGAGCCAATTACGTCATCAGGCCGGACGGCAGGCGCGTCGACCTGCGCTACGTTAAGGACCGGAGCCTAATAGCCGAGGCGCTGGGCCCAGGGTATGTAGTCGAGAGGCACATAAAGGATGGCGACTGCGTGCTGTTTAACCGCCAGCCATCCTTACACCGCATGTCCATCATGGCCCACAGGGTCAGGGTCCTTCCCTACAAGACCTTTAGGTTGAACCTCTGCGTATGCCCACCGTACAACGCTGACTTCGACGGGGACGAGATGAACCTCCACGTACCCCAAAGCGAGGAGGCTAGGGCTGAGGCCCTCACCTTGATGCTCGTAGAGGGGCAGTTGCTGTCCCCAAGGTATGGAGGGCCCATAATAGGGGGCATACAAGACTACATCTCGGGAGCTTACCTGCTTACGAGTAAGGCCACGGTGTTGACGAGGGAGGAGGCTCAGGAGCTCCTCTTCAACGCTGGATACGAGGACCTCCTACCCGAGCCGGCCATCATTAAGCCCGGCCCATACTGGACGGGCAAGCAGCTCGTGAGCTTAATGCTGCCTAAAGGTCTCAACTGCACCTTGAAGGCAAACGCCTGCCTCAAGTGCGATCGCTGCGTTAAGGAGGACTGCCCCTACGACTGCTTCGTCCTCATCGTCGACGGCGAGCTGCTCATGGGGGTGATTGATAAGAAGTCGATAGGGGCTCAGCAGCCCGACAGCCTACTTCAGTACCTCGTTAAGGGCTACGGGGTGGAGGCAGGGAGGAAATTCATAGATGACGCCTTTAAGCTCTTCCTCAACTTCATCAACTCCCGCGGCTTCACGACCGGGCTGAGCGATGAGGAGCTTCCACCTGAAGCGAAGCATAGGATTAGAGACATCCTAGAGAGGGGGAGGCAGCGCGTCGCTGAGATCATAGAGGCCTACCAGCGAGGGGAGCTTGAGCCAGCCCCCGGTCAGACCGCAGAGGAGACACTTGAGATGAAGATACACGAAGTCCTAGCTGAAGCTAGGGATGGAGCGGGTGAGGTGGCTTCCAGGTACTTAAGCCCACAAAGCCACACGCTGATGATGGCTAGGGCAGGTTCGAGGGGCTCCATGCTCAACCTCACCCAGCTGACCGCCTGCGTAGGCCAGCAGACCGTGAGGGGGGAGAGGATACACAGAGGATACATGAATAGGACCCTGTCGTGCTTCGAGGTTAACGATTGGGGCCCTCAGTCTAGAGGCTTCGTCACCAGCTCCTACAAGGATGGCCTCTCGCCCACGGAGTTCTTC
>Ga0105154_1000775_pt1 | contig 13444 bp, 17 predicted proteins | sample SSWtaG_FD_89672 | JGI IMG/M metagenome (GOLD analysis project Ga0105154, IMG submission 89672) | Hot spring microbial communities from Sandy's Spring West, USA to study Microbial Dark Matter (Phase II) - SSWsed_matched | ecosystem: Environmental > Aquatic > Thermal springs > Hot (42-90C) >... | reverse complement strand
GTACACCACAGGCTCCTTTATGGTGACCTCGCTCACCAAGTCCAAGCGCTCGTACCTAGGGGCCTTCTCGAGGAGCGAGAAGAGCTTGTCGACGTCTACGTCGCCCTCGCTCACCTCGAGGGCCCCCATCATCACCCCCTTGACCCTCAGCTTCTTCGTCAGCTTCCTAGTGTCGATGCCCGATATGCCCGGCACCCTCTCCTCGTACAGCCACTCGTGAAGGCCCTTGACGCTCGCCCAGTGGCTCGGCCTTTCACATAGCTCGTGAACTATGACTCCTAGGACGTGGGGCTCGTCCGACTCGTAGTGCAGGGGCAACCCCCAAGCATCCCTAGTCTTAAGGTCCGGGACGCCGTAGTTTCCAATCAACGGGTAGGTGAAGCAGAGGATCTGTCCTTGATAAGAGGGGTCCGTGATCGATTCGGGATAACCGACCATCCCCGTGGTGAAGACGACTTCCCCGACGACCGTTTTGGGAAAGCCGAAGCCCTTTCCGAGAAAGACCGAGCCGTCCTCGAGGACTAGGGCGGCGCTGAGAGCACCCACCATGTGGAGTAAGAACCCTCACCTCCTATCACTTCAGGAATATATAAGGCTGTCGGGCCCCAGCCTTGAATTGAGTTGATTATTAAAAAACTTTGGCTTTGGCCCATTACAATAACATGAACTCCCTAAGGACCTTCGACCTCGGCAGGAAGCTTACGATCACGTTCTTGTTGATCTCCGTAGTGCCCTCATATATGTCCGTTATCTTGGCGTCTCTGTGGAATCGCTCAACCCTGTACTCGGCGAAGTACCCGTACCCTCCCAGTATTTGAATCGCGCAGTCGGTGACCTCCACGGCCACTCGCGCAGCGTACGCCTTTGCCATGCTCGTCAGGGCCGGGTCGACCGTGCCGTGGTCGTAGTACCAAGCGGCCCTGTACGTGAGGAGCCTAGCCGCCTCTATCTTCGTAGCCATCTCGGCGAGCTTGTGGCTTATGGCTTGGAACTCTATCAGCTTCTGCCCGAAGGCCGTCCTCTCGTTCGCGTACTTCCAAGCAATGTCGAAGGCCCCTTGAGCTATGCCCACGGCCTGAGCCGCTACCTGTATCCTGCTCTTGTCCAAGAACTCCATGAATTGGTAGAAGCCCCTGTTTAATTGACCGAGCAACCTGTCCCCCGGAATCTTGCAGTCGGAGAACAAAACCTCCCCGGTCAAAGAGCACCTTATGCCGTGCTTCCCGTGCATCACGGTGGTCTCTACTCCGGGGTCATCTCTCTTGACGATAAACATCGTTTGGCCTTTATGCTTAGCCCCGGGGTCGGTCTGGCACAGCACCACGAAGAAGTTCGCTATGGGCGCGTTGGTTATGAAGGTCTTGGTCCCGCTTATGACCCAGTAATCTCCCTCCTTCACGGCCCTCGTGTCCAGCGATGTTATGTCGCTTCCGTGCGCTGGCTCCGTATAGGCCCCGCCGCTCACCCACTCGCCGCTGGTCACCTTGGGGAGATACTCCTCCTTCTGCTCCTCGGATCCGAAGAGCATCAAGCAGTCGCTACTGAAATTGCCGAGCACTATGGCGGTCCCCAGCGTCGAGTCTACTCGGCAGAGCTCCTCGGTGGCGATGGCGTCGGCCAGCAAGCCCATCCCCTGGCCTCCGTACTCTATCGGGAACCTCACGTTCAGGAAGCCCAGCTTGTTGGCCTCTTTCCACAGCTCGAAAGGGAACTCCTCCCTCTTCTCTAGCCCGAGGGCCAGCTGGGGGTCGAACCTTTTCAGGGCCCACTCCCTCACAGCCTTCTTGAGCAATTTAAGCTCCTCAGGCAACTCAAACATCGTCAGACCTCCGTCTGCTTTCGCGGAAAGCGCGCTTTTCTGGGCTTAGAAAGCTTTTGCTCGACAAGGCTCTTAGGCGTTTTGATGCACGTCATGCTGAAAGACGTAAAGCTTAAAGAGCCGGCCAAGCTCTTAGAGTCAAACGCTAAGTTGAAGGTTTGAACTAATGTTCAAGTTCGCGAGAGAGCAATACGTCTATCGAATAGGAAAGGTGAAAATAGGAGGGCAACCCGGCGAGAACCCGACGGTGCTGGCTGGGACGATATTTTACGGAGGGCACAAGATAGTCAGCGACCCCAAGGCCGGGGTGTTCGACAAGGAGAAGGCAGAAGCCTTGATAAAAAGGCAGGAGGAGATGTCGGACATAACTGGCAACCCCTGTATGGTCCAAGTGTTCTCTGAGAGCGTCGAGGCGATGAAGAAGTACATAGACTTCGTGGCTTCGGTGACTGACTCGCCGTTCCTGATAGACTCCACGGAGCCGAAGGTCAGGGCAGAGGGAGCGAAGTACGCTAAAGAGGTGGGGTTGCTCGACAGGGCCGTCTATAACTCGATAAACGTCTCGATAGCTGAGGAGGAGCTGAGTGTTCTAAGAGAGGAACGAACCCCCAACGCCATAGTCTTAGCCTTCAACCCTATAGATCCCTCGACAAGGGGGAGAGTGGCTGTCCTGACGACTGGTGGAGGAGTCATCGAAAAGGGACTGCTCAAGATAGCTGAGGAGTGCGGAGTTAAAGCCTTGTTGATCGATGTAGCCGCAACGACCCTCGGCTCTGGCGCAGGAGCGGCTCTAGCATCAACGTACGTGATTAAGTCCAAGTTCGGCCATCCAACGGGAGGCGGGGTGCACAACGTGGTCTCAGCCTGGCCGTGGCTCAAGAGGCTTAGAAAGGAATACCCAAGCGGAAAGGAAATTTTCAAGTTCTGCGACGTCGCTAGCAACGTCCTCCAAGTGATGGTTGGAGGGGACTTCGTGCTCTACGGGCCCATCGAGAACGCCGAGCGAGTCTTTCCAGTGGTGGCCATGGCCGATATACTCATAACCGACATGGCAAGTCTAGAGCTAGGGCTAAACGTTGGTGAGGACCATCCATACAAGAGGCTCGTATACTGATCAAGAAGAAATCGAGAAATGGAGTTCAAGTTTGCAAGGAAAAGCTTAACAAACATGTCCCTGAATTGCATAGAGCGAGTCCATTGATGTTACAGAGGTCACTTTAGAGGAGCCTTTAAGCATAGCCACTTCTCCTCGCTGTTGCTTTAGTCAAGTTGCGTGATGCTTATGGTGAGGTGCGTCATAGCAACCACAAATTTACAGAGCGAAAGGATATGCCTTGGTAAACAAGGTTATCACGTTGATGCATAAGATAAAGAGGCCTCTACCTATTTCTGGGTAATATGCTCAACGCAGAGGAGGTTAAGCGAGGAGGCTTTTGTCAAGTTCGTTAACCACGTTCTCTTGATGTATATCAAGGAGGTTAAGGTTGACAGAGGAAGGGGTCCCTACTTTGTCGCTCGATTTACGTGTACAGAATTTTTCTCCAGGCCGGAGAAGTTCACGTGACATGGAAACAACACACGTGCGCTCTTGGTAATGACCTTGGCCTAGAGCCCTTATGAGGAGAATAGGGCTTAGCGTTGCCACTAGCTATAGAGCTTTCAGTACAAACTTCAGTATTAGTATTATTAGCGACCCTGTCAGGAAGCCGTAAAAGAAGCCTATGTGGCTTCCCAACCTCAGGCCCTCTCTTCGCGCGACCTCGCTAAGGACTAAGTCGATCTTTCTATCCATCTCGTTAAGCTTTGAATAGAGCTCGAAGATCTCTGGCGGTGCTACGGCTATCGGGATCCTCATTTTCTCCTCGTCTTTTGCGGACATTTACTTCACCTATTCAGGCATTTTAGTGCACTGACGCGACCATCAGTATTATCGTTAATATCACAATTGAAGAGGCCATCCCTATCACAAAGCCCTTAATGAAGCCAGCGTAAAAGCCCGCCACGAACCTATTTCTCTTCTCCACAATCTCGATCTTCGCCTTTATGTCGCTGACCCTCGACTCTAAATAGGCCACTTCAGCCGTGTAAGCCTCCTTGGGCCTAGGCATCCATTAACCTCCTAGCGGAAGACTATAAGCGCCAGGAGACCTAGAAGAGCTAACGCTAATGCCATTCCAGCCACTATCCCCCAAGCCTTCGTAATGCTTGCAATAGTCGCTAGTTGTGACCTCCTTATGAGTTGTGACCTGAGGCTTATGTCCTCTATTACCGCTGAGAGAGTCGCTGTCGATGGCGGAATTGAAGGGGTTAGCGGCGGTACGGGCGTGGTGGGCTCCTCTACCCTTCTCTTTTCGAGCTCCACGATGAATGGAGGTTCAGGATAAGCTCCCGGGTCTTGAGCTGCCAGCTCCTCGACTTTAGCCCTTATCTGGTCCACGTCTTCGACGCCGATCATGTCAATGCACTGCACTTGCCTTCGAAATCGCTCCACGGCCTCGAACGTTAAGTGTTCGACGTAGGGTATCGCCCCTGGCGCACCCCTTATCCTCTTCGTCTTAGGGTCAATGCCGTTCTGGCATAGAGCCTTTAATGTACCACCAGGAAGGTGCCCCACTACTTCGGCCCCACATATCACCAAGAACCTGATGTTAGGATTCGATATCACGTTGAGTACTATCTTTTCTACTCCTACGTTCTCGGTCTTACAGGGCCCCACTACAGCCACTTGAGGTAACTTCGCCAGAGCTGGGCATATGTCCTCTGATGCTAGGGTGCATATCGCTATACAACCCTTGGGGTCCCCGATGACGTGACTTCCAGTGACGACGGGCCAAGAGGGTGCTGGCTCGACCTTTGTCCTCCTCTCTCTACCAGATAGCATGATCTCAGCCTTCTCTCTGTTGGAAGTTAAAAAGTTTGAAGAGGCTTGTCAGGCTTTTGACGACAACGAAGTGTGAAAGGACATGATACATCGCTACGCTTAAACAGAAGAGAGCAAGGCCTATGAGGAAGCCTATAGCCATGTGCTTAAGGAATAGTGTTCTTAAGCGTAGCCCCTCTTCTCTAAGTGCTGGTGTTATCGCTTTTGAGCTAAGGAAATTCGTGAGCTCGTCCACCAGAGCCTCAAGTTCTGATACCTTCTTCTCAAGGGGGGCTATGTCGAGGACGGCTACATCACTTCTAGCCTCGCCCACTACTTTGTTTTCAGCATCGAGTATCACGTCGAAGTCGGGTGAGATTATTATGGTCGACAAGTGCGTGCGACCTCCATCCTTCCCATAGGGGCCAAATAGTGTTGTTTATGGACGCACACGTGTCCACTTGCTCTTACTTTTGGAACTATTTAAAAATGAGGGAGCGAGAACGTCAACGGTAGGCCCTTCTCCACCCTCCTGTGAATTTATTGACGGCTCAACTAGGGCAACGGTGATTACATGCTCCTCGAATTAATTATGTTCCGTTAATGAGGCTTAAAAGAAAAGAAGAGGCTTAGTAAGCCAAGGTGCTAGGGAGGACTTAGCACCACTATCTTCGGCTGGCTCGGCAAGGCTTCTCTCGAGATTCTGTAAACATTTGAGGGCACGCGCTCTACGTTTGCCTTCCCACTCACGAAGGCCTCGACCCCCGCTATCGGCAGATTGAGTCCAGGGATCTTGAAGTGCATGGGTATGATCAGCCTCGGCGTCAGCATCTCTACGACCTTCTCGGCCTGCCTCGCATCTATCGTGAATGTGCCGCCCACGGGTATCATGAGGACGTCGACTGGCCTGAGAGAGCGGGCTTGGTCCTCACTCAGCACGTGGCCCAAGTCGCCTAAGTGGCACAACCTTATGCCCTCAAGTTCAAAGGCGTAAGCTGTGTTTGGCCCTCGCTTCGCCCCTCGAGATTCGTCGTGGTATGTTGGTACCCCGACTATCTTCACGCCCTTGACCTCATAGCTTCCGGGCTTGTCTATTACCACAGTGCCGTCCTTCCTGACGTAGGGGAGCCCGTCGGCGTGGTCGAAGTGCTTGTGAGATATCAAGACTATGTCGGCTTTGGCGGACGGGGACTTCAGCCCTATGGACCTCCCATCGTGAGGGTCAGTGACTATGGTCACGCCGTCTTTGACCTCGAAGCAAGCGTGCCCATGCCACTTTATCGTTATGGGCATACCCTTCGTGAATGAAGAGGTGGAGGAGCTTATTAGCGTTAACGCTTGACGACCATGGCCACGACGTTCCTCCACTTCCTCCGGCCAATGGTCATGAGCTTCAGCTCCTTGATCTCGAGGTCCCCCGTGCTCAACAAGTTCTTCATTTCCCTTAGGGTGAATAAGTGGTAAAACCTCTTGTAGACCTTGCCCTTCGACCTCCACGGCACATACGCGTCGCCGAACTCGAACGTCAAGCCCGTGAGCTTCATGACCGCGCCTTTTACCACGTTAAGCAACATCCTCCTCTGCCACCTGTACCAAGCCGTTACTACGCACAACCCGCCGCTCCTCACGACCCCAGCCATCTCGTTCACAGCCTTGCGCCTCAGCCCCTTAGTGGGTATGTGGTGGATGACCGCAATGCACGCGACAACGTCGAAGCCCGCTCGCCTAAATGGCAAAAAGAGGGCGTCGCCCACGACGAGCATGGCTCTATGGGCGAGCCCCAGCCTCTTTATTTTGCTCCTAGCTATCTTGATCAACTTCTTCGACAAGTCTATCCCCACGACGGTTGACGCCCTCTTTGCAAGCTCTATCATGTGTCTCCCATTTCCGCACCCCACATCTAAGATCGACTTGCCAGATACGTCGCCTAAAAGTCGAAGCACCTCGGTCCAAGGGGACCTTCTTGTGCCAGAGAAGCCCTCAGCTATCGCCTCATAGGTCTCGACCGCCTTCCTAATTTGTTCTCGCGCTCTCCCCTCAGCTCTCTTCATTGAGTTCTAATCTCTCGTAAGTGAGAAGAGCTAAAAACGTGATCGCAGTAAGCATCTCAGTGCTCGGCGATGGTCGACATAAAGCTGACGTCGAGTCAGAGAGAGCTAGCGGTCAGGATAGCCGGCGAGATAGTGTTCTCAGAAGACGTGGGACGTGCCCTGAGGAATTGGCGCCAGAGGTTCATGGTGTCCACCACGGAGTTAGCCCACTACTTGAAGATATCGCCCTCAGTGATATCTGACTACGAGAGCGGGAGGCGCAAGTCCCCTGGGATAGGCTTCGTGAGGAAGGTAGTCTCAGCCCTCATTAAGATAGACGAGGAAAGAGGCGGGAGGATAACTGAGCCCTTGAAGAGGCTCTACACAGGCTCCGAGGCGTTGCGAGAGGCGATAATTGACATAAGGGACTTCGTGGAGCCGATAAGCATCGGGGAGTTCTGCGAGAAGATAAAGGCCGAGCTAGTCGTGGGCGAGGATGCGGAGTTCAAGCCCCTCCTAGGTTACACGGTCGTCGACAGCATAAAGCTCGTCTTGGAGGTCCCCTCGAGCGACTACTTGAAGCTCTACGGGTCGACCTCTCAGAGGGCAGCGATATTCGTGAAGGTCAGTACCGGGAGGTCGCCTCTCGTAGCGCTCAAGGCCATGCAAGCTGGTCTGGGAAGCTTGAGGCCGGGCCTCATAGTCCTCCACGGAGCTAAAGCCGTGGACAAGCTGGCCGTTATAATAGCGAAGAACGAGGGGATTCCGCTGGCCCTCTCGAAGGCTCCTACTCAACAAGAGCTCCTGAACATGCTTAAGTCCGTGAGGCCAGGAGAGGCGCTATTACCGCCTATCTGACGTAAGAACGTACATGGCAGCTCTGACTCGGCTTCAGACGTATCTCGCTAGCCGCAGGTTTGTTTTTGAGGTTAACTTTAAAGCTGGGCTCGTGAAGCTCATAGCTGTTCACGTGATGCTCCATGTCGCTGGCTCTCTTCGTCGGCAGATTTCAACCCTACCACTTAGGCCACTTGGCCGCGACCAAGTGGATACTCGAGCACGAAGAGAAGCTCATCATTGCCATAGGCTCGGCCCAATACAGCCACACTTTCGAGAACCCCTTCACAGCTGGCGAGAGGATAGAGATGATACTAGCGACCCTCGAGGAGGAGGGACTGACGAACAGGTGCCTAATAGTTCCTATTCCAGACGTGGGACAACATGCTATTTGGGTACAGCACGTGAAGCAGTACTGTCCCCCCTTCTCGCGGGTCTACTCGAACTCGCCCCTAGTCAGGAGGCTCTTCGTAGAAGCGGGCATCGATGTCAGAGAGATACCGCTATTCGAACGCGATAAGTACGACGCCACCTACATCAGGAGGCTTATGATCGAGGGGGGCGACTGGGAGAAGTACGTCCCGAGGCCCGTGGCTAGCGTGATAAAAAGGATAGGAGGGGTCGAGAGGTTGAGGGAGATAGTCATCAAAAGCGATAAGCAGAGCCGACTGTGACTGAGCCACGCGCTACTTGAGCTCGCTCAGCGGCATCATTCGATGCTTATGTTTTCTGGTGGAAAGCCCATGCTTATTAACATATCTCTAGCCTTGTATCTATGGTCTCCTTGTAGCTCTATCTTCCCGTTCTTCGCGGTCCCTCCACAAGCACAGGCGGCCTTGAGCTTGCCAGCTATGCTCTTGAGGTCGCAACTCTTGTCATCTATGCCCTCTATGATCGTGACCTCTCGGCCCCACTTGCGCTTCTCGAGGTATATCCTTATGATTTGCTGTTCGCGGCCAATAGCCTCACAAACGCAGAGGTCTTTTGGTAGCCCGCATATGGGGCAGGTCTCGCTCATCAGCCCCTATCAGCTCCTTCTGTGAGTCGAAGGTTGGCTGAGTTTATAAAGGTTATCCTAGACGTGGGACTAAAGGTATGCCTTAAAGGACGAGGCCTTGAGCCTCAACGCCTAAGACCCTAGCTTAAACGTCGCGGACGGAGGGTCGCCAGCGAATTACGAACTACGAATTACTGAGGGAGATTGCCGACAAATCCATTAGCACTTTGCACGCCGAGACACACGCAGAACCATTATCGTACGGAGGGCAGACCTCTGCGACGTCGAACCCCACTACTTCTCTGCCCTTGAGGGGCCAGAGCTCGTCCACTAGCTCTTGCAGGGTGAAGCCGAGGGGCTCTGGCGTCGAAACCCCAGGAGCGTAGGCCGGGTCTAGCACATCTACGTCGACGCTGACGTACAGGGGATCGGATAGCGTACTGAGCACATCGTTTAACACCCTCGTTCCCCCCTCCTTCACCTGCTTAAACGTCAAGAAAGCTAAGTCAAGCCTCTTCGCATTTTCGAGCTCCTCTCTCGACAAAGCCCTCACGCCAATGACGGCGACGGCGCACGGAGGATCGTCGAGCAACCTTCGGAGCCACGTGGCGTGGCTCAGCCTCTGACCGCAAGGGTACTCGTCCCTCAAGTCTAGGTGGGCGTCGAACACCACAAGCGACTTGGGGCGACAACCGCTTATCGAGCCTAGCGTCAGCGTGTGCTCGCCGCCCACTACGCCCACCTTTTTTCCTCGCGACTTAAGGGCTTCAACGACCTCTGCAAGCCTCTTCAGAGTCGTCACGGTATCTCCATGAACTACTGCCAGATCGCCAGCGTCGGCTATCTTAGCCTCTGCTATCTCAATCCCCAGCTCCCACACGTAGCCCTCGATGGCAGACGAGTAAACCCTCAACTGCTGGGGGGCGTAGCGAGAGCCTACCCTAAAGCTTGAGGTGGAGTCGTAGGGGAAGCCGAGCAACACCAAGATGGCCTCATCGATTGTCTTCTCAAGCTCAAAGAACTTATAAGGAGTCTTGACTACGTAGAAGTCTATTGCACTCACGCTCACGGTCCCCAAACTGTTTTTAAGTCTTCGAATTAAAAGCTGTCTCTAAGGCCCGCTTAAGGTGTGGTAGATGATCGTTGGCGGGAAAGCGACCAAGAGGAGCAGGTTCGGTCCAGACATAGGCGGGCAAATAGCAAAGACTCTAGAGACCACGAAGCTCGTCTCGCAATCTGGTTTGAGGGTCCACGTGATAGACGCTGAGTGGAGGGTTAACGACGTGACCCCTAGTGAGCTAGAAGAGTTGCTCGGGCTCTACCCGAACGTCAAGACCTTTGTGACCTTGGCCGCGAGGCGTCGAGACGTAAATCAACTGCTGAGTCTCTACGTCCCAGTGGTTGAAGAGTTTGGGAACGCTGGGCTATGCATAGTAGCTGGAAACAGGTCTTACTTAGACGGCGATGAGGCTTCGCAAAGCGCATACAAGTCCATCAAGAAGGTCTTAGAGCAGGTGCGCAGGAGGGTTGCAAAGGTGCTTCTGGGAACCGAGGGCATAGAGAAGAGATTGCACGAAATTCTCAACTCCCACCCCGACGTAGTGCCGTTCTTCCTATACGACGAGGAGAAGTTCGATTTAATTGAGAAGTGCTCGGCTCAGGGGTTTGAGGGGGCCGTTTACGTGCCGTACGCCATCGACAAGCCCCAATTAGATGTGGTGAAGGCGCTGGCCGACTATGCCTTGAGGAGGAAGTGGTTGAGGAAGTGGCTGTCTAACATGGGGCTTGAGGGCCCTCAAGCTTTCGCGATGACGAGGGCCTCGCCTAAGCTAATAGAGGTCATCGAGGAGGCCGTCTCGAGGTTGAGCATCTATGGTTCGAGAGACGAGGTTGTCAAGAAGATAAGGAGGTTAAGGGATTACGGCGTTACCATCGTAGTAGGCCTGCCAGTATTCGAGGAGCCCGAGCAGATCCTCGCGTTTGGCGAGTGCATCAAAAGAGCTTAGAACATGTAGGGGAGCCTACGCCCCTCTTCTTTCCTCTCCGCCTTCTCAAAGAGTATCTTCGGCAACTTGCCCTCGTCTATTAGCTTTGAGAGCAGGTCGACGAACTCGCCCGTGTGCTTTATGTCGAACTCCATCAGCATGAACATTATCTCATAAAGCTTCTCTTGAACCTCCCTGGCCATCTCGAGGGGCATGAGGCCGATTACCATTGGGTTCTGGAGCCAGCTGTCGAAGCCCCTTATGGTCCTGGCTATGTGATAGCAAGCGTTTCGCGAGGCTAGTATGAGCATTAACCTGTCGGCTCCCTCTAGCTCCTTCAGAGACTCCTTAGCTCCCTCAAGCGCCTTCTTCTGACTCTCGACCCACTCTACTAGGCTCTTGAGAAAGGCTCGATCAGGTTGATACATCAATTTGCAACCCTCAAAGAGGAGTGACAGGGGATGCTTTTTAATTTGCCTCTCCCTTCCTGCGATGAGTGCGCTGATTTTAACCTCTCAACGCGCTCCTTGAGAGCGTAAAAAGCAAGGCTAGAAACAAAATAAATTTAGGCAAGCCCTAATCGTTTAAGAGGGGTTTGAAGTGGTCGACGTACCCTTCGTCTCCACTCCAGAGCACGTCGCTCGGAAAATGCTTGAGCTGGCCAGAGTAGGTCCCGACGACGTTGTCTACGACCTAGGGGCTGGCGACGGCAGGATAATAATCATGGCGGCGAAGGAGTTCGGGGCGAGGGCCGTGGGAGTAGAGATAAGGAAGGACCTCTACGAGCAAATATTGAAGAGGATTAAGCTCGACGGCCTCGAAGGGAGGGTCAGGGTAATAAACGGAGACTTCTTCCAAGTGAGCGTAAGCGAGGCGAGCGTAGTAACCTTGTACCTGTTGACTACCGTCAATGAGAAGCTGAGGCCTAAACTTGAGAGAGAGCTGAGAGTTGGCGCTAGGGTCGTGTCCCACGACTTCGAAGTCCCTGGTTGGAAGCCCGTCCGCGTTGAAAGCGTGAGGGACTACTGGTGTGATCATAAGATTTACGTCTACGAAATAGGCGTGAGCACACCCAAGAAGAGGGAGCAATGACCCTAAACCCATAACTCATTTATCTTGCTTTCCAATAAGCTTCAGCACTTCAGCTAAACTCTTAACCACGAAGTGGGGCCTAAGTTCTTCAGGAAGGCGTTCAAGGGCTACCTCTTTCGTCACTCCGGTTAATACGAGCGCTGTCAGACAATTAAACCTCTTGCCCATCTTGATGTCGGTCTCGGGCCTGTCCCCCACGACCAAGACCTCGCTAGGCTCCAGCCTCAAGCGCATGAGCGCCTCCCTCATGGCTATTCTAGAGGGCTTGCCGACCACCAATGGCCTTACTCCCGAGGCTACCTCTATGGCCTTGACTATTGAGCCGGCGCCGGGCATGATGTCGTCCTCTAGCGGTATAGTGGCATCGGTGTTAGTGGCCACGAACTTGGCCCCTCGCCTTATCTCCTTTGAGGCCCTCGCGAGCTTTCGGTAGTCGAAGTTGAAGTCCAGACCAGCCACTACTGCTTCGGAGTTTGAGGCCACGACCTCGTGGCCGTGAGACCTCAAGACCTCCTCTAGGGCCTTAGTGCCCACTACGAAGACCCTCGAAGGCCCGCGAACTCTCTTGATGTAGGAGGCAGCTATTACGCTCGAGGTCAATATCTCCTGGATCGAGGCCCTAATCCCCATTGCCCTGAGCTTTTCGAGGTACTCTTGAGGCGTCTTGGTCGCGTTGTTCGTTAAGAACAGCACCTTGATGCCCTTGGACCTCAGCTCCTCTAGGGCCTCGGGGACGCCTTCTATCAGCTTATCCCCTACGTACACGCTACCGTCTAAGTCTACTACCAGCCCCTTGATTGGCAAGTACTCACACCTTTACGCTCTCGTCGACCCAATTGAGATAGTCGTCGTGGCCAGCTATGATCGGGACAGCTATTATCTCCGGGACGCTGTACGAGTGCATGGACTTGACGACTTCTATGAGGCGTTGGAGGGCTTCGAGCCTAGTCTTAATCACCGCCAAAGCCTCGTCACACTCCTCAAATTTGCCTTGGAATGTGAAGAATGACCGGATCTTGTCTATGACGTTCACGCAAGCGGCCACCTTCTCCTCGACCAACTTTCTCGAAACCTTGTGCGCTTCTTCTTTTGAGGGAAACGTGATGAAGACCACTACGTGGCAACCCCTCATCTCGCACCGCAATCTAGCCTACCCTCGGTTGTCTTAAACATTTCCGTTAAGGACTTTGAGAGTTCCTAACTGTCATTTTACTTAGAGCTGAGGATTCCTTAAAAGGAAGAAACGTTTATATAAGTCATCTTTTAAGCTTCTCCCTATCTCCGCTTGAGAGTAGAGGAACCATGAAGGTAGTGCTAGCGTACTCAGGAGGGTTGGACACATCAGTCGCCATCAAGTGGCTCCAGGAGAAGTACGGCGCCGAGGTCATAACTGTAACCCTAGACGTGGGGCAGATGGAGGACCTCAAGGCCGTCGAGGAGAAGGCCAAGGCTCTAGGAGTTCATAAGCACTACTCCATAAATGCCGTGGACGAATTCGCAGAGAGATTCGTCGCGCGAGCCATAAAGGCAAATGCCTTGTATCAAGGTAAGTATCCGCTTGCCAGCGCTCTCTCTAGACCGCTCATAGCCGAAAAGCTCGTCGAGGTCGCTTTGAAGGAGAGCGCCGACGCCGTAGCGCACGGGTGCACCGGTAAGGGCAACGACCAAGTCAGGATAGAGGTAACGGTCAAGGCCTTAGCCCCTCACTTAAAGATCATAGCCCCGGTCCGAGAGTGGGGGCTGACCCGGGACAAGGAGATCGAGTACGCTAGGGAGAAGGGCATTCCCATTCCGATAAAGGACAAGCCTTACAGCGTCGATCAG
>Ga0105154_1000774_pt1 | contig 13457 bp, 11 predicted proteins | sample SSWtaG_FD_89672 | JGI IMG/M metagenome (GOLD analysis project Ga0105154, IMG submission 89672) | Hot spring microbial communities from Sandy's Spring West, USA to study Microbial Dark Matter (Phase II) - SSWsed_matched | ecosystem: Environmental > Aquatic > Thermal springs > Hot (42-90C) >... | reverse complement strand
GCTATAATGGAGTGAGGTTTGTGCCCGTAGAGCTAATTGACGTAGCTGGGTTAATTCCAGGAGCACACAAAGGGCGTGGGCTTGGAAATAAGTTTATGGATGACGTTAGAAAGGCGCAAGCTTTTCTGCTTGTTGTCGATGCTTCTGGGTCTACGAGCGAGGAGGGGGTGCCCCTCCCTCCGGGCTCGAGGGATCCCGTCGATGAAGTCAAATTCGTTCTCGAGGAGATTGATAGGTGGATAGCTGGTATTTTAATGCACGACTGGAAGAGGTTCGCAACAAAAGTCGATAGCACGAGGCTTAATGTTGCAGAAGCTATGTGTGAAAGGCTCTCAGGATTGAACATCAAGAAGAGCCATGTGAACGCTGCACTAGAGGCAAGCGGATTGGAGGACAAGAAGCCGTCAGAGTGGAGTTCAGATGACATTTACAACTTTGCAAAAGAGCTTAGAAGAGCTAGTAAGCCGTTTATTATTGTAGCCAACAAGGCAGATCTTCCAGCAGCTAGGGAGGGTATTAGAAAGCTCAAAAGCGCATTTCCAGATATCCCAATAGTACCCGTGTCTTCCCAAGCAGAGCTAGCCCTTAAAAAAGCCCAGAAAGCTGGCTTGATTGACTACATACCCGGAAGTGATAGTTTCAAGATCGTCAATAGGTCTGCACTGACCGAAGTACAAGCCAAGGCTCTGGAGTATATAAGAGTTAACGTGCTTGAAGAGTACGGATCCACGGGCGTTCAACAGGCATTGGAAACCTTACTATATAACGTGCTAGGCTACGTTGCAGTGTACCCTGTAGAGAATGTTGAGAGGCTTTGCGACACAAAGGGTAACGTTCTACCCGATGTCTTTCTGGTACCCAAGACGGCAACGGTCAAAGACGTTGCCTCGCTTGTCCATTCAGAACTCGCAGAGAAGTTCGTAGCTGCAGTAGACGTTAGAAGAAAACAACGGTTAGGTGAAAGCGCTCAGGTATATGATGGCATAGTAGTAAAGGTTCTAGCATCTAGGTAGTTGCAGGGCTTTTTTATTGCTCTTAAGAGTTGCTCTGGAGCGTTAAAAAGAGGCGAGACCGGGCTCCCAATAGCAGGCTAGCCTGTTTCCATGCAGACCGCTCCTGGGCGCTCAAATTAGTGCGGTCTCTTATTGTTCTCCGTCACTCGCTGGCACTAGTACTATCTTTCTTCCTCTTCGCTCTCTTTCGATTAGCCTAGCTTTAAGCAGGTTATCAAGAACCCGCTGTAGTTTAGTAGTCGAGACTCCAAGTGCTTGGCGTAGTTTTACAGGTGTAGTATAGCCTTGTTGAATAAGCTCTAAAACCTTTCTTTCTAGTTCATCTAGGTCCTCATTGTTCCCACTTTCACTCGAATGCGTGCCTTCGATTTTCTCTTTGATTTCGGCAATCTCTTTCGCCAGCTCTTCAACTTTACCTGTAAGTTCCTCTACTGCTGCTTTGCCGTTCTCGTTTTGCTGCATCCAGCTTGTAATGTCATCTTCAATCTTGTTAAGCCTCTCTTCCAAAGCGGCTACCTTCTCGCGAAGGTTAGCAACTTCCGCTAAAACCTCGTTTGAAACTCCAATTTGGCTGAGCTTCGTCTCGATATAGTCTCCAAGAATCCAGTCGAAAAGCTTGACACGAAGGCCCACTTAGCGTCACCTTTGCAGCATATGCTAAACTCCTTCTATGCCTTCAAAACGGTTTTAAAGAGAAAGGCGACTACGTGCAAAGTAATGCGCTAACGTTAAATTCTAGGCGAAAAATCTAAAATCGCAATCTCAAATAACTATGATACCTAGAGTGTAACGAAAAACCAACGTGGGCCCGTAGCTCAGCCTGGTGGAGCGCCCGGCTGATAACCGGGAGGTCGGGGGTTCGAATCCCCCCGGGCCCACTATGTAGTAAGGCTTCCGTAGCGAGAAGCTCGTTTGTGCTGAGCGCTTCGCTCATCCCCGAGTTGCATTCCCGCTCTGGGACAGCATGGTTGCAGAGCCGCATGCATACTTTTCACGAACGCTATTAGCTTTCCTTTCTACCTTGAGAAATGAAATGATGATACACTAGAACAGAAAGTGGCTTTTAGCCCTCACTTATATATAATCCATTAACGAAAAGCTTTTTAAACGGTCTTAAGTATTGGGGTGATTTTTGCGTGTACGTTGAAAGAGGGCACTCAGCACCTACAGCTAACATTGAGAACATCGTTGCAACCGTCACGCTTGAGCAGACTCTCGATCTTCATGAGATAGAGCGTGAGGTTCCAGGGATAGAGTACAACCCTGATCAGTTTCCCGGGCTTGTATTTAGACTCAGCAGACCTAAGGTTACTGCTTTAATTTTCAAGTCTGGAAAGATGGTAGTAACAGGTGCAAAGAACACACAAGAGCTTATACGAGCGGTGAAAAAGATAATCAGAACGCTCTATGAGCACGGGATTAAAATTAAGGGCAAGCCTAAAATCCAGATACAAAACATAGTTGCATCGGCAAATTTAGGCGTAGAAGTAAACCTAGAAGAGGCGGCCTACAAGCTTGAAAACAATATGTATGAGCCAGAGCAGTTCCCTGGACTCATCCACCGGATGAAAGACCCTCACGTTGTGCTGCTTATTTTTAGTAGTGGCAAAATGGTCATAACAGGAGCTAAAAGGGAGGGCGAGGTTTACGAGGCGGTTGAGAGAATATATCAGCGCCTACAAGAGCTAGGATGCATAATCAAAAGAGGTAGGACAACAGAATTTGAAGCTGAGTTCTTTTAAAGAGCCGAAAAGCGTGCCTCTGCAAGCTTAAAAGTCCTCAATTCATGGCTTTTGTTAAAAAACCTTGAAAATGCAGGAAAGATGAAGCGTAGAGCTCGAAGTAGCTTAAAGTATAAAAGCCTCAAGCAAGCTCAATCTAGAAGAGGGGCCCGTAGCTCAGCCTGGTGGAGCGGCGGAGGTTTTAGCGTAAGCCCGCTAGACCGCCGAGGCTCTTAACCCGTAGGTCCCGGGTTCAAATCCCGGCGGGCCCGCCAGTTAGCCTAACGGCTTATGCATGCAACATTCTCTAAGCCATTTTCTTCCATGACAGTCTAAAAGCAAAATCTTGGAGCTTACGACGAGACAAGATGCCCCTCACACGGCTTAAGCCTTAGCGGCGTTCCCAAATGAGTGAAAGAGCTTCTCCTGTTTGATCGGTAGGCTAAAAGTCTTTTCTATAGCTTCTGAAGTTTTGCTCAAAAAGCCGCGCTAATGGAGTACTTACAGAACGATTCTTACCTCGCGAATGTTCGTGTAACAGATCTTTTTGACTCCTCTCTGACCCGGCTTGTACACGGTTTTCACGAGACCTGCCTCTTCAAGCCTCTTTATTTGAGCGCTTGCATTAGCTTTGCTTTGCTTTATTAGCTCGGCTACGTCTCCTACATCGGCTTCATGCTCTCGAATGTACTTTAAAATCTGTATTCTGGTCGGACTCGACAGTGCTGCTGCAACTCTTAATACGTATTCGTCTCCTGAAACCCACAAGACGCCGTTTTCCTCAACTATACCTGGCTTCTTTGTTTCAAGTTTTTTAATCTCTTTCTCTCCACTCATTATTTCCACCACAATGATATTCTCATAGTAACTATTATACTTTTTACATTTTTAAAAAATTTTTCTTCTTTGACTTATAGTTGCAGAGATACCAAGCAAATTTAATAAAGAAAACAGGGAGTACTAGAACGTCATATGAGTGGTTTAAAAGGGGGACTGTTTGCTATTAGCAAAGGGGTGGCTACAAGCTATTTAACACAATCTCGTCGCTATTTAGTTTAGTTAATGACAGCGAAATGTAGTGCTCGAGAAGAATAATCTGCCTGCTACTACCAAAATCAGGCCTTAAGGGAAGACGTAGGGGTAGGAAGCTTTTGGTTTTACTGGGCATTATGTACAAGTCTCTAGACAGTGAAGCACTTCGAGTCTTGCATGCAATAGAGCAAGGCATGAAAAAACACGAATACGTACCAGTAGACTACATTGCAAAAGTTACGAAAATACCGCCCAAGAGGCTTGACGCAATACTTTCGTTTCTCGATTCCAAAAAGGTCATTAGGAGAAGGGTTGGGTACACTGTGGGCTACAGGCTTGTGTTCTTAGGACTCGACATGCTAGCAATTGACAGTCTAGTCAAGCGTGGTGTACTCGCGGCTATAGGTGAGAGAATTGGTGTAGGCAAAGAAAGCGACATTTACGAAGCGCTAAACCCAGCTCAAGAACGGCTGGCTCTAAAGCTTCACCGAATAGGTAGAACAAGCTTTAAGAAGACGAAACGTGTACGTCCATACGTTTTCGTGCGTGAGACTCCAGATTGGCTTTCGGAGTCAAAGCTAAGCGCTCAACGAGAGTTTAAGGCCCTACAGGAGCTGTCCGTTCATACAAAACACGTTCCAAAGCCCGTTGCTTACAACAGACATGCCGTGGTAACGGAATTTATTGAAGGAGTAGAGCTATATAGGGTCAAAAGCCTTGAGAATCCCAGAGAGGTTCTAGAAGGTATTGTTGAGGTAATCAAGGTGGCTTACGGTAAGGTTGGAATAGTTCACGGCGACCTAAGCGAATACAACATCATGATCTCTTATCCCACTGAAAGGCCCATGATAATAGACTGGCCTCAGTACTTGTGCAAGGACTATCCTCACGCAATGGAGACTTTAAAACGCGACGTCTATTATGTTGTTAGGTACTTTAACAAAAGGTTTAGCTTAAACGTGAACTGGGAAAGCGTACTTAAAGAGGTACTTTCAAGCGAGGAAGGCTCCTAGGCTAGGCAAAAACCTACAGAAGGAACTTTTTAATCCTCGAAGGACCTGGAATGAGAGACGTGAGCTCTTCGAGAGAGAGAGGTGCAGCATGCAAGCCCTCTCTTACCGCCCTATCGATAATCTTCCTGGCAATCTTTTCGGTAGGCTCGTCACCTGGAGCCAATACCGCTACGGGTCTGCCTAATTGCGTAACACTTTCCATAGAGCCTACAATGAATCTATAGGCTTCCTCCTCGAGCTTCTCGATGCCCACGACAAGTTCTAGTGGAACGGCTTTCACGTAGTTCTTTTTGCCGTAAATCATGAAGCTTCCCTTCGGGAGGTACTCTCCAGGTGGAGGGCTCTTTGAAACCTGAGAGCCCCAAACCCAGAATACGTCCTGTGATGCCAACCCTAACTTCCACGCTTTGGAGTAGCATGCAGCAATTGTAGCAGCATCTTTGATGTCCTCTTGAGAGAGACCTCCATCCTTGACCTTCAATATGGTAGCTGGCGCTCCGTGTATTTCTGCATGTAGAAAGATATCGCTTTCCTCAAGAAACCTTCTAACTAGCACCTCGTTTTGAGAGGCGTTCTTGCCAGCTAACACTAATAGGCCGTTTCTTGTAAAGCTCCATCTAAAACGCTCATACCAAGCTTTCTTTCTAAGCATGGCTACAGCTTTGCCCTTAATAGCGTCTATAGCTTCCATCTCGCGCTTCAACCTCTCCTCCAACTCTTTGAGATGTAGAAGTCCAGACTCGTACTTCTTCTTGTACTTTTTATACTCTTCAAACACTTCGTCGATTTGCTCTTTGACGCTCTTGTACACCAGCAGTTCTAAGATCACGTCACCTAGCTTGACTTGTACTATGCCCTCTTGAGGCTTTACATTAACTACACCCGTACACCTTTCGCTAATGTTGTTCCAGCCGTAGGTCTCCTTTACTCTTTCAACACATTCGAGTAGGCTCTCCAAAACACCTTTGTTTGAAAGCATTAGCATCGCCCTTTCGTGAAGTCTTCTATACTCCTTAGCATAGCTCTCTAGAGCCGCTCTCTCCCTTTCCAGAGAGCTCCTTAGCTTTATAGCAGTGGTTTCAGTCCTACGCGCTTCAAGCTCTGAAACCCTCTTTCTGTCGTAGAACCCAAAGTACTCTTCAAGAGCCTCGTTGAAGCTGTTAAACTCATTAACGGCAAGCCCCTGGACTGAAAGAGAGTACGGGCAGAAGGGTCCAAACCACAGTGGCTCGTCCTTTTCATAGACGATGTATCCCTTGCCGCACGTAGATTCTTCGAGTATTTCTTTTAGCGCGCTACAGGGGTCAGCTTTATTGCGATAAAGGGCTTCGCTTAAAACCTCTTTTGGAATTCCAAGTTCTCTAAGTAAATCTTTGGGGCCTTTATCCACGTAGCTCGTGCACTCCTCGTACGAAGGCGCCTTTTCGAAGTGTGGTGGCAGCCTATACTCCAATCCACGCTTGATTGTTCTATCTCTCATCTCCCTGTACTCTGTGGCATGCAGTATCCTGCCTTTTTTGTCAACCAGAACCATCAGGCCGCGTGGTACAAGCTCTATGTAAAGTTTGTAACCACGTTTGAAAGAGAGCTCAAGTATACGATCAAATCCCACCTGTACGACCCCCTCTACTCTATCACCTCTGAGATGCTTTCTAAACGCCTGAACAGTGACTTCAGGATGTTTTTGTTTGGGATACTTTAGTCCGGTTAGGTGAATTCTCACAGCTGGCTCTGCTAGAACCTGGAAAACACCGCTTCTTCCTATCAGCTTGAAGATGAATACTTGAGCCTCGGATAGCTTGTAAATATTGCTTACAAGTGCGCCTTCAAGGAAACCCTTATTTTCTCTAACCCACGATAGTAAATCGATGCTTGTCATGGATCTCTTTGGTTTTAGTTTGAGCGACAAGGTGCAACACCTACATGATGCAGGTAGGTTTCAAGATAACGCCGCAAGGTCGAATACTCCTAATCAAGGCAATAGCGGGATGTGTTATAGGACTTATGGCAACACCTCTTTTTAGCATGTTGGGTCCTAGACTCTTTCTACTCGCTACGCTTGCTATATACACTATCATCTCGTACGCTACAATAAACGTAGCGAAAAAGGCCAATCCCCCAATCAACGTTTATACATATACATTCTTCAAGGGGTTCTTGACCTACTATGTTGCAATGTTTTTGTCCTGGACGACTGTTTATATCGTGAGAAATTACTAATGGGGTACTACTAAGACACGTACTAAGACGCGTAGAGAGCGACCTAGCTTCACCTACAATTCATCCCTGCTTTGTAGCGAGCAGAAAGAAGACATCAGATCCGCCGTGCCAAATCTTTTTGGACTGTTGCGTAAGCAGTTCTATAAGAGTCCGGCTTTCTTGCCTATTTAAAACCGACACAATTACCGCTTCTTTGCTTGCTCTTAGGAGCTCTTTTACGGCCCGAGTCTCTGCGCGGTGATCCTCATGGACACCCCTGTAACCACCATGCAGCACTGTCAGTACCGTTATTGCTATTACGGTGTTAGCAGAATTGCTCCTGAGTGGCAGTCTTTCGATGAGTCCTCTCACGAGCTCCACTTCAACGGGCTCGCTGTCACTCTCTAGCCTTTTAGTTTTAGTTTTCGCCCTCTCGAGCATTGCCAGACTAACGTCTATTCCAATGTAAAGAGTCACGTCGCGAGTCAGTCCTTTTAGCTTCAGAAACTCTGCAAGCATTAAAGTACCGCACCCTGCATCAACCACAACGCCCTTTAGCAGACTCGAGACCTCTTTAATTAGTGCTGTATACTTGATAGCCTGCTCTTGACCGTAAATCTCATCGTAGAGGCTTGAAAGCGCATCATAAAACCTCACTATTTCGTACATGCTCACAGCCCGGCGGGACTGGTGTGTCTCTGGGAGTTTTTGGTGAACCGTGTGTTTTGCGTGTTGCGGGCTTGTATTGTTTCATAAAGTCTAGTGGGCTTTCTCCTTTATGCCGTTTTTGCTTGTCTTCTTTAACACAAACACATAAGAGAGAACCGATTCTGGAATCGCGAATTCAACATTTAGACCTTCTTCATCTCTCTATAAGCTCTCTACAAACGCCAGTACTCGTTTCGTAAATGATGACGCGATCAGCGTGCCCTCCGACCTTACCATAGCGCTTTCTTGAAATTTTTAGCATACCTCTTGCATCGCTTTGCAGCATCTATATCGACACGCTCGCCTTTAGCTTCAGTAGCAGGAACCCTGTTCCGCTGGAATCAACAGCTAAGAAGCCGCGTAGCCTCCTTATCACTTTAAAACTCTCCCCGAGCGATTCTTAATTTACTCTTCAAAACCCTGGTGCTTTAGAATTACATTCCGGCTTCCTATTCGCTTATGTAGATTGCGAACTTAACGCTATCCTCCAGCTCGGCGTCTATCAAGCGTGAGTTCTTGAACATAACGGTACAAGCTTTAATGGTCTGTCTGTTACAGAAGCTATTGCGAGTCTGCTCCTGTTCTTAGCAATGCTTGCAACAAAATGCTTAGGGTCTGGTTGTCAGTTTACTAGCGCGTAGCCGACCTATGCACTAGCACGGATGGGTTTGTGATTATTATAGCTAATCGATCTTCCTCTTCAAAAGACTTCAAGAATGCTTCGTGACCTGTCTTTGGTCCGCACGATCCTTTCCACTACAACCACAAGACTTTTGCTGACCGCAACATTGTTGAGTGTTGCTACCATTCGATTAACACCAAGAGTTCCTGCTTTACTTCTATTCAAAATCGCTACTCTAGAACCGCTACTCTAGCGGGAAAACAGTTCACTGCTTTAGCGTTAGAGATCCTGCGGTTCTCTTCACACGATGTCTATCGTGAAAGCAAAGCATTAATTATATTGATTTAGACACATAGGCTGTTAGGGATGCAGGCACGTTGGTCTTAATCGTAATAGAGCACTTGGAAGAGTGTGTGTTTCCCTGGCTTTACTTTGAATACAAAAACGCGGTCCGACTCATAGGTAGGAGCAACCTGCTATTCACCAATGTTTGCAGAGAAGATGACATTAAAGTGCTGAAAAGCATTGCACAGGTTACTTGCAAGAGCAGCACTGAACTCTTCAAAGAGCCTATAGTACTGGATCCGCAAGCAAAAGAGATGCTATCGCCCGAAGACGCCAAGAAATCTACTGTGGCAATTGTAGGAGGCATTCTCGGAGACCACCCACCTAGAGGGAGAACGAAAACAATGCTTACAAGCAAGTTTGAAAATGCCATCGTGAGGAGTCTCGGTCCAAAGCAGTTGAGCATTGATGGTGCAGCCTATACTGCGCACGTGGTACTAAACCACGGCATCCCCTTGAAAGAGATTAAGTTCATCGATGGGATCACTATTCGGAGAAAGATTGGAGGGATAGTTCACGAAATACACCTTCCGTACAGGTATCCTGTTTTGAACAACAAGCCAATAGTAAGCATCGAGCTTCTCGAACACCTGAAACGCAGTTTAAACGTGAACGTTTAAGTTTGACAACTCACGCTTAAAGCCCGGCGTAGTGATGTGATGCTTTGAACCACTCTGATTGAAAACTTGAAGAACTTAAAGGGTGATTTGGTGTTTCTTAGTGTGAGATAAAAATTAAATAGAGAGGTTCGTAGAGCCTCAACATATAAATAGGCTACAGTATAGGATTATGAAGCACATTAGGGGGTCAGGCGCTTTGAGTACAAAGACAGTGCCGCCTCTCAGGTATTTGAAGGAGGCGCGAGGTAGCAGTGTACTAGTAAAGCTTAAGGACGGTGGAGAGTATGTCGGCGTTCTCGATTTTTCGGATAACACCATGAACCTTATACTAAAAGACTGTGTGGAGCTAAACGAGAATACTGGCGAGCTAAAAGCAAAACATGGAACCATTCTCATCAGAGGAAGCAACATTCTCTTTGTAAGCTTGAACTATACTGGCGAACGATAATAAACCCATCGCGAAGGTGAAAAGACGTGGAAGAGAGTAGAAACATCGTTGTGGAGGAGGCAAGATGGTCCATACCGGACTCTCTTGAAGTGGAAATTGTCGAGAGAAAAGGGCTAGGACATCCAGATTACATTGCTGACTCTGCATCCGAACAGGCAAGCCTAGCCTTATGTAGGTACTACCTGAGCAAGTATAACAGAATCTTGCACCACAACTTAGACAAGACGCTTGTTGTAGGCGGTCAGTCTGAACCGAAATTTAAAGGCGGGGAGATTAAACAGCCAATATATATCATAGTTGCAGGGCGAGCAACAACAGACGTGGAGACGGAATCCGGTCTAGACGTGGTTCCAGTAGGACCAATAGTCATCAGAGCAATCAGAGAGTGGATTGAAAAGAACTTTAGATTCCTAGACCCATACGAGCACGTTATAATCGACTACAAAATTGGTAAGGGAAGTGCAGATCTTCGGGGACTGTTTGAGTCGAAAGCAACGACTCCTCTGGCCAATGACACAAGCTTTGGAATAGGCTTCCACCCGCTAACAACTCTCGAGAGGCTGGTGCTTGAAACAGAGAGGATGCTTAACAGCAGGGACTTCAAGAGGAGGATCCCAGAACTTGGCGAGGACATTAAGGTGATGGGTCTCAGACAGAACAAGAAGGCTAAGCTAACAGTCGCAGGAGCTTTCATTAGTCATTTGATCGATGACGTAGATCATTACCTTAGCCTAAAGGAGCAGGTTATAGAGGAAATAAAAGACCTTGCCGCCAAAATTGCAAGCGAATATGAAGTCGATGTTTCAATGAACACCGCCGACAATCCGCAAGCAGGAATTCTGTACCTAACGGTAACAGGCACTAGCGCGGAGCATGGGGACGACGGCGCAACGGGACGGGGCAATAGAGCTAACGGGCTAATTACCCCGCTAAGACCAATGAGCCTTGAGGCTACAGCAGGCAAAAATCCAGTTAACCACGTTGGAAAAATTTACAATGTTGTAGCTAGTGTTACAAGTAAGAAGATATTTGAGGAAACAGGCTCTCAGTACCCGGTAATGGTCCAGCTGGTCAGTCAAATTGGCAAGCCAATCGACAAGCCGCTTATAGCCTCAGTGAAATTCCTCTCGCCAGATAGGAGAGTCAGTGGAAGCGCGAAGTCTCTTGCAAAGGCTATTATAAACGAGGAGCTGGAGAAAATCGAAAAGTACACCTATGCGATACTAAACGAAGAGATAATGCTGTTTTGAGCTGCAATTAGAGAATCGAACACTTGAAAGCTAGCGCGCAGTGCCGGACAGCTGGGCTACTTGACGCTCCAGATGATTCTCCACGCCTTCCGTACCTTCTGCAGCGACATCATACAGCTTAGCGAGCTTGGCTCTCAGATCGTTTTCCACCTCATCTTGTACTCTTCGAACAGTTTGTAAAGCTTCATTTTCTCTCTTAAGTTAGACTCTCTTAGCATCTCTCTTCTCCTTTCATCTACAACTTTCTTTATGCTGGGTTCTATTACAACAAATTCCTCGAAAACCCTATATGGAACTTTAGCCTCGCTTAGACTTACTGCTGGTATTGCATGTTCTTTCAAAACAGAAATTGCACCGGTATCTCCAGGAGCATGAGGATAGAGCACACCGTAGCACTTTTCTTGCTTAAGCAATTCTATAGCTTCCATTTGGTACGCATCAATATTATCAACATATACTAACACGCCCTCTAGACGAGCGGTGAGCTTGTTCAAGTTGCTTTTTGTCAGGGCAGGTACCCTAGGTATAACAACCAATCGGTTAACCGAAGCCCCTCTAAGCAGCGTCTTTAGCGTAGAGTTTTCTTCTCTCAATTTTGAGATTACACTTTCTTTCTCTCTAACGAGCAGTTCTAGCTTTCTAATATTGTCCTTTAACGCTGCTAGCTCTCTCCTAACGCTCTCTTCAATGTTGCTCTTGAGCTTGCTGCAAACCTCTTGAAGCTGTCGCTCGAGAGCTGCTACACGCTCTCTGTACTCCTCAAGCTTTATTAGGAGCTGTGCGTTCTCCCATTTTAGCCTCTCGATCTTCTTACGCAGCCTTTCAACATTAATCCCGGTAGCCGATGTTTGCGTTTGTGTTAAGCCCTGAGAGAGCTTTGGTAACCCATTAAGCTCCTCTCTTATTGCCGCTTCAATGGCATCTGAGACGCTCATGCCCTCAATCACGAGTTTCTTGACCCTGTCGATGGGGACGCTGACGCCCATTCTTTCAAGACGCTCCTCCAATTCTGCTAGCTTCGAGGATAAATCGCGAAATGCAAGGTAAGCTGCAGCAAGAGCGTCGCGCGAGTGGGAGTCTAGCACCCTAATATTGAACCTCTCGGCATATAGCGAGGCGATGTGCTTTTTCTCTTCAACCGGAACCTGCTTTTCGGGGGTGAATATCCGTGCATTAAACACTGCAGAGAGCTTCTTTGCGAGTCCTGGAACGGGTGTGGAGTCTGTAGCTATAATTATGGGCTTACCTATTTCCCGCAGGTAGTTTATTATCTCCATCCTGTCTACGCTACGTCTTGTCACAATGCTTATTGGCGTGCCGTCTAGCCCTAAAACGGCAATACCTGTGTTAAGTCCCGGGTCAATACCCACAATAACGGGACGGGGCTCCTTTTCGGATTGTCTGCTTAGCTCTACCCTATACGTTGTTTTGATCACAACCCTGGCGTCACCGTAAGAGTGTGGCTTTACGGCCTCCCTTACAACTTCTCGAGGCGCATAGACAACGAAAATGGCTCCCTCCAGGCCTCCGCTACTACTCTTATATGTTAGTTCATAGTCGAGCCCCTTTGAATCCAAAGCCTGCTTTATAGTTCTCGTTACCCTTAGAAGACTCGCGCGAGTTCTTCTTTTAAACCTGTTTGCACTCATTCCACCTTTTCGTGTTAGCCTTGTTCTCCTCACGATAATTCTCGTTACCTCTTCACGCTTTACAATAGGAGTGCCTACCCCACTCCCGGCTAGCAGTGCAAGGAGATATGCCGTTTTCAGAGGCGAGCGCCTACCCTGCAGCTTGACGTCCTCTTTGCTTGCCAGCGCTTTAAGCTTCAGCACTCCCTCATCGGTCTCATTAACCCAAACTAATTCGGTTTCTTCCGGGAGAATCTCGACTAATTTAGCTAGGACTCGAGCGTTTTCAGCGAGCTCTAACGGATTATCGACTGCTATGGCTTTTGGCCTGTACTCCCAGGCGAGCCTGAGAGTTCTCTCAAGCGAAGCTTGGTCGTTCTTGTAGACAAGCTTTCCATGACATAGTATGACTAGTGAGTACGTGGCGCGTGACGTGGAGTGTCCTCCTGGATTTATGTCAACGCCCATTACGCACTCTTTGTTCTTCAGGTCTTCTATCAAGAGAGTCTAGCCCCTCTTCGAATGCTAGAATGTTCTCAAGGGGCGTTTAGACGCTTACTCGAGGCGCCCTCGATGTTGCTACCCCTGCTTGAATAAATTTAGAAGGAGTCTAGAGCTATAAGAGTTTCTCTTTAACGGTAGCGCTGGCAGACGCTCCTCCTAGAGGCACGGACATATTTGACAAGTAACGTCCACAACAAGCAACGTCCACGTGTACAAAAAATTCAACGACTTTAAAGTAGAGAACACTAGAGCCATTAAGCTACCAATATAAGCTATTAATAGCGGGATTTTACAATTTCAAAACAGCACTCTTTAGTAATAGGTGTAGAGTAATAGGTGTAGTCGGCTTGCATG
>Ga0105154_1000772_pt1 | contig 13466 bp, 15 predicted proteins | sample SSWtaG_FD_89672 | JGI IMG/M metagenome (GOLD analysis project Ga0105154, IMG submission 89672) | Hot spring microbial communities from Sandy's Spring West, USA to study Microbial Dark Matter (Phase II) - SSWsed_matched | ecosystem: Environmental > Aquatic > Thermal springs > Hot (42-90C) >... | reverse complement strand
GTGGCTATCCCTAAGTCGGCGAGCGCCATTGCCATCACCCTTCCTTGAAGCTCGGGCCTGGCCTCCGTGACGAGGACGTGAAGGCTCTTCCCCTCCTCGCTTGCCTTAGCCAGGATTGAGAGGACGGTGGTGCTAGCGCCGTGGGTTAATATGACGTCTCCGTGTTCAATGTACCTGGCACCTAGCTCGCCGATTTTATCGAGGGAGGCCTTCATGGACTTGCTGAAGTCCATGGCTTTCAGCGCAACGAGCTTCTTCAGCTCGGTCGTACTCTCCTTCCTCTCGATGCCCTGCCTAACCTCGTTGAGCAGGTAGCTGGCGGCATTGGCCAGCGGCACCAGCCTCGGCCTCTCCTTCAAGAAGAGGGCTAAGTACCCAGCTAGCTCATGCTCAAGGTCCTCTGGGCTCTCCGCCTTGGAGTACGCCATGGAGGAGGCGATGGCGTTGAGGCAGTTCATGGTTATCTTGGTCTCCCCCATGAGCCTTCCGCTCCTGAGCTCCTCTAGGGCCTTCTGGATGGGTGGGTTGTCGAGCATGGATCCACCTCTAACGCGCTTTGAACAGCTAGCCACTACTTCTAACCTTTTTCGTGCTTTGCTACCTACGCGCGGCCGTTTTTCGGGGGCAGGGCCTCAAGCTGTGGGGCGCGAGAGCGAAGTCCTGCATCGTGCGGCGTCGCCTTAAACCTAGAGGGGGCGCGATCGCGAAGCGCAGAGGGGCTGAGGGCGAGGATGTCGGAGCTCAAGGGGGGCTCACGTAGGTGCAAGAGCTGTACAAAGAGGAGATGGTCCAGTCAGCCATACCTCCTCCTTAACGTAGCTAGGAGGTGGCGTGATAGCGTGCGCGACGGCCGACGCTCTTAAGCTAGGGATGATGCTTGAGGCTGGTTAAGGTGGCCCATGGGTGCTTACGCCACCACGTAAACTAACGCCAATAGGGACCTGTGCCCTAGGTAGTGTAGATTCGCCGCCTTCATGGAGGGGAAAAGACTCCTGAACTTGAAGTGACGGGCGGCTGCAAGCGACTTGAAGAGGGCGATGGGAGCGAACGCGAGCGCAATGAGGGCTAGCAACGGCGCGACGCCAATAAAAACTTCAACAAGCAGCACTAGGCAGCTGATCACGTTGAGCGTGAAGGCTACCCATAGCGAGCGCCTGCACCCTAGGTAGCTGACGAGCGTAAGCCTGCCGTAGGCCTTGTCCGCCTCGTAGTCCGGTATGGCTGTCGCAACGCGGAGGCTATGTGATGCAGCTAGGGCTGGCAGGGACGGCAAGATGGCTCCAGCGTGATGACATTCGTCATAACGTAGAAGGCCCCTAGGGCGGTGAGGACAGTGACGTTTAGCGGAAGTAAGGTGTCATAGGCACCTGGGATGCGGTAAGAGGGCTTTAAGAGCGGCGCCTCGTAAAAGAGCCCACAAAGGATACCGAAGGAGCCGAGGGGGAGGGGGCCACCAAAGCCCCCTCGAGAAGGTCAGGTATAAGCCAAGCGTAATCCCAAGCATGCAAGAAATAATGGATGCTGTTAAGCCCCCCTAACGAGGATGTTGACATCCAGTCGCGCTGGAGCGTGCCAGCGCTAGCTTCCTCGAGAACTCGTCAATGCCTATCACGAAGCCCCCCATACTCATTCATCCCAAAGAAGCTACGGTCATCGTAGCTAAGTCGGCACTGTTGGAGAGTAAGCCTAATGTCGTTAAGAAGGTGCTCGAGGCCTTCAACGCCTCTTGGAATTACGGCTTAAGCCACCTCGATGATGCTGTAGACTGGGCCGTCAAGGCTGGGGCGAGGGCCGATGTAGCCCGAGAGCTACTTCGACTATGTAAGTGCAGGTACGCACTTAGCGACCAAGATAAGGAGGCTCAGGATACTTAACTTAGCTTATGAGAAGGGGTGGTCAACCTGCGTCCTGACCCTGGGAAGGTCCTTGCGTCGCTTGAAGGCTGAGCCTATCGTTGAAGCAACGGTGGCAGTGGTTATAATAACAATGTTTTGGTACTTGGCCTCAGCGATTCTGAAGAGCTACTTCCTCCCGAGCCCCCTTGATGCAGCCCCATGCCTACTAGGCCTCCTTGGGGAGCCCTCTACGTGGAGGCACATAGCTTCCTCAGCCACGAGGGTTATGCTTGGGCTGGCGCTAGGCTCCGTGGCTGGGCTCGCTGTAGGCATAGCTTCACGCTACATACGGGGCAGGCTTCCTTCTTGAAGGCATCGTGTACCCCGTCCTTGAGTCTGTCCCCACGATATGTTGGGCCCTCATCTTCGCAACCCCCTTCTTCGCCATCAACACTTGGGAGGGCCCCAAGGACTCGTCTAGCTCCTTGATTGAGGTGGCCTACTCATTCACGAGGAGCAGGGCTAGGGTGCTGCGCTTTGTGGTCCCCCAATGCTCTACCCCCACCTCTTCTCAGCGCTTAGATCCTCCTTCCAGGTTTCATGGAAGGTCGTGGTGCTTGGGGAGGTCTTCGGGGCGGTGGACGGCGTGGGCTACATGCTATGGACTGCCTTCTCAAGCTTCAACTCGGTGTTGATGTTGTCATAGGCCCTCATCTCCGCCCTGCTGATAGTCCTCTTCGAGTTTGCGGTGTTTAAGTACTTAGATCAACGATTCATGAGGAGGTGGCGTAGATGAGCTACGCCGTCGAGGCCGAGAACCTCCATAAGAGCTACGGCAGCCTGAAGGTGTTGAGCGGCGTAAGCCTCAAGGTGAAAGCAGGGGTCCTGCCGCATCCTGGGCCCCCCGGGGTGTGGTAAGACCGCCTTCCTCAAGGTGCTTGCTAAGCTTACGGCCTTCGAGGAGAGCACGGTTGAGGTGTTTGGATGCGACGTTAGAAGCGACTCCTCATACTTATCCGAGCTTGCCTTCGTCTTTCGGGAGCCGCGCTTGCTAAGGTGGAGGACCGTGAAGGGCAACGTTAAGTTAGCCTTACAGCTACGGAACGGCTCCCTAAGGGAGGGGGACGACGAGCTCGTAGAGGGCTGCTTGAGGAAGGTAGGCCTAGCCGACCGGCTCGACGCCTGCCCGCATGAGCTCAGCGGAGGCATGAGGCAGCGGGTGGCGCTAGCCAGAGCCCTAGCGGTCAAGCCTAAGCTCCTCTTACTCGACGAGCCCCTAACTGGCTTAGACGTGAGGACGAGGAGGGAGCTTCAAGACGAGTACCTAAGCTATGGGCGCGCGAGGGCTTAACTGTGCTCTTCGCCACTCACGACCCAGCTGAGGCAGCCTACTTGGCCCAGCGCATCGTGGTGTTTTTCAAATAAGCCCGCTAAAGTCAGGGGGGTCGTGGAGGTTGGCGCGCCTAGGCCTATGGATCCCTCAAGCCCAAAGCTGAGGGAGGTTGAGGAGCAAACTAAAAAGTTACTTTATGAGGGAAGCAATGAAGAAGTGAAGGAGCCTCCAACGCCTTGATGAAGCATCGAGGCTTGAAGCTGCCACCTCCTCAGCTAACATCGTAGTGCGTCCTGCCCTATGCCTACTGAGGCCTACCCGTGGCCTGGTCCTCGCTTAGAGGCGATGGCCTTAACGGTGACCATCCTCCTCTCGAAGGGCTTGGGCGCCTCGGCCAGCCTTCTAGGCTTGTAGATGAGCTCAGCCTTGCTGTAGGCTGAAACCTCGTACTCGTGGGTGTAGCGTAGTGCAGCCCTCGGGCAGTAGTCGACGCAGAGGCCGCAGAAGCAGCAGCGCCCTAGGTCGAGCTGCGGGTAGCTCTTGCCGTCCTCCTCGGTCAAGGAGATCGCCCTGTTGGGGCAGATGAAGCTGCACACTCCGCAACCCATGCAGCGCTCCATGATTAACTGAAGCCTGCCCCTGTATCGGTCGGCCGGCTTGAGCACCTCGTATGGGTACTTCACGGTGAAGGTCCTCTTGAAGATGTGGAGCAAAGCCATGTAGAGGGGCCTAATGTAGGAGGACGTGGCTCACCACCTCACGCAGGCGCCACCTTCAACACCTGGATCAGGGATAGGACTATGACCACCTGGATGAGGGACATGGGTATTAGCTTCCTCCACCCAGCGTCCAGCAGCTGATCTATCCTGAGCCTAGGCCACGTGGACCTGCCTATCATGAAGAACATGGACACCACGCCCATCTTGATTAAGACCCACGCCAAGGGGTGGAGGCCTGGGCCGTGCCACCCGCCTAGGAAGAGCATGGTGACTAGGAAGCTGGCCACGGCTACGTCCACGTACTCAGCCATCATTACCAAGCCGTACTCCATGCCGGTGTACTCGGTCCAAGGCCCGAACACGATCTCCTGCTCAGCCGTTATGATGTCGAGGGGCCTGCGGCAGATCTCAGCCATGGTGGCCACGAAGAAGACTATGAAGCCTAGGAAGCATGGAACTATGAACCACATCTCTGCCTGAGCCTCCACTATCTTGGCTAAGTCGAAGGAGCCAGCTAGCATCACGACGCTAGCGGCCGACAGCATGAGCGGTACCTCGTAGGCTAGGAGCTGGAAGGCAGCCCTCATGGCCCCCATCGTGGTGTACTTGTTGTTGGAGGCCCAGCCGGCCAAGATCATGATGAAGGGCTTTAGCGACGTCAGCGCCAAGATCACCAGCAGGCTGTACTCCGTGTAGTATACGGTCCAGTACCTGTCGGGCCCTGTCGGGAAGTATGGTATGAAGGCCAGGAAGGTCATGGAGAGCACCATTATCAGCACGGGCGCCAGGTGGTAGCCGAGCTTGTGGGCGTCCTTCGGCGTGATTATCTCCTTGCCCAGCAGCTTTATGCCGTCCGCCACCAGCTGGAAGAGGCCGAAGATGGGCCCAACGTGGTATGGGCCTATCCTTAAGTGGATCCTGGCGTGGAGCTTACGCTCAGCCCACACCGCCAGCATGGCGTAGAGCAATATGAAGGCCAGCCCGGGGAAGAGGAGCAGCTTAAGCCCTAAGTCGACGGCCAGCTTGACGAAATCTGGGGTAGCGATGAACTCCACCAGCTTATCGAAGGGCGGCGGTAGGGTTGGAAGGGGTAGCGGAGGTAGGCCTGGGATTAGTGGCTCGAGGGGGCTTGGGGTGGGTATGCGGAGCGACAAGGTCTACACCACCTACCTATCGACGTCGAGGAGAAGGATGTCGAAGCTATAGTATATGACGGGGATGTCACCCATGGGCACATCCCTGCAGAGGTGGATGAGCCCCATGAGGTTCCTGAAGGAGGGGGCGCTTATCTTAAGCCTATACGGCCTGTTGCCTCCGGCGCCAACGAGGTAGATGCCCAGCTCACCTCTTCCGGTCTCGACGCGCGTGTAGACCTCGCCCTTGGGTAGGGTTGGCGGCACCTTGCACCTAACCGGCCCCTCGGGTAGGTCCTTCAGCGCCTGCCTGATGATCTTAATGCTCTCCGCTATCTCGTAGAACCTGACGAGCGCCCTCGTGTAGGCGTCGCCCTCCTTGAAGACCACTACGTCGAAGTCGAGCTTATCGTAGGCTGCGTAGGGGTCGTCCCTCCTCGTGTCGAAGTCCACGCCTGAGGCCCTTAGGTTGGGGCCTGTGACGCCTAGCTCGATAGCCTCCTCCCTAGATAGGACGCCGACCCCCATCGTCCTATCCTGGAAGGTCTTGTTCTGGAACAGCATCTTGTAGTAGTCCCAGATCCTCCTCTCGAGGTAGCTCAAGACCTCTTCAGCCCTCTCCCTAAACCCCTCCGGTAGGTCGGCCCTAACGCCCCCAGGTACTATGTAGGTGTGGGTCACCCTAGCCCCCGTCAGCATCTCCAGTAAGTCGAGGACGAGCTCTCGGTCGTTGGCCGACCACACGGTCATGGTCTCGAAGCCGCCCGTCATGGATAGGAGGGCTTGAGCGTAGAGGTGGCTCATGATCCTGCTGAGCTCAGCGGCTATGACCCTGAGGTACTCGGCTCGCTCGGGTACCTCGACCCCCATCAAGGCCTCGACGGCCCTAGCGTAGCCTAAGGCGAAGTTTGAAGCGTCGAAGTTGCAGGCCCTCTCGATGACCGGGACGAACTGGATGAAGTGCCTGTACTCAGCCGTCTTCTCCAAGCCTCTATGCGTGTAGCCTACATCGGGCTCCGTGTTGAGGACGTAGTCGCCGTCCACGTCCAGGTACAGCGTTAGGTGGCCGCTCATCGGATGCTGGACGCCCCAGGCGACCCTCACCGGCACGCCGCTCACCCCTCAGGCTTTAGCTTGAAGTCCTTCCTAAGCGGGTACACGCCTTCCTCCCAGTCATCTGGGAGGAGGAAGCGCTTAAGCTCAGGGTGGCCTTCAAACCTAACCCCGAGCATCTCCCAAGTCTCCCGCTCGTGGAGGTGGACCCCCGGCCAAACCCCCCTCAAGGAGGGGAGGGAGGGCTGGTCTCTGTTGAGGCCAACCTTAAGGGCTACGATCGCCTTATCCTCCAGGCGGCTGACGTGATATATGACCTCTATTTCCCTCCTCTCCGGGTAGTCAACGCCCGTTACGGAGAGGGGGTGGGTGAAGCCGGATTGCTTAAGGAAGGATGCAGCTTCAACTACGCGTTCAGGCTTAACGCGAAGTAGGAGGGGCTTGAGCCCCCTGGCCTCTAGGAGGTCGCTGCCCAGCTTAGCTTTAGCCTCTTCGATCAGCCTCTCCAGCTCCATTCAGCCCCCCTCCATTATCTTCCTTTGGAGGAGCCTCAAGCCATGTAGGATCTGCTCAGGCCTAGGTGGGCAGCCTGGGACGTACACGTCTACGGGTACGACCTTGTCCACGCCTTGAACAACGCTGTAGCTGTCCCAGAAGAAGCCGCCGGTTATGGCGCAGTCGCCTAGAGCTATAACGTACTTGGGGTCGGGCATCTGGTCGTATATCATCTTCAGCCTCTTGGCCATCTTCTTGGTGACCACACCCTCGATTATGATTAAATCGCACTCCCTCAGCGTTGGGAAGGGTATGGCGCCAAGCCTCTCGTGGTCGAACCTACCCGCCACTAGCGACATTATCTCGGGGCAGCAGCATCCAGTCTCGTAGTGGACCCACCAGAGGCTCCAAGCCCTCCCCCAGTTCAACATGTCCTTAAGCGGCTTCCAAGTGCTCAGCTTAGCCCTGAGCCTTTCAAGCGGCCTTAGAGCCAAGCCCACCCCTCCTAGGCCTCACGAGCGGCCTGAGGTAAGCCAGCGCCCCCATCAAGGCGAAGGCGAAGGAGCTAACGACGAGTAGCAGGAGCCACGACTCGCCTGGGGGCATGGCTTTAACTGATGGAGCGGCTAGGAGGAGGATTATGGCGAGGGCCCCGTAGATGGCGTAGACCACCGCGTACGGGTAGTACTGAACGGTGAACCTACTCTTAACTGGGCCCGTAGGCACCTGGCCGCACTCGTAGGTTAGAGGCTTCCTAGGGTTAGGCCTGCTAGGTGAGACTATCTTAGCAAGGAGGAGCGAGAGGAAGCAGAAGGCGAAGGCGAGCACGACGTAGAGGGCGAGGGCGACGCTCTGAGCAACGGCTTCAGCGACCATTTTAACCCCTGCCCGCTAGCCCGCTTCTTTATAAAAGACTTATCGTCGCTAGGAGGCAGCGCGCTCTGCGCGCCGCAAATTATTAATCCCCTCGGGTACCATGGATGGCCGGCGCTTCAGGATGCGTGCAGACATGGTCAACAGCGCGCTCATCCTCCTCTGCCTATCAGTACTTGTAGGCATTTTTAGAGTGTATGCAGGCCCCCTAGCCACGCCCCTCCTAGGGCTGGCGGCCCTCTCAGGCCTCCTAGGGACCCTCTTGATGTGGCTTGGCTTAACCCAAAGGCCTAAGGAGGAGCTTGAGAGGCTGCCCGAAGAGGCTCAGCGCATCGAGGCTTCAAGCGGCGTCTACGAGGTCGTCCTGCTCATAGTCGTCGTCATCACGCTGGCGGTCGTGGTTGGGGCCCTCCTCCTAGCCACCCTTTGACGAAGGCTCTAAGGCGGCTCGAGGCTTAGCGTCCTCAGCCTTAAGCGCTTGGTAATGCCGAGGGGAGGTAGGGCGAGCCCTAGAAGCCCAAGGGTGACGTCGATGGCGGGAGGCGCAATGATAAAGAAAAAACTAAAGCTGCTACTTGGCCTGCGGCTCAGCGGCGAAGCTAGAACTCACCGAACTTAGAGGCCCCTTCTCCCTTCCTCTTCTCCTCCTTCTCCTCCTTCTCCTTCTCCTTCTTTAGCGCTGAAGCAGCTATGACGTCGTCTATCTTAAGTATCATCAACGCTGCCTCGGTCGCAGACTTGATGGCCTGCTTCTTAACTGATACAGGCTCCACGACGTTAAGCGCGTACATGTCGGCTATGGTGCCATCCTTGAGGTTGATGCCAGCGCTTATGTTGCCCTTCTCGTGCTCAGCCCTCAGCTTAACCATGATGTCGATGGGACTTAACCCTGAGTTCTCGGCTAGGATGCTGGGTATGGCCTCAAGGGCCTCGGCGAACTTGAGGGCCGCTAGCTGCTCCCTGCCGGCCAGCGACCTAGCCCAGTCCTTGAGCCTGAGCGCTAGCTCCGTCTCGATGGCTCCACCTCCAGGCACTATCTTGGGCTCCTGCACTACGTTCCTCACGACGCAGAGGGCGTCGTGCACCGAGCGCTCAGCCTCCTTAATCGACATGTCGCTGCTACCCCTTATCAGGATGGCCACTGCCTTCGGGTTCTTGCAGCCCTCGATGAATATCATCTTCTCGTCGCCGACCTTACGCTCCTCAACCAGCTCGGCCTCGCCGAGGTCGCTGGGCGAGAGGTCCTCAATGCTCGTCACAGCCTTACCGCCCGTCGCTTTGGCGAGCTTCTCCATGTCTGAGTGCTTTATCCTACGAGCAGCCAAGATGCCCTTCTTAGCTAAGAAGTGCTGAGCAGCGTCGTCGATGCCCTTCTCACAGAGAACTACGTTGGCGCCCACGGAGGCTATCTTCTCTACCATGTTCCTTAGCATCCTAACCTCCTCGTCTAGGAACGCCTTCATCTGCTCAGGGCTGGTTATGTTGATCTTAGAGGTCATCTCGGTCTTCTCTATTTCAAGCGGGCATTCGAGCAGAGCTATCTTGGCCTTCTCCACCCGCTTAGGCATGCCTGGGTGGACCACTTCCTTGTCTATGACCAAGCCCTTAATGAGCTGCGTCTCCGCTAGGGACTCGCCCCTCTTCTTCTCCACCTTAACGTCGTCGACGTCGACCACGTACTTATCGCCTACCTTTCTGGTCACCTCTAGTATCGCCTTCACGCTCAGGTCGGCGAGCAGCTCCCTGCTGGCCGCCACCGCCGCCTTGCCTGAAAGGGTCGTTAACGCCACCTGCTTCAGCACCTCCCTGTCCATGGGGTCAACCGGCTTGGCCAACTCGTCGAGCAGCTCGAGGGCCCTGTTCATAGCCTTCCTGTAGCCATCCATGATGATCGTGGCATGTACATCCTGGTCGAGGAGCTCTTCGCTGTTCTTCAGGAGCTCCCCAGCGAGGACCACTGCGGTTGTGGTTCCATCGCCCACCTCGCTGTCCTGCGCCTTAGCGACCTCCACCATCATCTTGGCGGCCGGGTGCTGGACGTCCATCTCCTTGAGGATCGTGGCGCCGTCGTTGGTGATGGTCACGTCGCCGAAGCTGCTGACCAGCATCTTATCCATGCCCATCGGCCCCAGCGAGCTCTTGACGGCCTCGGCTATGGTCCTCACAGCCATGATGTTGGCTCGCTGCGCGTCCCTACCTACCGTCCTGGACGTACCCTCCTTCAAGATGAGGACGGGAACCGTGGACATCGTCAAGCACCTCGCTGAGGGGGGAGCGAGGCGCTTCTATAAAAAGTTTTCTAAAGAAGGTGCGCTCACTTTAACAGCTTGTCCTCGTATGCCTTGAGGTAGGCCATGGACTGCTTAACGTCCACGAAGAGCTCCTTAGCCAGCTCTACGTCCTCCCCCGTCACCCTAGACCTACCTCTCTGCTTAGCCACCTCGAGCGAGGGCCATAGGAGCTGGACGGCGTAGCGTAGCGAACCCTTAACGCCCACGTCGACCAGCTTGTTTAAGGCGTCCTCGTCGAGCTCCACCTTCTCCTCAGCCGCCCTTATCTTCAAGATCTCCCTAATTTCATCTGCCGTGTACTCCTCCGTGGTTATAATTAAGAGCCTGTCGAGCAGGTCGAGGGGCATGCCGTGGGGCGCCACCATGTCCGTCCCCCTCACCTTAGTCACCCCTCTGTTCGTAGCCAGGATTATCACCGGCGCCAGCTCTCCCTCCATGGCCCTACCCAAGAACGAGAAGGCCTCTATGTCTAGAGCTGACACCTCGTCTATGAAGAGCACGCCCGGTATGACCTCGGCTCGACCCTCGTCTACCCATCGCTTAACGGTCTCGTCGACGCTCTGCCTAACGTCGGGCGGTATCTCACGCTCCTCGCGACCGCCGAAGAGGAGGGTGAACACGCTTCCACGCCTGGCGTTCATTTCGTCCAGGTCGTGGAGGGTTACGGTATGTACGAACTCCCTCTCCTTAGCTATGGGACCCGATGGAAGGGGGACGCGCGGGACTGACTCAACGTCATAGCGTACATCCTCAGGGGCCTCGACGCACCTGCCAACCTTAGTCACCCTGCCCGTCTCAGCGTCAAGCCACACTACGTCCCCCTTGGAGACGCCCCTCGCTATCAGCTCGGCCGCCACAGCTTCATCCACGCTGAGGGACCTCTCCTCGCTCTTGGTCTTGAGCTTAAGCCTAGCTCCAACGGGCACCTGCTGATACGGGTTGTATGGATGCCTACCCGTCTTTATCTCGAGCTCAGTCACCATGCCCTCGTAGATCTTCCTGACCTCCCTTATCCTAACCCCTATGGCCTTCCTCATAGCCTGCATGAGCACCTCGGTCTTCTTCATCTCAGTTGAGTATATTTCGGACGCCGTTATCATCATGAAGGGCACATCCTCGCCGAGCTCCTTAGCTATCGCTGAGGCCAGCGCCGTCTTACCCGTGCCTGGAGGTCCAGCCAGTAGGACAGCCCTTCCAGCCATCTTTCCCTCCCTCACCATCCGGACGATGATCCCGGCAGCCTCTCTGGCCTTCAGCTGGCCCACCATGCCGGCCGCGACGGGCAGCGCCTTGCCATCCTTAAGCCCGAGGCTCTTGATGTGGCTGTGAGCCCCTACCCGCTCGAACCTCCTAACCTCCATCACCCTGCTCATCTAGGACGCCAGCCGCTCAGCGGCTGGCCTGGATAAAGGCTTTCATCGCCAAAGGTGCTTAAGCGCTAGGTAAAGGCCTCGAAGCGTGGATAATCTAAGGTCGGGGGCCTCTCTAAGCGTAGATCTAGCGGCCCCCCGCTCGATTAGCACGGCCTTCATGCCGACCCGCTTAGCTCCCCCCACGTCGGCCACGGGGTCGTCGCCTACGAACGCAGCCTCATCAGGCTTACAGCCGACCCCCCTCAAGGCCTCGACGAAGATGAATGGATGGGGCTTCCTCCAGCCCACCTGAGCTGACGTAACCACGGCCTTGAAGAAGCCTAGGAGTCCAAGCCTCCTAAGGGACTCCTCGGCTAGCCAGTGGACGCTTACGTTGGACACCACCGCCATGTCTACGCCGGCTCCCTTGAGCTCCTCTAAGGCCTCCACGGCATCCTCGTAAGCGAAGCGATGGCTTAGGATGGCTTCACAGTGGGCCTTGAGGGCCATCGCCACCAGCTCCTCTGAGGGCTCAATGCCTAGGTCCCTCAGGTCCTTAGCCATCCAGACCTCGCCCACGACCTCCCTCATCGAGGCCCTCCTGACCTCCTTGAAGAGCTCCCTGTTCCTCAGCCTGACCTCCACCACCCTGCGTTCGTCTACCTGAAACCCCAGCTCCTTGAGGAGCTTGAGTAAGGAGGCTACCGAGGACATGAAGGCCTCGTAGGTGTCGGAGCCCCCAACCAGCGTGTTGCCTAGGTCGAAGAGCACAGCCTTGAGGGTGCGCAAGCTCTCCTCTCACCGCCACGGCTCCGCTGTACGTCGAGGAGGTAAGCCTTATCCCTAGGCAGATAAGACTTCGGCCGGCTTGAACGCCGAGGTTGTTGAGAGGGTCTCCGGCCTCCTCGCCAGGTTCAAGCCCATCCCCGCTCCGCTGCCCAGCCACTACCTGCCTGAGCCCGAGGATGCAGAGGGGTCGGCTCGCTACATATTCTTCATGGTCTCCATAGACCATCGAACCGGGCGGGGCTTCTCGTCGACGATAGGGGGGGTGGTCTTCGAAGGTGCTGAGCTGTTGTGGAAGCTGGGGGAGCTTAAGTGGAGGGTGGACAGGGCTTTCTTCAACCCCCAGCGGATGGCTAAGGTGAGCGCGTCGGAGGTGAGGCAATGGCTCAAGGCGCCCGGCGGGGCCGTGATTAAAGGCCCGGCGTTGAGGGCTGCGCTATTGAGGGATGCCGCCAGGTGGCTGGTGGGGCTCTGGCGTGGAAGCGTCCTCGAGCTCGTCGAGGAAGCTCGAGGAAGCTCGAGGAAGCTAATCGAGCTCATCCGCCCCATCAAGGCCTTCAACGACCCTGTGGCCAAGAAAGCCTACTTGCTGATCAAGCTGCTTGAGAGGGCCCGCCTCCTGAAGGTAGCCGACAGGGAGGAGCTTAGGATCCCTGTGGACAACCACGTCACGAGGGTGGCGCTTAGGCTGGGCTTGATCGAGGCTCCGCCTAAGCCTCGTGAAGCCCCTCGGCTGGGCTTGGACGTGAGGCTCAGGATGATGGCTATGGAGGCTTGGAGGGCTGTGACGGTTCGAGCCGGCCTCGACCCCCTGGTCCTTGACGACCTCGTCTGGACCCTCGGCAGGACGGTTTGTAGGCGCGAGGTGGCTGGATGCGCGGTCGAGGGGGCTAGGCCGAGGGAGCTCGTAGAGCTAGCTCCTTGGGCTTGGAGGAGGTGCCCCCTCGAGGAGGCCTGCAGGGGGTCTAAGGAGGAGAGATGGAGGAGGCTGAGAGAGCCCCTTATCTCCACCTGGTGGTATTAGCAAGCCTTGGGGCTCAGTGCATGCGGGAAGCCGATATGAGCAGGCATAGATCCTGCCTAACCATAGCCGGCCTCGACCCCTCAGGTGGAGCCGGAGTCTTAGTTGACGTAGCTGTCTTCCGGGCGCTCGGCTTCCACCCGGCCTGCGTAGTGGCTGCGCTGACGGTTCAAGATACGAGCAGCGTTAAGGGGGTGGTGGGCGTCGACCCTGGCGTGGTTAAGAGCCAAGCCGAAGCCGTCTTCAAGGACCTGGACGTGGCAGCGGTGAAGGTAGGGGCCCTCTGGTCGAGGGAGAACGTGAGGGCTGTGGCTGACCTCCTTCGAGCCCACCTCGATATACCGCGCGTCGTGGACCCGGTGATGAAGGCTAAGGGAGGGGAGAGGCTGCTCGAGGAGGGGGCCGTGGCTGAGCTGACGGGCAAGCTCCTGCCTTTAGCTACCTCGGCCACCCCAAACGTGGAGGAGGCTTCGAGGCTCACTGGACTTGAGGTTAAGTCGGCTGAAGACGTGGAGGAGGCTTTACACTCCTTGAGTAGGATGGGGGTGGAGGTGCCGGTCGTAAAGGGGTGGATG
>Ga0105154_1000771_pt1 | contig 13484 bp, 13 predicted proteins | sample SSWtaG_FD_89672 | JGI IMG/M metagenome (GOLD analysis project Ga0105154, IMG submission 89672) | Hot spring microbial communities from Sandy's Spring West, USA to study Microbial Dark Matter (Phase II) - SSWsed_matched | ecosystem: Environmental > Aquatic > Thermal springs > Hot (42-90C) >... | reverse complement strand
GGTAGCATTGGCTACTGGAGTTGGACAGATCAATGTGACTTCAACATCGTCATTCGCACGGCGGTTCTTTCAAACGGGATGGCTTACTTTCATGCTGGTGGTGGAATAGTCGCTGACTCCGAGCCGGATTTGGAATACGAGGAGACTTTAGCGAAAGCAATGGGCTTGTTAAGGATGTTGGGTTGTGCCCCTGTTGAGCTTAGAGTAGGCAGAAGCACATGAGCATGCTGTTACCGTTGAAGGCTGTGTTAGCTATTGGAAGCACAGAAGGTGCGATCAATGTGCGTTAAGTTTTATCCTGCATCAAGGGATGTCCTGTCCATGTTCATGGCAGTGTGCAAAAAGGAATGAGCGAAATTGAAATGATATTTGTGTCGCAGGAATTGAGAGGTCATTAATTTTCCTCAATGGAACTACACCGACGACCGCATTGGTCACGAACGCTTCTTCAGCTTGGTTCAAAGCTTCAAGCGGTATCGGACGCTCATAAACAGCGACACCAAGCGACCTTGCCAAATCAATAACCAAGGAACGAGTGATACCAGGCAACAACCCTTCATTTGGTGGAGGCGTCCAAAGTGCGCCTTCGCAAACCAAAAACAAGTTTGTTGCCGTTCCCTCGGTTAAGTTACCATCTGTGTTTAGCCATAGGGCTTCATCTGCCCCTTGCAACTTAGCATACCTTCTGGCAAGGACATTGGCAAAGTAAGTTGTTGCCTTGACCTGCCAAAGTGGCAGATCTTTTGAACGGTGCCAAGGTGCCAAAACTGCACTCCATCCTTTCTCGTTTCGGCTGTCAAAATCAGGTGGCAAAGGCGTTACATGGATGACAACCGTGGGTTTATCAGCTTTGATCTCCCACCAACCCTTTGTTGGGTCAACAGCGCCGGGTGTTACGGTAATTCGTATCCTCACATCGCCATCTTTAGTGATGAACAATTTGTTGGCTTCCAAAGTTTGCCAAACCCAGTTGGATAATGTTTCCATCGTCAGAGTCAATTGCCATCCCAGCTCCATTGCATCTTTTAGCAACCGAGTTAGATGTCGTTTCAAGCCGAAGAGCCGACCATCCCAGGTGCGGAGGGTTTCAAACAACCCAACACTGTAAAGGAAGCCAAAGTCAAAGCTACTAACTTTTGCGTCCTCAGCCCGCTTCAATTCGCCGTTTATGCAAACAATTACTTCTCGTCCCATTCTTTAACTCAACACCTTGAAATAATCATGCAGAGCAAGTTGCAAACTGCTGGACAAAGCAACCCAACCAATGCCCTATGCAACCAAGTTGCTACGCCTAAAGTTGAAGAGAACCAATCCACCCAATCTGAACTACATATCAGCGTTATGTGCTTTGCGCTGACTCGTTCGTGTCCGCATGCAAAAGTCGTGGCATCGGTGGATAGGTTTATGAACTTGGACAGACTTTTAGAACCTTGCAGGTGAGTTTCCTTTTCTCCCATCAAGGCGTGGTGCTTGAGGCGCGATTTTCCTGACAGCCTCAAATCTTGTTGCCACATCTTCCCAATCCAAGTTACGGAAAAATGCATCAATGTAAGCGGCTCGGTTGGTTCCAAAGTCAATCAAGAAGGCATGCTCAAACATGTCGCATGTCAGGATCGGCGTTGCGTTCCAGATGGGAAAGGTGTTTTGCTCGTCCCCAATGCAAACTATGAGCTGTTCAAAGTCATAATCCCAAGCGAGCCATGCCCAACCACGAGCAGCGATGGCAGTAGCCCGAAACTCTTGAACGAACCGTTCGTAAGAGCCGAAGTCCTTCTCGATCTGTTGTCGCAACTCAGCAGGTGGCTCACCACCTTTGCCACCCAAATTGCTAAAGTAAAGTTCATGGTGCTTGACGCCACCGATAGCACGGGTGAGTTCAACCTTCAATTCGCGTATTTGGCTATATGTGGGGTTAGGCTTCGGTGGTGTTAACTCCTCAGGTGGCAGTTGCTCAATCAATGCCATGATCTCGTTGAACTTGGCTACATAGCCTTGGTAGAGCTTATAGTGTTCCGTTATCGTTTTTTCTGAGATGCCCTCCATGGTGTGTAGCGATGGCTTAAGCTTTGCCCAGTCTTTTGCCTGCAATGGTTGGAACGGCATAAGCATTCCTCCTTTCTTTGCTATTCTACCGCCTTGCTCTGCTATGACGCTAAGAGTATCCTTCATTTTAGCGCTAAGAGGTTTAACTTGCTATAAGGTGAACCAAGCAATCGTAAATTGAGGATGCTAACATTTGATTGAAGGAAAACCAGATCAGCATTGGAGGTGCTTTAAGTGTGAGAATTCGCGAGGCGCACCTTCCTGGTGTCGGCAAGAAGTTTTCACTAACATTGCGTTCAGGCGACGAACTTGTCATCCTCATCCATACAACTGGTGAGCGTGAGTTGTGTCTTTTTCGACGGGATGCTGAAGAGCCTTGTGCTGAGATATCGTTGACCGATTCTGAAGCAAGAGAAGTGGCATTGATTTTAGGTGGTGCTGCTTACGAACCCACGCCATTGCATCAAGCTGAGTTGGTTTTAAAGGGGTTGATTCTGGAGTGGTTAACAGTTTCGCAGGATTCGCCCTTCGCAAATCGCACCATCGCTGATTTACAAATTAGGAAGCGGACTGGCGTTTCAGTAATCGCGATTAAGAGGGGCGAGAAGATCATCCCCAATCCTGACCCGGATGAGAAATTTGAGGTTGGCGATTTAGTTCTTCTCGTCGGCACTGGTGAACAAATGCACCGCTTCAAGGAGACATTTGAGGTGGCTCAAGAGTAATGAGCGAGCACACTGTTTTGGAGCGGGAACTCTTAGGGTTTGCAATGGCACTCGTGTTCTTAGCCATCAGTGGTTCAGTTGCTCGCCTCATCAGGTTGCCCATCTTGCTTGGTTACTTGGTGGCAGGTGTTCTCGCACAGACTTTGCTACGCCCTTTCCCTTCTCTCATCCTGCTAAGCAGTGTAGGAGTGATGCTTTTGCTCTTCTTCCTCGGGATGGAGTTTGACTGGCGCAGGCTCTTCGCTTCACCGCATAGGTTAGTTACCACTGCTTTTGACCTTGCACTCAACTTTGCTCTCCCATTCATTTTGCTTTCGGTTCTTGGTCTCCCTTATACTGTTGCTTTCGTCATTGCAATGGCGATTTACCCAACAAGTTCTGCTATAACTCTCAATGCACTGCTACAACTGCGCAGACTCGCAAACCCTGAGACTGAAACAATCGTCTGGGTTTTGGTTGGTGAAGACTTAATCATAGTCATTTTGCTTGCAATCGCATCTGGCTTAACTGGTGAGGCAATCGGGGTAGGTAATGTTATCACTGCTTTCATCTTCATCGTGGTGATGCTTATTGCTTCTGTAGTTCTGACCAGACCGCTTGAATGGTTTTTTGAACATATGCCATCGGAGCTTGACAGTTTGGTTTCTTTGAGCATCATTGTCTTCCTCAGTGCGACTGCTTATATGTTCCACTTGTCAGAAGCATTGGGCGCATTCTTAGCGGGGATGCTTTTTAGCGGGACAAGAGACCGCGAGGAGCTTGAACAAAAGCTTCATGTGCTGCGCGAAGTTGGGACGGCTGTTTTCTTTTTCACCTTCGGGCTTCAAGCACCGATGAAAGTTTCCGCTATGGGTATGCTCTTTGGGCTTGCGATGCTCGTTTTTGGTATTGCAACGAAAACGCTCACAGCATATGCGTCAGGGTTGATTGAAGGTCTGCGAAGGAGAGCTCGCTTGAGGTTGCTCTTCAGCATATGGATTCGTGGCGAGTTCTCTATTATCGCACTCTTCATGGGCAGGGAGGTTTTGAGTTCGGTTTGGCAGGAAGCGGTAAGCTGGTTCATCATCGCAAGCATCGTTGTCGGCATGATTTCTCTCTCAGTTGTGGGGAAGCTTGTTGAGCGGATGTGATGTTTGGACTTCGTTTTTCACGCCCTGAAAAGTTCATTGAAGCGTCTTCCGAGCAGGCGTGATGCCACCACTAAGCTGGATGCAAGTATAGCCATCCCAAGCACCCCCATCGCCGAAGCAATCCTCGGTCCATCACCAACTCGCTTGCTTAGCACATAGATAGCTTTCGTAATCGGGAAGTCGGATGGGTTTAGGGCAAGTATAAGGCTATCACTCACTTCAAGCATCGCAAAGGCAAATGTGAGGGTTGCACCAGTCACCAAGTGAGGGTAGATTAGGGGAAGCGTTACTTTGAGTGTGGTTCTTAGTGGAGATGCCCCAAGGCTCATTGATGCTTCTTCAAGGGTTGTGCTGACCTGTTGGAAGCCAGCGTAGCAAGCTCTGAATGCGTATGGCAACCTGCGCACAGCGTAGCTAATTATGAGCAGGGGCATTGCGTTCACCCTTGGGTCAAGCACAGTCCCGAAGAAGCAACCGACATAGCCGAATGCAAGCACAATGCCCGGTATGGCTAAAGGCATCATGACGACAACATCAAGTAAACTCTTAAACGGTATCCTCCTTCGCGTGAGGACATACGCAAGTGTAACTCCGAACGCAATATCAATTGCAGTGCTTGCAAGCGAGTAAAGGAAGCTGTTTCTTATGCTCACCGTCGTTATCGGATGTCTTGTTAATGCCAGAAGATGCTCAAATGTTAATTCGTCTGGCACAGGGCTCATCACCCAACGTTTTGCGACTGAGTTTAGAACGACAGCTATGTGAGGCAAGAGTGCCACCATACAGAGGAGGGCAATCGCAAACGCAACCATTAAGCCGCTAACGCCAGAGAGGTGTTTTGGCGCTACTGCCCTCACAAAAACTGTTGCAACTTGCCTCCTTTCACTCACTCGTTTTGAGAGTGCAAACAGGACAGAAGTGATGATTAGCACGAGTGCGATGAGCGCATATCCGGTTGGGTCTGTTGTAGCTGTTTCAACCATGTTGAAGATGCGCACCGGTATCACCTGTGTGTAGAGGAAGATGAGTGGCGTCCCCAGATCTGTGAAGGCGAAAATGAATGTAAGGCTACATGCAGCAAACACACCCGGAAGCATGAGTGGCATTGTGATCGTAAAGAACCGCCTTAAAGGGCTTGCGCCAAGCGATTGTGCTGCTTCTTCAATGGAGCTATCTATAGATGAGAGAGATGCTGCGATGTTTAAATAGGCAATCGGGAAAAGATGGAGAGCTTGAACAACAACGACACACCAAAAGCCCATCCCAAGCCAATCTATAGGTTGTGAACGGTCAATCAAGCCGATGTTCGCAAGGAGACTGTTCAATGCACCGTAGCGTGAAAGTATCTGCTTTATCCCTATCGCACCAACAAACGGAGGGAGTATAAGAGGCATTAGCAGGAGGCTGCTCAGGAAATCCTGCATCGGGAACCGATACCTAACCATAGCCCAAGCGAGCAGTAGGCTGATCAGCATCGTTAGAGCAGTTGAAGCGATGGCGAGCTTAAAGCTGTTGAGGATACAGGTGAACACAGTCGGGTTGTGAAAAAGCAGCATGAAGAATTCAACCGTGAATTTGCCGTTGTAAATGAATGCCTCACGGAGACTGTATAGGAGTGGGTAGATGAGAAACAAACCAAGGAAGAGGCAGATTGCGATTGTCACAATAACAACATCTGCCTTAATGTCGTAACTGCGGGAAAGCTCAGACAGAAGTTTCGTCGGATGGTATGATGATGACATCCGATGCATCAAACCCGATAACAACCTCATCGCCTAATGCCACCTGCTCATGAGGGTTTGCGCGTAGCGCTTTGATCGTGGTTGTCTTCAAACCGTGTTTTTGGCGGACACAGAGCTCAAGCATCTCCTCATCGCCAAGGTATGTCACATCGTAGACGCTTGCTATGATTTTGTTTGGCACCGTATCCTCATGTTTTGTTTGAAGGCGTTCAACATGAAGCGAAGCAGGTCTTATAGCGAGCGTTACCTTTTGCCCTTCTTTAAACTCACGCTCATGATTACACTCAGCAACAAAAAACGGTGTGCGCACAAGCATTCTCCCTGCGCCAACCTTTTCAATAACGCCTTCAAATATGTTTGCGTCACCAATGAACTCAGCTACATACCTGTTCGTTGGTTTGCGGTAAAGTTCCATCGGTGTCCCGATCTGCTCAATCCTTCCAGAACGCATCACCGCAATCCTATCAGCCATTGCAAGTGCTTCCTTTTGGTCATGGGTGACATAGATGGTCGTTATGCGCAGTTGCGAATGTATGCGCTTAAGTTCTTGCCTCATCTCCTTCCGCAGTTGCGCATCCAGATTGCTCAATGGTTCATCAAGCAAGAGCACAGCAGGTTCAACAGCAAGTGCTCTTGCAAGTGCAACTCTTTGCTGTTGCCCACCACTCAGCTGTGCAGGGTAGCGCCACATGACATCCCTCATCTTAACAAGCTCAAGGTATTGCTCAACCTTTTCCTTTATCTTGCTCTTGCTAAGGCGCTTCATCTTGAGTCCATAGGCAACATTCTCAAACACTGTCATGTGAGGGAAGAGAGCATAGTTTTGGAATACCATGACGACGTTCCTCTTGTGCGCAGGGATTTCATTTACGATGGTGTTGCCGAGCCATATCTCACCCTCATCTGGTGTTACGAAGCCAGCTATAAGCCTTAGCAGTGTCGTCTTACCGCACCCAGATGGTCCGAGGACAAAGAAAAACTCTCCACCGTTAATGTTCATGGTCACATGATCAACAGCAATGATGCCACCAAACCGTTTTGTGACATTAACGAGTTTGACCTCCACCATAGCCAGTTCACCTTTTTTGCATACCTTCAGCGACTTTGGACCACATTAGCCTCCTTGCACGGTCAACATCTTTGGCGATTTGCTCCCTCAGCTCACCGATGCTTGAAAAGCGTCTTTCGGGGCGAAGGTAAAAAAAGAGGTGAAGCACTACCTCTTCATAGTGACCGACATTTACATGCGCATCAATGAAGTGAGCTTCAACAGTTGTTTTCTCACCTCCAACAGTTGGGCGACTACCTATGTTTGCAACCATTGGCAGACATAGCTTTTGAGGCATTATTTCAGCAAGACCTGCATACACGCCGAAGCGTGGCAATAGCTTCTCCTCATCAATGTGCAAGTTGAGTGTTGGGAAGCCAAGTTGCCTCCCAAGCCCTCTACCAGTAACTGAGAAGCCACGAATTGAATAAGCTCTGCCAAGCATCTTTTGAGCCACCCTGATACGCCCTCTAAGCAGTTCTTCTCTTATTCTGCTACTACTTATCGGCTCACCCCACAGGAGTTGAGGCTCAACTACTATTACATCCGCCTTCAACTTGCCACTTCTGCTCAGTTCAAGGAGCCTTGTTGCCTTCCCACTTCTCCCTTTACCGATGGAGGAACTTTCCCCCATTACTAACACCCTCACACCAATTGTATCAGCAACGATATCGCAAAACTCCAAGGCGTCGGTATTGGCTATCTCCTCATCAAAATCAACGAGGAGGCATTCGTCTATCCCGAGGTGAGAGAGAAGTTGTAGTTTCTCATTGATAGTCGTGAGCAACTTTGGGGCATCGTTTGGGGAAAGCAATCTCAACGGATGTTGCTTGAATGTAATGACACAGAGGCGATAGCCACGAGCCTTCGCTATTTCGTTTGCAACATTAAACAACTTTTGATGCCCCAAGTGAACGCCATCAAATGTTCCAATGCATAAAACCCTTTCACAGCGTTGTAGAGAACCTTCTTTGAGCTGTTGAAAGTTGACTTCGTAAACATTCATAGCAGTTTCACTTCACCTTGGTGGGAAGATGCATTCAGGTTTGCATTTGAGCCCGTGTTTGTCAACTACTACGCGCCCGACACCTATGAAGTTACCTCCCGGTGCATAAAGCCTTATGAACATTCCTGCAGTTACGTTTGGGAGCAACTCCATGGCTCTAACATAAGTTGTTGCTCCATTGAACGCTCTCCTTGCTTCAAGGTGTGTTAACGGCAATGCTGGTAGGAAGCGAAGCGCTTGATCAACAGTGAGGAGCGCTTCATGCAATCTACCAGAGTTGTAGAGCTTTTCCACCTCTTCAAGCGTTAGGCAATCGTCAATAGTGAAAGGACCGATAGCGATGCGCACAAGGAAGGAAAGGTATGCACCGCACCCGATTGCATCACCTATGTCCGAAACGAGGGTTCGCACATAAGTCCCACGAGAGCATTCAACTTCAAACAAGACACGCTTTGGCTCATCGGGGTAGAACCTGAGCAGTTGTAGTCTCTTAATCGTTACCTGTCTTTCCTTGCGCTCAACCACTTGCCCTTCCCTTGCAAGCTCATATAATCGTCTTCCACGGTAACGGATTGCTGAGAGCATCGGTGGCTTTTGGTATATGACGCCACAGAATTGCTTGAATGCCGAAAGCACATCACTTTCAGTTACATGCTCAGTTGAGGACCAAGAGACAACATCACCTTCGCTGTCTTGAGTTGTTGTCCTAATTCCTAACACCATCTCGCCCCTGTAAGTTTTATCGCAGTCTGTTATAAAGCTGGTTATTTTCGTTGCCCTCCCGATGCATATTATGAGCATCCCGCTCGCATGCACATCAAGCGTCCCCGTATGCCCAATGCGTTGTATCCCAAACAAACGGCGCATGAAGTCTACAACATCGTGTGATGTCATACCAGGCGGCTTTATAACTTGAAGCACCCCTTCAAGCTCATGTGATGGGGTGTTTAATCGCATCCTTCTGCTTCAACACCTCCGCTACACGCTGTTACTCTTTTGGTCATTTCCTCCTTGAGCGTTTTTAGCATAAGCCTGATTGCCTTTCTCATCGTCATGCCTTCAACGATGCATCCCGAAGCCATCCTGTGTCCGCCGCCACCGAAGCGTTTTGCTACATCAGCAACATCCACATCGCCAAACGAGCGCAAACTGACTTTTACATTGCCTTTATCAATCTCGCGGAAGAGCACAACTACGCTTGTCCCATCAATGCCCCTAAGCAGGTTAATGAGCCCTTCAACATCTTCGTTCAATGCCCCCGTCTCTTCAAAGTCATGAAGCTTCAACCAAGTCCACGCGATGCCTTCGTCAACGCGCAGGCGCATCAAAGCTCTTCCCCAGAGCTTAAGAGCACCGTTGTGCTTCCTCTCAAATATGTGGTGGGCAGCAAGCGATGGGTTTGCACCGTAGCGGACAAGCTCGGAAGCCACACAGAGGCATTCGGAGGTTGTGTTTTCAAACCTGAAAGAGCCAGTGTCTGTAAGGATGGCTGTGTATAGGCAGATGGCTATTTGAGGCGTCACATCAACACCCATGTGCTTTATGAGCTTGTAAACCATGAGACCAGTCGCAGGCGCTTTATCATCAACCCAACAGATGTCACCGAATGGTTCCTCAACAATGTGATGATCAATGCATATGCTCACTTTACACTTGCTGAGTATGCGTTCAAGGGAAACGGTGGGGATGGCGAGCCTGTCTTTGGAACTCACATCAACTGCGATGATCACATCGTATTCATCCATGCTATCACGCTTAACTGCATCGCTCCCCGGCAGGAACTCCAACATCCTTGGTATGCCATCACTGCATATAGCATCGCACCGTTTACCCATAGCTGTAAGAGCATGCATTAAAGCAAGCATGCTCCCGATGCCATCCCCTTCAGGGTGAATATGGCAAGTTATGATCAGCGAGGAGGCTTCCTTAATTTCTCCCGTTATGCGCTCTATGGCTTCAAGCGTATTCGTGATTCGTTCAGCAGTGGCTTCTTTTCTGTCCATCGGTTGTCATCACCGTGTTTAATTCAAGGGCTTACATGCAAGGGCATCCCTGATGAGGAATCGGCAATGAGAAAAACATCAGTCAGGTTTTGTCTCTGCTTTTCTTTCTTCGGATACCTCATCGAGCAGCTTGATCACCTTCATCCCCTTTTCAATCCGTCTATCAAATTCAAATTCCAGCTCTGGTATAAATCTCAGCCTCACACGCTTGTTCACTTCCTGCCTGATGAACTTGGCTGCGCTTTCAAGCCCCTCTTGGGCTTTCCTTCTGTCCTCCTCACTGCCGTAAACCGTATAGTAAACGCGACAGTAGCGCAAATCAGGCGAGACCTTCGCTTCGGTTATCGTTACGAATTTTATCCTTGGGTCTTTAACTTCTCTCAACAGTATCTCGCTTATTGTCTCACGGAGCAGTTCATTAACTCGTTCCATACGGCTATAGCCCATTCGCCATCACTTCCATGTGGTATGAATTTTTCAAGCATGAGGTTTATGAGGGTTCAAAGTAGCTCAACCGAATAGTCCTCAATCAGAACCCTTGGCTCTTGCTCAACCATTGTAACCACATAGCTAAGCGTCCTCGTTGCGAGCTCTCTGTTGTTTGAAACACATGCTACCGCAAGCACTGCTCTTACTCTGCTATCCTGATGGTCAACTTCGGTCACGGAAACATTGAACTTGTTCCTTATGCGAGCCATTATGCTCTTGATGACGCGTCTCTTGTCCTTCAGTGAGGAGCTTTCTGGTATTTTCAGTTGCAGTGTGCAGATCCCAACTACCATTTCTATCACCTTCTTATCTCATCGCTTTTGCCATTAGACAACATAACAGTTTCCCAATGAAGCGGGCTTTCATGGACTTCTTCAAGTTTCCTCTCCTCTCTTATCTCGGTGTAGACAACAATCGTATCTCCAATTTGATATTCGGTAAAGCCACCGATACCAACTCCGCATTCCATCCCCTCAGGTATCTCCTGTCTATCCTCTTGGAAGCGCCTTAGAGAAACTATCTTGCCCTCATAGACAACTTCTCCATTACGCATGACCCTGCATGGCAGTCCGAGGATTATCTTCCCTTGCTTCACATAGCAACCAGCAACAACTCCGAGCTTGCCCGATTTGAATGTCGCTTTAACCTCGGCTACTCCAACAACCTCTTCTCTTGTTATCGGCTTAAGGATTCCAAGGATGGCTTTCTTGATGTCGTCAATCAATTCGTAGATGATTTGATACAAGCGCACCTCAACATATTCTCGCTGAAGAACTTTCCTTGCACCTGGGTCTATACGGACATTGAACCCGACTATAAGAGCCTGTGAAGCCAATGCGAGCATGACATCGGATTCAGAGACATTACCTATGCCTTGATGTATGATTGAAATCTTCACCTCAGGGTGCTTCAAACGTTGTAATGCAAATGTGACAGCATCAAGCGAACCTTGAGAGTCAGCCTTTATTATGAGCCTTAGCTCTTTTTGCTCGCTTTCCTTCAAGCGCTGTAGTAACTCCTCAAGCGTGACAGTCCTCTTTCGGCTTTGAGAGAGCTCCTCAGCTTCCAGTCTGTTCCTCTCAGCCAACTCCTTGGCTTCCTTTTGACTGCTAACGACCCTGAGAATGCTTCCAGCCTCTGGCACTTCCTCAAGACCATAAATCCTGACTGGCATGCTTGGTGTTGCCGAGTTGACATTTCTTCCCTTGTCATCAAACATGGCTCTTATCCGTCCCCAAGCCTGATCAACAACAACATAATCGCCGACTCTTAATGTCCCTTGCTGCACTATGACGGTTGCAGCAGGACCTCTCTTCTGGTCCATCTCGGATTCCAAAATCACACCCCACGCAGGGGCTTGTGGATCCGCTTTCAAATCCATCAACTCGGCTTGCAGAAGAATGACCTCAAGCAAATCGTTAACACCATCACCACGCAGAGCCGATATGTTGATACATTCAGTCTCACCACCCCATTCAACTGGCACAAGCCCAACTCCTGCGAGCTCTTGTTTAACCTTCTGTGGGTTTGCCTCTGGCTTGTCTATCTTGTTGATGGCGACGATGATGGGCACATTTGCAGCTCTTGCATGATTTATTGCTTCAATAGTTTGGGGCATCACGCCATCGTCCGCTGCTACAACAAGAACAGCAATATCTGTGACTTGAGCACCGCGTGCCCTTAGCGCTGTAAAGGATTCGTGCCCGGGTGTGTCTATGAAGACTATTTTCTTGCCGTTGTATTCAACGACAGATGCACCAATGCGTTGCGTTATTTGTCCGACTTCTTGTGCTGTCACATTCGTTCTGCGTATGTAATCAAGTAACGTCGTTTTACCATGGTCAACATGCCCCATAACAGTCACAACTGGTGGGCGTGGTTGTGCTCTACGAGGATCAATGTGAGCTTCTCGCTCTTGTCTTATCTTTTCAGCCCTCTTTGCAACCGTAGCTATGATGCTCTCAACCTCACTAATTAAAGCCTCCTCAGTCACTTTGGTCACTTCAACCGCTTCAGTTTCGATCACCGTAGTTTCCTCAGCTGTTTTGGCTTCTTCCACTTCAACTTCTTCGGCTCCCTTCACTTCAACTTCTTCAGCTTCTTTTTCTTTCACTTCAACTTCTTTTTCTTTCACTTCAACTTCTTCAGCCTCTTCAACACCAACTTCAGCTGTCTCTGCCCCTGCAAACACTTCTTCAACTTCATACCCAAATGCCCTCACCACTTCGGTAAGCATCTCATCTTCAATGACCATGTGAGGTGTAACCAGAATGCCTTTTTTCTTGAGCAGCCAATCAACAAGCTTCTTAACTGGCACGTTGATGCGCTGTGAGAGTTCGTAAACCGTCAACTTCTCCTCTGGTGCTACTACGAGCACCTTCTTCCTCTCCACCTCCGCCAGAGCCTTTCCTCTTTCCCCCTTATGTATAAGCTCGCGGATTACTTCAGCAACCGATTCATCAACAGAGCTTAATGGTGATTTAACATCTTCACCAAGCTGTTGGAGAAGCTCAAGCACTTCCTTTGAGTCCACATTGAGTTCCTTCGCAAGTTGGTGTATCCTGATCTTGCCCACAGACATCTCACCCCCGAAGGTGTAGAAAAAGCATCTTTGAAAACTAACTCAACGCTTGCCTTTAGGTTTCCATAAGTCGCCAGTCGCAAGCTGAGCGTTATTCAAAAGTTCTATGTAGATGCTGTTTGGTATACTCCTCTTCAACGACGCTTCTAAAGCTTTCCGTTTATAAGCTATAACGATGCATTCCCACATTGGGCAAATGTAAGCCCCTCTCCCACCGACGCTTTGTTTCAAATCCATGACCACTTCACCATTGCGTAACACAGCAACACGAATCAATTTATCTTTTGCTTTGATGTGTTTGCATCCAACGCATGTCCTTTGAGGTTCGTGTGCCCGATCACCTTTCGGCATAGCGATTGGTCTTACCTCAGTCTTTTCATGTAATTGATTCCACTTTCGTATCGTTGAGCTTTTCACCTGCTGTTACATCTTCATTCAGCTTTGTTGTTTCGGTTGCCTCTGTAACAGTTGCTTCAGCTTTCTCTTCAGATGGCTTTGCCAACATCTGTTCAAAATGCTCATAGCTTCGTATATCAATGCGCCATCCAGTAAGCCTTGCTGCAAGACTAACATTTTTACCTTCCTTCCCTATCGCCATTGGGAGTTGGTCTTGTTGCACAACAACTGTTGCTGAGCGCCCGTCTTCGTTCAAAATAACGTATTCAACCTTTGCAGGGCTAAGCGCATTAGCAAGGAACTTGGCTGGGTCATCACTCC
>Ga0105154_1000770_pt1 | contig 13485 bp, 16 predicted proteins | sample SSWtaG_FD_89672 | JGI IMG/M metagenome (GOLD analysis project Ga0105154, IMG submission 89672) | Hot spring microbial communities from Sandy's Spring West, USA to study Microbial Dark Matter (Phase II) - SSWsed_matched | ecosystem: Environmental > Aquatic > Thermal springs > Hot (42-90C) >... | reverse complement strand
GCTTGAGAATGTCGTGCTAACCGGGGAGCTAAGCACGGAATTGAAGGCCTCTCTAATAAAGGCCTCATACCTTAACATAATTATGTCTAGGCTTGAAGCGTTCGGCCTAACGCAGCTGGAGTTCATGTATGGGGGTGTACCCGTAGTTACAAGTGCTACCTACGGTCAGAGGTGGTTAATTAGGAACGGGGTAGACGGGGTACACGTTAACGGTCCGGACGACGTCGATGGGGCCGCCAAGGCTGTAGAGGCTCTCGTCCGGGACCCTTCTAAAAGGGATGAAATGGGTAGAAACGCGCGGGAAAGAGCGCAGCTATTCCTAGCGTCTAAGCTTATGAAGGAGCTCCTGGAGAGGGCTTCGAAGATCGCTAAATTCGGAATTTCCTAAGTAAAAGTCTAAGCTCACCCTAGGATAAACAACAGCTACATAGGAGACGACGCCTACGTAAGGGCCTACAGCAAGCTCGTAAACGTTGAAGTACAGCCCCACGAGAGGGCTCCCGCATACGCCCACCTAGAGAGCTACGAGGTCGTAACGCGCCACCACCCAGAGGTATAACCCCGTAGGGACCTTCTATAGTAGGGATATGAAAGGTTTATAAAGGTTAATTAAGGTCCCTGGCCTAGCTACGCAGGGTGCTGGCGAGGCCCGTCCCGGGCTATAGGATCAGTGTTGAGCATATAGCCGAGCCGTACAGGACCCTCGTAAAGCACCTCTGCGAGTCCCTACAGGAGGTATTGGGGGACAGGCTGGTGTCCCTCGCGGTCTTCGGCTCCGTCGCCCGGGGGAGGCTAGGGAGGATAGTGATGTTGACCTGCTGATCGTGGCCCGGGACTTACCTAAGTCCAGGTTTAGGAGGCAGGAACTGTTCGAGGAGGCCGAGAGGGCCGTCGAGCCTCTGGTCGAGGAGCTGTGGTCCAGGGGGTACCACGTGGACTTCTCGCTCATAATCCTGGACGTAGAGGAGGCTAGGAGGCACAGGCCCATATACCTGGACATGGTCGTAGACGCCGTCCTCGTGTTCGACAGGGACGGCTTCCTCAGGGGGGTCCTAGACGAGGTGGCCTCTAAGCTGAGGGCCCTAGGTGCTGAGAGGAGGGTTGGCAGGCTCTGGTACTGGGTCCTAAAGAGGGACTACAAGCCCGGCGAGGTCATAGAGGTATGAACAACGTAGCCATGGCGAGGGCCTACCTAAGGCAGGCCTCCGAGAGGTTGAGGCACGCTAGGGAGGCTCTCGAGGAGGGGAACTACCCGTACGTCGTGAGGCAGTCCCAGGAGGCTGTGGAGCTGACGCTTAAGGCAGCCCTACGTCTAGTAGGTGTCGAGCCGCCCAAGTGGCACGACGTAGGACCCGTACTCAGTAGGGAGGCCGATAGGTTTCCGCGGTGGTTTAGGGACGTTATCCCAAGGCTGGCGAGGATATCGAGGAAGCTAAGGAGGGAGGGGGAGCCGGCTATGTACGGAGATGAGGAGTCGGGGGTCCCCCCGGACGAGCTGTACAGTGAGGAGGACGCTGAGGAGGCCCTTAGCTGGGCTACGGAGGTATTCCAGGCAGTCTCCAAGCTCTTCAAGGAGCTTACGGGGGTAAACCTAGAGTAGCCTTGGTTGGGGATGGAAAAGATCTGCTAGACCCTTAGGGAGACCTCCCTTAGGGCCGCTACGATGTCCCTCTCTAGTATTCCGTGGCTCTCGAAGTGTTTGTTAGGATCCTTGGTTAGCGTGTAGACCCAGTATAGGAGGAAGAGGCCTGTGAGTATGGTGAGTATTAGGTAGAGGAAGGTGCTCCTCTCCGGGACCGCGGCGAACTCGTCGACCCTCCTGATGAACGTCGGTACCCTAGCCCTAATCTCGTCCACGAGCTCAGCGAGCAGGAGCCTCTCCTTCTCGGAGTGCTTGTGGAAGTCCTTGTTTAGGAAGTGGAATACGTAGTAGATGTAGAGCGGTACTACTATGAGGATCGTGTTGGCTACTGCGTCCCTCATTCTCGAACCCACCTCCCTGAGCTCGTTGAGCCTGGACCTGATCAGGGGGGCCCTCCCGAGGTTGAGTAGCTCGGAGACCTCGGCGATCGTCTCGAAGAACTCTAGGGACCTCCTGAAGTGCTCGTTCCTCCTCTTGATCCACCTGTAGACGACGTAGAAGTTTAGGGCTATGGCTATAACCACTAGCACTAGCCCTACGAACGCTAGCCCACCGCCCCGTACACCTCCAGATAAAGCCGCGGTGAAGACCCCTAAGACTAGTACTACTATACCTATGGATAGTAGTATAGCTGGTACGAAGGGGAGGATCGTGGGCATCACGTAGTCGGTCCTCCTAGACTCCTCGATGAGCTTCTCAGCCTTCCTTAGCAAAGCCTCAACCCTATCCCTAGCCGAGGACAAGCTACCCCCGAGGTTCTTCCCCGGAGGCAATATAAGTGCCCCGCAAGGTGGACTTATTATACGTCGAGAGCCGCTACCGGTGGTGGAAGCCTGGGGTGGCTAGTTAGGCACCTTACCGCGTGGCTTCTGGTGACCCTAGCCTCGGCGGGCTACATAGCTTACCTGGTCCACCTAGAGGTACCGCCCATCTTGAGACCTACGCTAGAGGCCGTAGCCGAGGTACTAACCCGCTCCGCCAGCTCCATGGTGCCGGCTAGGGGTGAGCCTACCTGGGCCTCGGTGCTGAGGGTCGCATCCCTAATCCTAGCTAACAACGTTAGGGTCGAGCTCCTCTCCGCAGCTCCGTTCCTAGGGGCTCTCGCGTACCCGGCCTCCCTCACGGTTACCACGTGGGTACTGAAGCTCTTAGCTACCGCCAGGTTCGGTGAGGGGTGGCTGGAGGCGGCTACCGGGGTCCTCAGAATGCCCCACACCTACCTGGAGCTACTGGCGTACAGCATAGTCTTCGTGGAGGGCTGCGTGACCGCATACCACCTAGCTAGGAGGGGCGACGTACCGGAAAGCCACGTAAGGAGGTTCGCGGTATCCCTCCTAATATCCCTGGCGGTGCTCACCGTTGCTGCCCTCGTGGAGGCCTACGGGATAGTGCTTCAGCTACAGACCTACCAGTAGCCTACAGGACCCTAAGGAGCTTAGCCCCCCTCAGTAGCGCGAGCTCCTCCCTAGTTAGCAGGTGGATTTCGAAGGGGTACCACCAGGGCACCCCCCTGGACTCCATCATCTCCCATAACCTATCGATGAGCCTTGCCCTCTCGAGCCCACTCCTGGGGACCTCCCCGATCACTAGCGCTACATCGATATCGCTATCCACGGTGAGCTTACCCTCGGCCGCGGATCCGAAGACGTAGACCTCCACCCCCTCGCCGAAGAGCTCCCTAGCAGACCTAACCAGCGCTTCGAGGTACTCTCGCCACCTGAGAAGCTCCCTAAGTCTCCAGACCTGGACCTCTACCGCCAGGTCCCTAACCTCCGAAGGCACCTCCTTCCACCTCATCGACGAGCTTGAGGAGCTCCTCAACGACCTCTAGGGCTTCCGCGGCCTCCTCGCTACTATAGGGCCTTGGGAGGTACCTGGAGCCGGTGTAGGCCTCCTCCAGTAGCTTAAGTGGGCCCCTCCTCGCCTCGCCAAACCCTACAACCCTCCGGACTAGCTCAGCTTTACCCAGCTTCTCGAGTACCTTGGACAGCAAACCCAGCATTTCCCTAAGACCGTGCCCCCGCGGGGTAAACCCCAGAAGCCTGAGAAGGAGGGCCTTTAAGCGTATCTGAGCCGCCTGCTCGCAGAGGAATATAGCTACGTCGTAGTCCCCTCCCTCGAAGGCCTTGAGGGCCTGCCTGTAGAAGGCCGCGCTACGCCTACGTAGAAGCTCGACGTAGTCCACGGAGCTCACGCATAGTCCACCTATCCCAGAGCTACCCTCGGGACAATATATCTACCCACGACCTTAGGGGATCCCAGCACGGTTCGGCCGAGCTTCACGCAGCTACCTAGCTAAAGTACTTCGCGACTAGGGCTATAGCCAGCCTCACCAGTAGCGCCGAGGCGAGTACTGCTACCAGCACGGCGACTGAGTAGACCCCTACTAGGGTTGTACCGGCTGCTGTTACGTCCCTGTAGATCGTGTAGACTAGGGGCGCTGTGCTACCCCAGCCCTGGGTAGGACCTAACCCACCTATGGTTACCGAGGTGCTTACCTCGGTAGCTATGGTTACTGAGGCTAGGGATAGGCTGTAGGTAGAGGTAAGTAGTGCTATAGGTACTACGGTAGTCGCTACAGCTCTTAGAGGCTTGGCGCCAGCTACCTGGGCAGCCTCCTCGTAGTCCCTAGGTATCGATGATAGGGTGCTCCTAAGAGCTACGTAGACGTAGGGTAGCCTCCTAAGGGAGTAGGACACTACGAGGTACAGCCACGGTGAGTTGTACGGGCTCAGGGGTAGGCTACCGAAGGCCCCTACGTACGAGTAGGCTACCGCTACCCCCGGGACCGATAGGGGGAGTACGGCTAGGGCCTCAATAGCTCTCTGAGCTCTAGACCCCCTCGAGGACTTGTAGGCCAGGGGTAGGGCTATCGCTAGGCTAAGCATCAGCGAGAGCGTTGTGTAGGCGATGGTGTTAAGGGTCGACCTAACCCTCGTCGGGTCTAGGAGTAGGTGGAGGGAGGGGGATACCCTCAGGGTTAGCGGGTCTACAACGGCTGAGGCTAGAGCTAGGAGGGTTGGGAGAAGGGATAGAGCTAGGAAGGCTGTAAGTACAGCTAGAACCAGGGCCACCTCAGGGCTAGCCCTACTCCGGTAGACCCCTAGAGGCCTAACCATAGCGGCACCGAAGCTCCTGTAGACAGCTACTAGGTACCTAGCCGATGCAGCGAAGATCGCTAGCGACGCGGTTAGCACTATGAGCGCGTACCCTATAGCCCTAGTGGAGAAGCCTACGTAGACCTCGGAGATGAAGTGTACGTAGGCCCTGTACGATAGTAGCCCCCTGACATCCGGGTACCACTCGAAGATTAGCGGAGCCTCCAGATCCTCTAGGGATAGTACATAGGTAAGCGCTAGGGAGGTGTACGCGGCTGGCCTCAGCAGCGGTACGAGTACCCTAGTCGCAGCTACCCGAGGAGGTGAGCCGAGGCTGTAGGCGCCCTCGGTAAACTCCCTAGGTAGTACGGAGGCGTAGGAGAGGAGTATGGAGTAGGAGAAGGGAAAGAAGGTTAGGGCCTGGTACAGGGCTACGGCGGCTAACCCCTCTACACGTACCGCCAGCCCGAAGAGCCTGAGGACCCTGTTCACGAGACCTAGGTCCGGGTCTAGGACGCTCTGGAGAGCTAGAACCTTAACGAAGGGGATGGGTAGGTAGGCTAGGAGAGGTAGGGTAGCTAGCAACCTGGGGACCCTGTACAGGTAGATTAGCAATGTGTAGGTGAGGCCTACTAGCGTAGATACCGAGGCTACTACTAGGGGTAGGAGGAGGGAGTTAAGTAGAGGTCCTAGGTCAGGCCACCTAGCGATAACTACCGTCAGCCCACCCCGCCGCACTACCTCTACAGGGCTCCTGCCGAGGGGTACTGCTAGGGCTAGGTCCTGTATGGCTGCTGATACGCAGACCGCGGGGTTGTAGGAGGCTAGTAGAGCTACTAAGGGGGCTACGAAGAGGGCTAGGACTACAGCTACTGAGGTCGCTGCGTACAGGTCTAGGGAGTTCATTAGCTGCCCAGCTCCTTCATTAGCTGCTGGAGCCTAGCTAGCGCAGCCTCCTTAACGCTCTGGTAGAGGGAGTCCCTGCTGATCCTACCCTCCCTGATAGCTGATGAGACCTGGACCGCGTATTCCTCCGTGAACTCTACGTAGCTCCCGGTAAGCGGGTCCCGGAGTACCAGCGGTGAGCCCAGCCTCTCTAGCCACTTGGTTAGCTCTCCGGGGTAGTTACTGCAGATCCTGGAGTACACCTCGGTCAGTAGCTTCTGGACATCGGGATCCGATATCGATGCCTCGAAGTACGTAATTACAGCTTCCCTAACCCTAGACTCGAACCCTGTGTCGTAGCTCATAGCCTTCGAGATAGCCTCCCTAGTCCTACCGGCCATAGCCTCCAGGCCGGGTACCTCGACCGCCGGTAGGTAGCCGAACTTCTCGACTACGAGCCTCTGCCCCTCCGGACCGAGGAACCAGGCTATGAAGGCCTGGGCCTCAACTGGGTACCTAGTACCGGTAGCTACAGCTACCGGGGATACGTAGAGTATGGTCTCACCGGTAGGCGCTACGAATACGGCTCTCCCACCGCTAGCCCTCTCAGCTTGGAGGCCGTAGCCTATGTAGGCTGGAGCTACTGCTACTACCCCTACGGTAGCATCGTCCCTAGCTCTCTCAGAGCTAGTAACGAAGCTCGATAAGGCTCCGATAGCTGTTAGGAGCTGCCACCCCCTGTACCAGCCGTACTTCTGGAGTACCCCCATTACCGTAGTCCTGGCTGTACCGCTCTTGGAGGGTAGTGGGAAGGATACCACGTACCTACCCTCACCTAGGGGTCTAGCGTAGACCGGGTTAGCTAGGTCTGCCCAGCTAGCTGGTTCTGGGAGGTTGTAGCGGCTTAGGAAATCCCTGTTCACTATGAAGCCGTAGACCCCCAGCCCGATGCCGATCCAGCATATGGAGCCCTCCTTGGAGCGCCCGACAAACTCCGGGGGCATCTTCCTAGCTAGGTCTAGTAGCTCCCTGGAGTCTAGGTACCTTAGCGCACCTGCCTCGCAGAGGGAGTTGAATATCGAGGGTTCACCCACCAGCAGCAGGTCTACCTCACCCCTTACGCTTAGGTCCTTCCACAGGCTGTAGTCCAGCTTCTTTATCTCCACATCAACTATGTTGTACCTCCTAGCTACGTCGCTAGCTAGGAAGGCTGCCCTAACAGCGTCCGCCTCCTCAGCCGAGAGCCTGGAGGCTACGACGAGCTTAACCGCGGGTCTCTGGGTGGAGGTGTAGGCCAGGTAGGCAGCTGCGGCTACGGCTACGACCACCACAACGGCTACAGCTACAGGTAGGGGCCTGAAGCCCATGGCACCACCGCTAAGGGTCTCCCTGCCAAGTACTTTAAGCGTTGTGGAACGTTCATACAGGCGGTTAAATTACTCCACAGAGGATCCTACGCGGTGCCCCCCTTGAGCTCCGAGACCCTAGTTAGGGTTAAGAGGGTATCCGACGGGGTTGTGGGGATCGAGGTGGAGCTCCCCAGCTCGCCACCCCTGGTAGTCCTAGTGGGTAAGAGGGCCTTCGTAGCGTGCGGCTTCCTAAACATAGAGCTAGCCGAGAAGCTCGGCGTCCCCTGCGCTAGGGTCACGGGGGTCAGGAGCGTTGAGGACGTACTGGAGAAGGAGGTCCAGCAGGCGACCTCGAAAGCTAGGGAGCTCGGGATCGTGGAGGGGGTTAAGGTAAGGGAGGTACTCGGTAAGCTCTAGACCACCCTCAGAATTACGTAGTCCCCGTAGCTCTCCCTATCGACAACCCTGTAGGTAAGCCTAGACCTGTGGAGAGGTGACCTCAGTACTAGCGTGTGGTACTCACCGTGCTCACCTAGTGGGTCAACCCCAGCTCTTCTGCAGTGCTCTACGAAGCCGTGGACGCTACCGCCCTCGATAACCCTGCCGAGCCAAGGAGATAGCTGGGCTACGCAACCTATTAGTAGGGTCTCGATACCGACCTCTACCTCCCTGTAGAGGAGCTCTTCGGGATCCTCACCCCACAGGGGCTCCACTAGGGACGCGCCCACCTCAGCTGCTATAGACTCCATGTACTTGAGGTGATCCTCTATGTATACGTCGCCGGCAACTACCTCAGTTGCCCCCAGGATCTTTAGAGTTCTCACAGTACCTTCCCTCTCGTACCCCCTACTTAGCTTCACCACCACGACCGGTACCCCGGTTAGTAGCAGAGTCTCGACGGTCTTCCCTAGGTTGAGTAGGTGAGGGCTCGGCCTCGGGAACTCGTAGTTAAGCACTAGAGCTAGGTCTACGGGCCACGCTAGTAGCATAGCGTAGAAGGAGTCCTTGCCTCCGGAAGCTAGTGCTACCCTCACGGTGCTCACCTACGGAGCTATGCACACAGAGTCCGTACCGGCACCACCCTCAGCTGGTACCTTAGCCCTCCGAGCTACTACCTCTAGCCCTAACCTCCTGAGGATCTCCCTAAGTACTGCCTTCCCCTCACCTAACCCTCTTAGACAGCTGGCGGGGATCTTAAGGGCTACCTCGAGAACCTCCTGCGAGAGGTAGGGCGCTACTACCTCCACACCAAGGCACCTAGCTACCAGTAGCTCCGGGTACCTACCAGCCCTGGCGTACCTCTCCCTCCTCTCCTCGAGGGCTTCGTCCGGTAGCTCAAGCATGAACCTGTAGCCCGCGAAGACTTCATCTCCACCGGACCCTAGGAGTACGCGCCTACAGCCATCCCTCTTGGCCTCCAGGAGAGCTGCGTAGTAGACTACGTCGTTCCTCAGCTCCACGCAAGGCTCGTGGGCTACCTCACCAATGCACTGCACGAGCTCCCTCAGGACCCGCCTGATGTAGTCCTCGTCTATGAATACGTACCTCAGCTCTACGTTGAGCCATTTAGATACGTGCTCAGCGTACGCGAGGTCCCTCGGTAGGCCTCCGGTGAAAACCACTGTGTAGCACCTGAGCCTTAGCCCAAGGGACTTCGCTAGGGCTACGAGTAGTGTGGAGTCTATACCGCTTAGGGTAGCACAGTCGCAGCCGGAGCTCTCGACAACCTCCCTAAGCTTAGCGTACAGGAGCTCCTCGAGAGCCCAGCACGTAGCTCTATACCTAACCGGGGAGCTCACAGTTCCATCACCTGGACACTAGGTAGGGACCTAGAACGTAGCCGAGGGTGGATACCAGGACCAGCCACGCAGCTGAGCAGAGCACGGCTAGCTTAACCCCGTCGCGTACAGCTCGGTGGTTAAGCCTTCTCAGGGGCTCCCCTAGGGAGTAGTGACCTACCTTCTCGAGCCGTATGCCGAGTGCTCCAGCCATAGCCGACATGGGGTGCCCCGCGTTGACGCTCTCAGTAGACCTCCCAAACCTAACCCAGGTCCGGTAGGCGTGAGCTGGGTTCCCTCCTACGAGGGGGGCTAGAGCGACTAGAAGTACCGCGGTAAGTCTAGCGGGTAGGTAGTTGAGTACGGTATCAGCCTTAGCTGAGAACCACCCTACGTCCTCATAGCCTCCGTACTTAAACCCGAGAGCTCCGTCGAGGGTGTTGGCGAGTCTCTGCAGGAGGGCCCCTAGGGGGCCTAGGAGGGCGTAGTATAGCAGGGGTGATGCGTAGCCATCGACTAAGCTCTCAGCTAGAGACTCCACAGCTGCTGAGGCCACGTGCTCCTCGTCAAGCTCGTAGACGTTCCTCCTGACTATCTGCTGGGTCCAGAACCTCGCACACTCGAGATCCCCCGAGGCTAGGCAGTCCGCGCAACGCCTTACGGTGTCCACCAGGAGCTTGAGGGAGGCCGAAGTCTTGAGGATGTAGGCCGATGCGAGTACCCAAGCTAGTCGGTGGACCCTACTAGCTAGGTAGAGGACTACCCCGTAGACGGCTAGGTGTAGGAGCACTACGGAGAACCAGGTTAGCACGCCCCTAAGCCTAGACGAGTACCTCCTACCTAACCTAACGGCCATAACGTAGGAGGTGTGGACCGGGTGTAGCAGTAGGCTCACCCCCCTGTGGAACGGATAGACCAAGTCGCCAACATGGGCTACCGCTAGTACCAGTAGGAACTCCGCGAAGTCCCTTGGGTAGAGGAAGTCCGGTAGGGTCACGCGGCCACCACCAGGAGAGAGGCTACCCTGCAAACCTCGTAGCAGAAGCCCAGTACGTCACCGTTCACGAACCCCAGCCTTAGATTAGCATCGCGACCTACGAACCATCCAACTAGGAGGGGTAAGGATGATACCGCTAGTAGCTTAGCTAGGGCTGCGGGCGGTTGCGTAGCCCACACAAGTAGGGCTAGTACGAGTACGACTAGTAGGTACGTGGAGGAGTTCTTAACTGCGCTCTTAAGCTCCTTAGCCCTCAGGGTTACCTCCCTAGCTAGGCCCTGGTAAGGCTCAGCCACACCTACGGTCGCAGCTACGTAGATGGACTCAGCCGAGGACGTGTACGAGGCTGTGATTAGAGCTACTAGCTCTAGCCCGGGTAACGTGAGATAGACCCTCTCAGCGAGAGCGTAGGAGGCTGTTACCAGTAGGGCTGTGAGGAGGACCCCGTAGGCCCCCCTCCTAGGGTCCTTTAGGACTGCAAGGGCTCTCTCGCCGCGTAGCCTAGAGCCGAGGACGTCGGAGTAGTCCGCGAAGCCGTCCAAGTGAATACCGCCCGTCAAGACTACGTGAGCTACTACGTAGGTAAGCGCTGCTACCTCAGCTGCTAGCCCGAGGACCCCCAGTAAGTAGAGGCACGTGGATACGGCAAGCCCCTCCAAGACCCCGACCAGCGGTATAGCGTAGAAGGACCTAGCCGCGTCCTCGAGCTTACCGCCTCCGAGGGGTATGGACGTAAGTAGTGAGAGGAGGCTCCGCAGACCCCTAAGCACGGTCGTCACCCGATCCCAAGCTCTCTGTAGGCCTTCAGAAGCAGCTCGGTATCCTCCCTAGGCCTTACAGAGATCCTGACGTGGTACTCCGTTAGGTAGGGGAAACTCGAGGCGTCCCTAATAGCGATACCGCGGCTCCACAGCCTTCTACGGCTCTCACCAGCACTTACCCTAGCGTGCTTAGCTAGTAGGAAGGGTGCGTGGGACTCGTAGACCTTTACCCCAAGGTCAGCCAACCCCCTAGCGAGCACGGCCCTCTCGACCTCCACTACTTCAACCGATCTCCCGAGGTACTCCCTAACGTCCTCCCTCCTCTCTCTAAGCACCTTTGCGATCGAGTAGGAGGCGAGTGAGTTCACGTTCCACGGCTGCCTACAGGTGTTGAGGGCTGCAGCCAACCTCGAGTTACTGGTGTATAGAAAGCCTACCCTTAACCCGCGGACCCCGAAGCTCTTGGTGAAGCTCCTCAGGACTACCAGGTTCTCGTAGTCCTTAGCTAGCTCTAGGAACCCCCGACAGCTAGCTGAAAGCTCGGCAAAGGCCTCGTCGACGACAACTAAGGAGTTGGGTAACGTAGTAAGCAACTCCTTCAGCTCCTTGAGCCCTACGCACGCTCCTGTAGGGTTGTTAGGGTTGGATAGCAGAACTACCGAACCGCTCCTAGACTTAGCTACGTTGACGATGTCGTCGAGCGGAAACTTGAACGAGCTCCCGACCTCCCTATAGGGTACAGGTACGTAGTTAACCCCAGCGGTAGCTGCTAAGCAGCGGTGCTCGCCGAACGTAGGCTCAGCTACTACAAGCTCCCGAGGTCTTACGCAGAGCGTAAGCAAGCTAAGAGCCTCGGCTGCTCCGTTTAGGGGTACTAAACCCCCTACCTCAACTCCATAGAAGGAAGCGATAGCCTCCCTAAGCTCTAAGTAATCGTAGTCGGGGTACCTCTCGTATAGACCCTCCCTCACGGCCTCCTCTATAGCCTCCCTAAGAAACTCCGGTACCCCAAGGGGGTTCGAAGGGGCGGAGAAGTCTATGAAGCCCTTCGGTACTCTACCTCCATGCTCTCTGCAGGACACAGTACACCTCACCTAAGGTACCTAATACCCCCAGGACTGGGTTAGTCGGCGTTCGAGCTCGTACCTTTATCACCACCTGGATACCCTATCCAGGTATCGGTGGGCCAAAAATAGCCTAGAGCCTGCTGTAAGGTAGGTGCTTAGGTGCGGTGCTGGCTACCCTCTGACTAGGCTAATAAAGTACTCGTATACCCTCCTCTCCCCGGTAACCTCTGGGTGGAAGGTAAGTGCTAGTATGCTACCCTGGAGGGCTGCTACCCCAACGGAGCCGGCTACCGGGTGGTTAAGGAACCCGGTGATCCTAGCCGGCTGCCAAGCGCTCCTGATCGCGGGGGCCCTGATGAACGCTGCCCTAACCCGACCGATACCCTCCACCTCGACCTCGGCTACGAAGGAGTCTCTCTGCCTACCGAAGGCGTTACGCAGTACCTCTATGTTCATAAGCCCTAGGGTGTACTGCCCGGTCTCGCCGACTACCCTATCGGTTACCCTCTTAGCTAGCAGTACAGCCCCGGCGCAGGTACCCATAATCGGTAGGCCCCTCTCAGCTAGCTCCACTATACGCTCCCCCAGACCCCTGACCTGTAGCAAGCTCCCTATGGTCGTGGACTCCCCTCCGGGTATTATCAGGGAGTCTACTGCCGCCAGGTCGGCTGGCTTCTTAACCGCGACAGGTTCGACTCCGCTAAGCTCCCGAAGGATCTGCACATGCTCTAGGAAGTCCCCCTGTAGAGCTAGGACACCGACCCTAACCAAAGCTACTCCCCCCTAACCTGCATTAGCTGCTCCGGCTTCAGGGTCCTTATGTCTATACCCAGCATCGCAGCCTTCTCCGAGACCATCCTCTGAGCCTCGACTACGGTCTCCGGGTCGTCGTAGTACGTCGTAGCTAGTACTATAGCCCTAGCCCTACTCTCCGGGTCCGAGCTCTTGAATATACCCGAGCCCACGAAGACCCCGTCGGCACCTAGCCACATCATTAAGGCCGCGTCAGCCGGGGTAGCTATACCCCCGGCAGCGAAGTTTACTACCGGTAGCCTACCTAGCTTAGCTGTTAGTAGAGCTAGCTCGTACGGTACCTTACTCTCCCTAGAGTACAGCCTTATGGCTTCGACGTCCCCGCTTAGGTAGTACCCCCTGAGGGTAGCTATGTCCCTGTTCACGAGCTTCATGTGCCTTACGGCCTCGGCTACGTTACCGGTCCCCGGCTCACCCTTAGTCCTGATCATCGAGGCACCTTCGTATATCCTGCGGAGAGCCTCCGGCAGGTCCCTAGCGCCGTTTACGAAGGGTACCCTAAACTCCCACTTATTGATGTGGGACTTCTCATCTACGGGTGTAAGTACCTCGCTCTCATCAATTAGGTCTACCCCGATCTCCTCGAGTAGCTTAGCCTCCTCCCTATGCCCTATCCTGCACTTAGCCGATACCGGGATTGTTATGGAGTTCATGACCTCCACTACGATGTTCAGGTCAGCTGTCCTAGCGACACCACCAGCTACCCTCACGTCGTAGGGTAGCTTATCGAGGACCATCACCCCAACAGCGCCAGCCTCCTCGGCTACCTCAGCCTGCCTCACGTTGGTAACGTCCATAATGACACCGCCCTTAAGCATGGATACGAAGCCGTACCTCACTAGAGGGGTTGAAGTCCTTAGTGGTAATAGCTCTAGGCCTTCCTCCTTAGCTCGGTCTCTGTAGTCTAGTAGCTCGTAAATTAGGCTGTAGAGCTTCTCCAGGAATACGTAGGAGTCTACCAGCTTCAACTTCCCACCGCGGCTAGCTTAAGCCTGCGGATATACTGCTTGCTGAACGTTCGCTAAAGATGCTCTTGGTAGGGCCCGCGGAGACCGTAGCTAGTGGGCGTTACGTTTATGTACGTAGTGCGAAGAG
>Ga0105154_1000768_pt1 | contig 13491 bp, 14 predicted proteins | sample SSWtaG_FD_89672 | JGI IMG/M metagenome (GOLD analysis project Ga0105154, IMG submission 89672) | Hot spring microbial communities from Sandy's Spring West, USA to study Microbial Dark Matter (Phase II) - SSWsed_matched | ecosystem: Environmental > Aquatic > Thermal springs > Hot (42-90C) >... | reverse complement strand
GCGGGTGCGTGAGCACCTGGTTCGTGATGACGGCAACGGCCCCGTAGATTCGGGCCCACCTCTTCAGCCAGTCGAGCAGGTAGTTGATCGCCTGCTGCCTGCGCGCGAGCCACTCCATGCCCCGGTACTGCGCGCGGTAGAGCGCGATAACCGAGTCGATCACCACGAGCCTAGCTCCATCCTCCAGGTACCCGCTGAGCTCATTCCTCACGAACTTCTCCAGCTCGCCCGTGTTCAAGGGCCTGAATACGGTGATCGCGTCGAGCGCTTTCCTGCCCAAGCCGAGGCGCTCGGCCATCGAGAGGATGCGGCGCGGGCTGAACGTGCCCTCGGTGTCGATGTAGACAGCTTTGCCGGCGAGCCCTCCCCTCTCCTCCGGCAGCTGGACTGTGACCGCGAGCTGGTGGCAGAGCTGTGTCTTCCCGGTGCCGAACTCGCCCGCAAACTCGTAGAGCTCCCCGGCGCGCAAACCCCCCTGCAGCAGCTCGTCGAGGCCCTTAACGCCCGTCGTGAGCTTCGGCAGCCGCTCCTCCATCTCCATGAGCTGGAGCGCGTCAACGGGCGCGCTATGGTAGCCGATCGCGGCCTTCGCCGCTTCGCGGAGCCTGACGGCGCTCTCGTAGCTGCTCAGCGAGAGCCACTCCACCAGCTCGTCCGGCGTGGCGGCGACGATGAAGCGTAAGCCCCTTACCGAGAGGAGGCCGGCGCTCTCGAGCTTCGCGATCAGCGTGGGGCTGACGCCCGCCTCCCTCAGCAGCTTCTTCAGCTCCCTCTCCCCCGCCTTGGCCCCGCTCACGGGGCTCCGCCGGCGGGAATCGTATTTAACCTGTCGCTTCGCCGACTCCCCGATCCGGGGGTTCGCGCGTGAGGGTGGTGTTCGGCAAGCCGAGCGGGGACTTCGAGTACGTCATCACGTGGAGGGGAGGGTCGAGGCTTTGGCTGCCGAACCCCGCGCCCGAGCTGGTGCTCCTCAAAGGCTTGGGCGAGGAGGCGTCCCTCGCGGGCTCGACGGCGCTCGAGGCGTTGGCAGCGGTTAGCGCGAGGAGGTGGCGAGAGTTGTACGCGCTGGCCCGCTTCGTCGAGTACGGGGAGCCGCCAGAGCCGCCCGCTGTCATGTGGTACGCGGATCCCGACCTGGCGGTGGCGGCGGCGAGGGGCTTGTCGGAGGGAGCTGAGGTCCTGCTTGAGGTCCCCGAGCTGAGCGGGGTCCACGCCGCCCTGCTCGCGGGCTGCGACGTGACGGTGTGCGTCAGCGGGTCCGCCTCCGTGGCGGGGGCAGACAGCGTCGTCTGGAAGCCGAGGGCGGCAGCCCGCGCCGCGCTGCGCTCGATCGGCCTGCTGGGCGGATCGTGGGACGAGGTCACGCTCCCGAAGCTCGAGGGCAGCAGGGAGGAGTGGGAGCCGAGGAGCGGCGAGGCGCTAGCCTCCTTCGAGCGCTACGAGCCGCCCGCCACGCCCCGTGCAATGCCGGAGCCGCGCGAGCTCGACCCATTGCTCGACCTCGCCTTCGGCGCTGACGCCGACGCGGCTTTCGCGCTGCTGAGGGACGTGGCGACGGGGCCCCTACCCCTGCGCAGCGTGCCGGAGCTGGGCCAGTACGCGCCGCTCTTGAGGGACTTGATCGCCTACGGCTACGCGGCGGTGGAGCGCGACGTCGTCAGGTTGACCGAGAAGGGGCTCTTCGCCCTCCTGCAGAAGATGGGTGGCGCGCGTGGCGAAGCTCGCGCCTAAACTCCCCTGGCTCGACCCGGAGCGGGTGCGCGAGGCGAGGCGGGAGGCTTTGCGCGCTGTGCGCGAGGCGCTGCAGGGGCTCCGCCGCGACGAGCTGGCCAGCGCGATAGCGGAGCTCTACGGGGAGATCCCCCGCGAGGGCTGGCTGGCGAGGGGGGTGGCGCGCGTGCTCCTCGGCACGGTGGTGCGCAGGGGCGGGAGCACGTGGCTCGTCTACGGGGTCCCCGAGCTGGGGGATTGGCACGGCTACTACATCGTGTCGCTGGAGGAGGGCAGGTACAGGTGCAGCTGCTACAGTTCGAAGTGGGGCTGGCGCAGGGCCGGCCGCATCTGCACCCACGTGGCGGCGGTGATGCTGGCGCGGCGCGCCGGGGGGAGGGGGTAGCGTGCCGCGCGTGAAAGCCTGGGAGGGCTACAGCTTGAGCTCGACGCTCGCCCCCTCGTTCGTCAGGGCGCTGTTCGAGGAGAGAGAGGGCGGCTACGTGAAGATCGCCGGGCGCTGCCGCGGAGCGAGAGTGTGGCAGGAGGGGGAAGAGATCGTGGGCGAGGGGTGCGGCGAGGAGGAGCTGCGGCTCTGGAGCGGCCTCTGGCTCGACCGCCGCTTGGTCGAGGAGAGGGCTCCGCTCCTAGCGGCAGCGCACAGGGAGCTGGGCTTGTCGGTCAGCCCCTACGACCGGCACCTGATCTTCGTCGCCGTCTTCCTGAGCCGAGCGACCTCTTGGGAGGGCAACGTGCTGAGGTGGTGCAGAAAGATCTTCTCGAGCGCCGACACCCTCGAGGAGCTGCTGGAGCTCGACTTCACCCGGTTCGGGGGGAGCTTCCAGCTCAGGCAGCTGGGATCTGCCCTGCGCGAGTACGCCGAGGGGGCGCACGCCCTCCCCGACCCGTGGGAGGTTAGGAGGGCCCTCCTCAGCGTGCGCAACGTGGGGCCGAAGCTCGCCGACGCCTACCTCCTGTTCACGGGCTTGGACCCGAGCGCGCCGCCCGTCGACAGGCACGCCCTCAGGATGGCCGCCCGGCTGGGCCTGGCTGGGGGCCCGCCGAGGAAGGAGCTGTGCGCCCGCTACCAGTGCCCCGAGTGCCCGGCGTCGGCCTCCTGCCTCAGGTGGAAGCTTTCGAGTGCCTACGGGCCGGCCGCCGGCTGGGTTCAAACGGCCTTCTACGTGCACGACACGCTCTTTTGCTCGCAGGGAGAGTGCCGTCGCTGCCCTCTCTCCGGCGCCTGCAGCCGGAAGGGTACCGAGCGGCTAGCTGAGCGGGTCGGCCGCGCAGCGCCCTGGCCTAAAAGGTAATTAGCGGGCCCTGCTTCTCTCGAGCGTGGGTGAGGGGCGGGGCGCCGGCTACGACCCGGTGAAGCTCGCGGAGGGGCTGAAAAGCATCGTGTGCAGGAGGCTCGAGCGCAAGTACTACCGCTTCCGCGGCGGCCGCTGGTACGGCGGGATCGCGACCGCCGACTGCGTCGGCTGCAACCTGCGCTGCGTCTTCTGCTGGGGCTGGCAGGTGCGCGATAACCCGGCTAAGGCGGGCTTCTGGTGCAGCCCCGAAGAGGTCGCGGAGAGGCTCGCAGGGATCGCCGGTAGGAGGGGGTACACCCAGGTGAGGATCAGCGGGAACGAGCCGACGCTCTGCAGGGAGCACCTCCTGGCGGTCCTCGACCGGTTGGAGGGGAGCGGGCTGACGTTCATTCTAGAGACGAACGGCATCTTGATCGGGCACGACCCGAGCTACGCGAGGGACCTCTCGAAGTACGAATTCGTCCACGTGAGGGTCTCGCTGAAGGGCACGAGCCCCGAGGAGTTCGCCAAGCTCACCGGCGCGCGGCCGGAAGCCTTCGAGCTGCAGCTTAAAGCTCTGGAGAACCTGCTGGATTACGGCGTTTCAGCGCACCCGGCAGTCATGCTCTCCTTCTCAGAGCCGAGCTCTGTCGAGAGGTTGAAGGAGAGGCTTGCGGAGATCGACCCCAAGCTCGTCGAGGAGTTCGAGGAGGAGTACGTATTCCTGTACCCGCACATCGTCAAGCAGCTGAGGAGGGCGGGGGTGTGGCCCCGCGTAGCTTACAGCCCCGACAACATCCCCCAGGAGCTGATTTAAAAATATCGTTGCCTTCGCGCGTTGCCGCGGATACCAGCATTCAGCGTTTAGGGTTTAATATAACCTTCCGACCTTCCTCTCGAGCTCAAGCAGCGCGGCGGCGCTGTAGAACCTCGCGTACACCCTCGCGAGGTTCGCGGGCTTGCGCTCCCTGAGCCACAGGTCGGCGTAGAGGCTAGCGAGCCCGAGGAGGTCGGCCGCCGTGGCTCTGCCCTCCACCTTCCTCAACCCCACTTCGAGGCAGCGCTTGATGAACGCGAGGTCCGGCGGGAGCTCGACCCTCTCGGCGAGCTCGAGCGCCTTCCTCCACGTGTCGAAGACGGGCAGGTTCCTCACGTCCTCCGTCGGCGAGAAGAGAACTCTCTTGATGAAGTTCGCGACTTCGCCCTTGCCGAAGGCCTTCCTGACCTCCAGCACCTCGCGCGGCTCGCCGCTGAGGGTCAGCCACTTCTCCTCCCACTCCCCGCTGCCCTCCGCGAGCTCCATCGCGGCTAGGATGAGCGGGTACAGGAAGGAGTAAAGGCACTCCTCCCCATCGTCGCCCCAAGCGGTCACCATGAACCCTTTCACTCCCTCCTCTCGCGCCGCTTGCAGGAAGTTCCTCAGGTTCGTCAGCGCGGTGTCGAAGTCCGGGTAGTACTTGTTCCAGTTCCAGAGGCCCGGGCAGACCACTTGCTCGTAACCCCTTTCCTTGAAGAGCCTTATCTTCTCCCTGAAGTACCCGATCGTGTTCGGCGTGTAGTCCCAGTTCGCGATTAAAGCTTCCCTCCACACAGGGTTCTCGAGGATAGGCTTCCACAGCTCCCTCTCCGTCTCCCTGAGGTACATGCCGGCTATCATGTCGCCCCACATCATGGGCACCTTCTCTCGCTCCCTCACCATCCTGATCAGCTTGGAATGGTGCTCGGCGTAGAGGCGCGGCCCCTCAAACTTCAGCGTCCGGTCGAGGCTCCTACCCCTCCCCATCGCCCACGTCTCGTCGCCCCCGATGTGCACGTACTTCGATTCGGTCTTCGCGATCGCCTCCTCCAGCAGCTCCTCCGCGAACCTCCTCGCCTCCGGGTCGCTCACGTCGAGGCAGCCCTCATCCGGCCTGTGCCACTCGCTGAACCTCCGGTACTTCGGTAGAGTCAGGATGTTCTCCATGTGGCCGGCCAGCTCGAGCGAGGGGAAGACCTCGATGCCGAGCTTCTTGCCGTACTCCACCACCTCCCTCCACTCCTCGTTCGTGTACCTGCCGCGCTTAGCCCCGATGTCGGGGTAGCGGTCCCAGGGAAAGAGGTCTTCCACGTAGATCGCCAGGTAGTTGTACTTGAGGAGGAAGAGCCAGCGCAACAGCTTCTTCAGCTCCTCGACCGTCGCGACGCCGCCCCTAGCCACGTCGAGGTGGAAGCCGCGGAACTCGAAGCGCAGCCTCTCCTCGACCCTGACGTCCGGTATCGCGCAGCAGCCGCCCTGCATCACGAGCTGAAGCAACGTGGCCGTGTAGACCCTAGGGTCGCCCCACACCTCGACGTAGCCCTCTTTCACGTCGAGCCCTGTCCCTTCACGTTCAACTTTACGGATCTCCCACCCGCCCTTCGGGACGCCGAGCTCCCTGGCGATGAACGGGTCGAGGTTCGAGAATCCGTCGAAGCTGAGCCACCGACCCCTGAACTCGAGCTTAGCCGGCTCCGGCACCACAACCGGATTCCTTCCGCTCACGCGGTCTCGGCCTCGAAGTCGTAAAAAAGAGTTGCGCAGTGGCCGGCTTAAGCCAGGCCCGCGGCCCAGAGGATGCCCCCGAGCAGGTGCTTCTGGAACCAGTCCTGCCTCCACAGCCAGGTGAAGTGGCCGAAGGCGGTGTAGAAGACGCGGCCGCTGCCGTAGCTGTGGCACCAGGCCAGCGCGTAGTCGTTGTCGGGGCGCGTGCCCTTGCTCAAGTCGACGGAGGATGTGTCAAGGCTGATCAGCACGTGGGTCCGAGCCCTGCTCCAGTCCCTGAACGTGTAGACTTCCTCTAAGACCTCGAAGGTGCGTGGCAGGTGGCGGGTGGACGGGTGGGTCTGGTCTTCTACGACCACCCTCACGACCTGGGTCCACGGGTGGGAGTGGAAGTAGCCGCCCAGCATCTCGCCGTACTCCCTGAAGCCGTAGAAGGTATCCGCGGCGTTGTGGACTCCCACGAAGCCGCCTCCCCCCTTGACGTAGTCGATCAGCGCCCGTTTCTGCTCGTTGGTGAGGGGCAGCTCGCCCGTTGTGAGGAAGATGATCGCCGTGTACTCCTTCAACCCCTCCGGGTCGAGGTCCGCCGGCTCCTCGGTGGCGAAAGCCTCGAATGCCCCGCTGCGCTCGCCAAGCTTCGTGATCACCTCCACGGCCGTGGGTATGTAGCTGTGCCTGAAGCCGGCCGAGTGCGTGAAAACCAGCACCCTTTTAGCGGGGATCGACCCTCTCACGGGGTGGAGCGTCCAACGCCCTTTAATATACCCACGCCCGCTCGCGAGCGCACTAGCTCAGGGGTTGCTTCAATTCGTACGGCTTCCACCCCAGCTTCTCCCTGAACTGGTTAACGAGCTCGATCCCTTTCCTCTTTTCCTCCACCGGCATCTTCTTCGACTTGAGGATGCCCATGAAGAGGGCGTAAAGCCTCGCGTTGATCGTGGCCTTAGAGACGCCGTACTGCAAGTCCTCCTCCAGCTCCCTCAGTATCTCGGCGACCTCCTCGGCGCTCGAAAGGCCCTTCGGCCCCACGTCCTTCACAGTCCGGCCGAGGTACAGGTGCCCCTTCTCCACGACGAGCACCTTGCCGTCCTCGAAGGTGATCCGCCCCTTCGCGACCCTATCGTAGAACGTCCAAGCCTCGTAGGCGTGGGGCGCGAGCTCCCTCAACCGGGCGAGCACGTAGCGCCTGATCTCGTCCGTGCTCATGCAGTCGTACGCTCTCTGCTCGACCTCCCTCGCGATCTCCTGAGCGATTTCGGGGGGCGCCAGCCGCGACGCACGCCTCGTACACCTTCTTCGGGTCGAAATCCTCGAGGACGCCGCTTCTCTTCCTTACCCTTTTCGCCATAGAACAGGTCTCCGGTGGGGCGTACTAATCCTTTTCGCGTGTCCCGGAAACCGCTGAACGCTAAGCTCCGGGCGAGAGCCCCACTGCTCGCGACCTGCGCCGACGTCGAGCGTGCCGAAGCGATCGGCGAGGCTCCATCTCGCGCGTTACGCGGAGATGAGCTCGTACACCCTGTCCTCCAGCTTCTGGAACTCGGGCGAACGCCTGTCCCTCGGCCTAGGGATGTTCACCTCCACGACACCGACTATCCTCGCGGGCCTCGGAGTGAGGATGACGAGCCGGTCGGCCATGAGTATTGCTTCGTCGACGCTGTGGGTGACCATGATCATCGCCCGCACGGTGGTGACCCCGAGGGTCCACAGGTCCAGGATCTCCGACCGCAGCGACTCGGCGGTGAGCGGGTCGAGGTAGGAGAAGGGCTCGTCCATTAGCAGCACAGTCGGTTCAACCGCGAGGGCCCTGGCGATGTTGACCCTCTGCTTCATCCCCCCGCTCAGCTCCTTGGGGTAGAAGTCTTCGAACGCTTGGAGGCCGACGAGCGAGAGGTACTTCCTCGCCTTCTCCCTTGCCTCACCCCAGCTCATCCCGTTGGCCCTCAGGGGGAGGGCGACGTTGTCGAGCACCGTGAGCCACGGCAGCAGCGTTGGGAACTGGAAGATGAAGCCAACCTTCGCCTCCCCGCCGTAGAAGACGACCTTGCCGCTATCCGGCTTCTCGAGCCCCGCGATGATCCTCAACAGCGTTGTCTTCCCGCAGCCGGAGGGGCCGAGGATCGCCACGAACTCCTCGCCGACGTCCAGCGTGATCCCGTTGAGCACGGGCAGCTCGCGGCCGCCCTGCCTGAACGACTTCGTCACCTCGACGAGCGAGAGCACCGGCGTCACTCCCCACCACCGTACCTGCTCTCCACGAACTGGAATATCTTTCGCCACAGCGTTTTGTTCACGGCGACTATAACGAGGGAGAGGAGGAGCGCCGTAACCGCCACTCCCGCGGCGTCGCCGGCCGCGGCCTTCTTGGCCATCAGCGCCCCCACGCCGCCCAGGTCGATCACGCGGTCGCCGAAGGTCGCGTACTCGGCCGCTATCGTCGCGTTCCAAGCTCCGCCCCAAGCGCTGAGGGCTCCAGCGGCGAGCGAGGGGAGGAGGGAGGGCGCGAAAACGGCCCTCAGGTACCACCAACCGCGGATCCCGTAGACGTTCGCCATCTCATCCAGCTCCCTTCTCAAGCTCGCGAGGCCGTACACGAGCAGGTTGAAGTAAAGGTACCAGAGCGCCCCCTGCAGCATCACGATCGCCGCCACGACGTGGGGGCCGAAGGGGCTGCCGAGCGCCACGCTGGAGAGCAGGGGCCACCAGATCACGGCTGGGATCGACGCGAGCGCCTCGCCCGCGAGCGCCACGAGCGCGGCCGCTCCAGCGCGCGCGTAGGAGGCGTAGGCGGCCGCTAGCGAGATGGCGGAGGAGAGCGCGACTATGAGAGCCACCCTCGCGACGCTCACCGGCAGCTGCTCAGCGACCTCGACCAGCAGCGGTAGTAGCCCCGACGCGTCAAAAGCTTGGGCGCGGGGGACCTCCCTCAGCATCGCGAACGCCAAGAGAGCCGTGGCGGCCAAGGCCGCGAGCTTCGCGGCCAGCAGGGGCAAGCGCAGCCTCCTCTCGACGCTCACGAGAGCGTTGGCCAGCACGCTCCAAGCCGCGCTGATGAAGCCGTACAACGCCGCGTAGGTCGCGCGAACCGAGAGGAGCTTCCGCTCGAGCACCTCCTCGCCGGCGGGGTTCAAGAACAGAACGTACGTGGCTAGGATCACGGCGAGCAGCGTCGCAACCCCCGCGTAGAAGCTCAGCGCGTCGCCCCTCTCGAACGCCTCCATTATGAAGGTGCCGATGCCGGTCAGCCTGTACTCGGCCGAGCCCAGAGCGATGATCTCCGAGGATGTGAGGAAGAACCAGCCGCCGGCCCAGCTGATCAGCGTGTTAGCGATCAGGGAGTTCCGCGAGGCTGGAGCGCACACGTAGAAGAACGTCGCGGCCCGCCCCAGCCTGTAAACCTTCGCCATGTCGAACAGCTGCTTCTCCAGGCTCTTGACCGAGGCGTAGACGCCGAAGATGAGGTTCCAAACCTGGCTTGTGAAGATCAAGAAGACGGCTGCGGCTTCCGCGCCCACGCCGGGGGGCAGCGCGCGCACGAAGAGGGCGAGGGCGGCGGGGAAGAAGCCGAGGATGGGGATCGACTGGAGGATGTCGAGGACGGGGAGGAGCACGCGCTCAACGAGCCTGCTGCGGGCCATCGCCGTGCCCACGACCAGCGCCGTGGCAACGGATACGACGTAAGCTGCCACCATCCTCATCAAGCTGGCGCCGGTGCACAGCAGCAGGTACGGCGCGCCGACCACGCTCAAGCGCCACCCCTGCGGCAGCTGCGAGCTTATATGCTTTCGCGGCGCGCCCCGCGCAGCAACCTTTAAAAGTCGCCTAGCGTAGCGATACAAAGGTGGTAGAGGGGGTGGATCAGAGCGATAGAGGCAGGAGCAAGAAGCTGCTCCTGCCTCCGGATGTAACCCCCGACCACGTGCTCGGGCTGCTGGAGCTGCTGCGGAGCTTGGGCAGCGGCATCGACTCGATGTACGTAGGGGACGCTCTAGGCGAGGACGTGGACTTGCTTCCGCACGCCATCGACGTGGCGGAAGCGCTTGAGCTGGTCGTCCAGAGGAGCGGGAACCTGGAGTTGACCGAGAGAGGCAGGCGCGTGGCGGCTGGCAACCCGAAGACCGTGAAGGAGCTGCTCCATGAGGTGGCGCTGAAGCTCGAGCCGATCTCTGAGATCGTTGAGCAGCTGAAGAAGAAGGGGGAGCTGCCGGTCGACGAGTTCGAGTCTATAATCAGGAAGCACTACCCAACGAACTTCGAGGAAGCCTTGAAGAACGTCCTGGTGTGGGGGGCCTACCTCGGCCTCTTCAAGATGGATGAAGACGACGAAAGGGTGGTACCCATCAGGCTCCCCCGCGCGAAGAGGGGCGAGCGCGTCTAGCGCGCGCTTTTTCACCCGCTGGCGTTGAGGAAAGCGTTGAGCTTCGCGCCGGGGAGCACCAGCCGCTTCAGGACCCGCGACTCGGCCAGGATCCTCTCTAGGCTGGTCTCCAAGCGGTTAGCCATCTCGCGGAGCAGCCCGCCCGCGTCCCGGGGGAGGGCGACGGGCGGCGACGACAGGGCGCGCCTCACGCTCTCCCTCACCTGCCAGACCCCCACCGGCGCGTAGTAGTCGGGTGTCACCTCGCGCACCGCCACAACCATCGCCTGCCTCCCCACCCTGCTCAGGTGCTCAAGCACGGGCAAGCGCATCGCGTAGTAGCCTCCGTCGGCCTCGGGGTTCCGCGCCCTGCCATCCCACAGCTCGTAGTTCACCGCGATGTAAGGTTCGGCCGAGCGGACCCAGACGCTCCTCGGCAGCCAGATTTCGATCATCTCGAACGACCACGGCCCCGGGGCGAGCACTACGAGGTAGCGGTTACCGATGTACTCCGCGTACCTCACCTCCAGCGCCGGGTACTCGGGCGCCCCCTTCACCTTCTCGAGGAGGAGGTCGCCCAGCATCTTGTCCACCGCGGTGATCGCCCAACGGGTCGGCACCAGCCTCCTCCTAGCTCCCTCGCCCAGCATCCCCAGGCTCAGGAGCCTCGTGATGTAGTAGTTGTCAGCACCGGCCCTGTAGAGCTCGGCGACCGCGTCGCGCGCTTTCGCGTCCGTGTCCCCCACGACCTGGTCCACGCGCCTCGGGACGACTGGGTTCTCCACGACCCGCATCTCCCTGAGCAGGCCCCCCAAGCCCACGGGCGTGACGACCCCGTCGAACGCCAGCCGTGGGGCGGGCGGTTTCTCGTACCTGAACTCCGCGTCGACCGGCTTAACCGAGAGCGCCGCTTCCCTCGTCGCCTCCAGCAGCCTGCTCGCCCCGGCTCTCGCCCCGGTCACCCGAAGCTCGAAGCGCGAGTAGGCCGTGGAGGCTCGCAGCGCGATGATGCCCTCCAGGCCGAGCCTCCCCCACCAGCCAGCGTAGTCCTCGTACCTAGCGGCCTCCTCGCCCGAGACCGGCGCCGCCACGGGCCCCAACCTGACGACGGGGTAGCCGTACTCACCGACGAGCACTGAAGGTGGGGTCGCCGCCTGCAGCTCCCGTTTCCCGAGCAGCGGAGCTGCTCTCGCGCTCTCGACGATCCTCCTCGCTATCGGACAGACGGGCCTCCCGCAGAGCCTCCTAGCGCCCTTGCACCTGGCGCAAAGCGCCGGGTCCACCCTCGAGGGCACCCCGCTCCGCCGCGGGAGCGGGGGGCAAAGTATTTGAGCTATCGCTTGAGATCCAGATCGTGGAGACCGTAGGCTACCACTACGTGGTGGAAGCCTCGGGCTGCGACCCCGAAGTGCTGGGCGACGTGAACAAGCTGCGAGAGCTGCTGCTCAGAGCGGCCAAGGACGCGAGGATGGACGTGAAAGGCAGCTACTTCTTCAAGTTCTCGCCCACCGGTGTAAGCGGCACGCTGATCGTGGCGATGTCCCACATCTCGATCCACACGTGGCCCGAGCACGGTTACGCGGCGCTGGATGTCTACGTCTGCGGCACCAGCTCCGACCCGGAGAAAGCGGTAAACGAGATCCTAGCCGGGCTGAAGGCCAAGCACGCGCACATAACCGAGATACAGAGGGGGATAAAGGATAACGACGAGTACACGCACGTCATAGTGACTTGGGAAGTCTAAGGCGGCGCACCCCACACTTTTTCCCCAGTTAGCCAGCTAGACGCGCCGAGCTCGCGTTAGGCTCGAGGGCGAGCCTGCGCCGAGGTTCCCCCCACCGCTCGGAAAAGCGCGCGAGCAGGGTTCAGTGGCTTCCCCCGCGAATTTGCGTTCTGCCCCGAGAAGGGCTGCGCTAACCCGTCGGTGGAGTTCGCTGCAGCCTGCTCGACCCTGTCGGCTCCCCAGAGAGGCTTCGGATGCGGGTTCAGCGTACGCGCAGTGGGAGGCGCGCTAGCCGGGCTCGCGGACCCTGCGCGCTCCGCGGTTACCGCGTGAGAGGACGCGGGGACCTCGAGAGAGTCTCGCTAAGCTGAAAGGGTTTGGGCTATCAGCGCTGCTCCCACGGCGATGAACGCTAGCGAGGAAGCCCACCGCAGAGCTTTCTCCGGCAGCGCGCGGGATAGAGCGGCTCCCAGCGCTGCCGCTAACCCCATCAGCGCCACCGCAGCGATTGAAACGCCGAGGACGACCTCGGCGAAAGCTCCGGTCGACGCCGCGAGCGCTAACGTCGCTAGATTCGTCTTATCGCCCAGCTCGGCTAGGAGCACGAGGCAGAAGCCCTCCCAGAAACAGCACTCGCGCTCAGGCTGCCTCTCCTTCCTGAGGATCGAGACGAGCCCCGCCGCGACGAAGGCGGCCCCGGCAGCGGCTCCCACGAGATCCAGCGGCAGCGCCGCCCGCAGCGCGCAGCCGAGAGCCGCTGCCGCGAGGTTGGCGGCTACGAAGCCGAGCGTCGAGGCGGCGAAGGCCACGCGGGGGCGGCCGCGGGCCGACAGCGCGATCGCTGCCAGCTGTGTCTTGTCGCCCAGCTCCGCGGTCGCCACGGCCACCGCTGAAGCGGCTACGATCCCCCAGCTCAGCACCTTGGCACCGGTTGCGGAGCTCTTAAATACCTCTCGGGGCTACGGTGCGCGTGGCGAGACCCAAGATCGGGCTCCAGCTGTTCTCGATCCGCGAGGATTGCGCGCGCGACCTCCCAGGAACCCTGAAAGCCGTAGCGGGAATGGGCTACGAGGGCGTCGAGTTCGCCGGCTACTACGGGAGGAGTGCTCAAGAGCTGCGCGAGCTCCTGGGGAAGTTCGGCCTCGAGCCGGCCGGCACGCACATCGGCATCGACGCGCTGAGGGACTTGAACATCGACGAGACCGTGAGGTTCAGCAGGGAGCTGGGGCTGAAGTATCTGATCGTCCCGTGGCTCCCCGAGGACATGCGGAACAGCCGGGAGGCTTGGCTCAAGACCGCCCGCTTCTTCAACCTGGTGGCCGAGAGGCTGAAGAGGGAGGGGATGTTCGCCGGCTACCACAACCACACGGAGGAGTTCAGGAGGTTCGACGGCGAGACGGGTTGGGAGATCTTCGCGAAAGCGACGGTCCCCGAGGTCGTCCTCCAGCTCGACGTTGGCAACGCGATGCACGGCGGCGTGACGATGGACCAGATCCTCGACTTCATCAGGAGGTTCCCCGGCCGGACCAAGACGATCCACTTGAAGGAGTTCTCGCGTAGGGACCCCACCGCGATCCTCGGCGAAGGAGAGGTAAGATGGGCCGAGCTCCTCTCGGTGTGCATGAAGGTGGGTGGTACCGAGTGGTTCATCGTCGAGCAGGAATCGTACAAGTACCCGCCCCTCAAGTGCGTGGAGCTCTGCCTCAAGAACCTGCAGAAGATCCTGGAGACGCTGTGAGCGGGCCACCATGAGCGGCTCAGAGATGGTAAGAGCTCACATATTCGTCAGAGGCACCGTACAAGGTGTGGGCTACAGATGGTCGATTCAGAGGATGGCGAGGAGGCTGGGGGTGAAGGGCTGGGTCAGGAACTTGCCGGACGGGCG
>Ga0105154_1000766_pt1 | contig 13500 bp, 12 predicted proteins | sample SSWtaG_FD_89672 | JGI IMG/M metagenome (GOLD analysis project Ga0105154, IMG submission 89672) | Hot spring microbial communities from Sandy's Spring West, USA to study Microbial Dark Matter (Phase II) - SSWsed_matched | ecosystem: Environmental > Aquatic > Thermal springs > Hot (42-90C) >... | reverse complement strand
CGTCTGCTTGGACGCGCTACCGCCCGAGCACGTGCTAGAGGCCTTGGAGGGCCTGCCGATAATAGACGAGCCTCGCTTGGCTTTCGAGCTCAAGGTCAAGGCCCTTCTCCAGCTACTCGACATAGAGGAGTCAAAAAGGTTCATCTTCGACACTCTAACATGACCTGATGGCACGGTTTGAGATCCAACGCCCTAAGCGCTTAGGCCTTACCTAAATGGGACACCACCTCGACCTCCCTAGAGACTCCACGACAAAAGTCCTTGACATCAGAGAAAGGCTAATAAACCGTAGACCTACAAAAACTAAGGACTTGGGAACAGTTACGTGGCTCTCTGAGGTCACTACTTATGCCACATAATAGAAGAGTGGCTAAGAGAAAGGTCCTTAGCCTTATCCTCGTACTCTTCCTTTCCTCTCTACTAATTGGTGCGCTCGATTCTCTTCTGAGCTCCATCGCTATCGGATGGCCCTCGAAAGGCGTTAGTAGCGTGGGCGGTGTTGGCGGCGAAGGAGGTGCACCTAGTCCGAGCAGCGCGAGCCAATGCCTTGGCGGCGAAGGGATCTCCGTAGACTGTTGTACGCCTCCTCACATCCCCTTGTTTGAGCTTCTTGGTGCCCCAAGAGCTAGTTACTTGAGGGTCTCGGTTGGCGAGGTCTACAGGTCTGGCTCTTGGGACATCTTAAATGCCTCGTTGCGTACGAGATATCAAGGCGAGCTTATCGAGCAAACGGTGACTAGCTATGCAAGGGCCTCTCACGTCAAGTTTCATGTCGTGCCGTTAGTGGCAATTGAAGGCTTCATTCCCTCGGCCAAAAACCCGCTGAAGTTGTCACTATTTGAAGGTAAATGCGATCTCTACTACTACCCCTCTCAGCAGATCTTCTTCTTAAAAGGAGGCACTCGTAGTAATTATAGCGTCGAGTACGTGAAGTACGAGTTTGATGAAAGGGAGCTGGCATCGGCCTCGGTGTCCAGCGATCCTAAGTATTTAGACGTCCCGCAAGAGCTACTACCGCTCCTTAAGCCTTTAGCAGAGGAAATCGTGAAGACTTACAGGGCCAAGACCCCTTTCGAAAAGCTCAAAGCCATAGAGGCCTTTCTGAGGGACAACTACGTCTATGATGAGAACTACACACGCACTCCAAGCGGCCACGACCCGGTCCTGTGGTTCCTCTTTCACGAAAAGAGGGGCGTGTGCGGGCACTTCAACTCGGCCTTTGTATTGCTAGCGAGGACTTTGGGCTTGCCCACTAGGCTCGTGGTGGGCTACCTCGTGGACCCAGACGAGAGCTATCAAGTCGTGTACGCAGATAAAGCCCACGCTTACGCAGAGGCACTGTTCGACGGCTTTGGATGGATAACGTTCGATGCCACTGGCGGACATGGAAGGGCTAGTGAGTGGGTCGGTGGAGTTAGTGAGATTAGTGGAGAGGGCAACGGAGGAGGTCTCGTCAGGACGACGACTGAGATATCGTATATCGATGAGATAGGGATAAAGGGTTCGACGTTCAGGGTTTCGGGCAAGGTCCTAGACGAACATGGCTCAGCGGTCAGCGGGCTTTTAGTAAAGGTTTATTTGAAGCGCGACAAAAACGATGGCGAGCCAGGGGTCCTCGTTGGTCAAGGCGTAGTCAAAAGCGGGAGCTTTGACATAACTTGCTTGATCCCCCTAAACATCACTGTAGGGGACTACTTCGTAATAGCAGAGACGATCGGCGGAGGTAGGTATTTGGGTTCGCGGAGCGATCCGCAAGTAAAGGTCGTGGCCAAGACCTACATATCAGCAAGCTGTCCTGAGAAGGCCATCGCTGGCAGGAGCTTCAGAATATCGGGCTTCTTAAGGGAGGTGGGCAGCGATTCGCCCATTGAGAAAAAGAGCGTCATCTTGGTCTGCGCTTCGAAGGAGTATCGAGTCCTCACGAACGATGAGGGAGGCTTTAGCATCGACATCTCCATACACGAGCCGGGCGATTACGTCCTAACTCTAAAGTTCGATGGAGCTGAGTACTATCTCGGCTCTACTTGTGAGATGCGGTTGAGAGCGCTTAACCTAGGGATAACTCCTTTGACAAAGAGCACCCTCATTAGAGGCGAGGATGTGGACATAGCTGGGATCGTCCATGCAGAGGAGCTGGTCGGCGATAACGAGGTAGTCGAGGTCTACTTCAACGGGCTTCAAGTGGCAAGGGTCAAGACCGATACGAGCGGGCACTTCAGCGCTAAATATTATGTGCCAAGAGATCACGCTCTTGGCGAGTCCACTTTCAAGTACTGCCTCCAGTCGAATGGTTTCAAGGCTCTCCAGAAGGTGATCGTCATGGCGAGAACGCACATGAGCGTGCGAGCGCCTGAAGAGCCCGTGGAGTCTGGCAAGCCATTTACCATAGCAGTGACCCTGTTGAACGACCTCGAAGAACCGATTCCTTATGCGCCGATAGTCCTCAACTTGTTTCACCAGGGCTGCGAGTACTCTGCAAGCTCGACCACTAACGAGCGAGGCGTAGCCCTCTTCAACCTTAGCTTGCCAACTGATAGAGAGGGGCTCGCCAATTACAGAGTAACCTTTCCTGGAAACGAGCTGTACCTTAGTGCGGAGCTCGCTGGAGAGGTGAAGGTCGTCCCGTCGAGGGGATACCTCAGTTATTACTACATGTACTTACCCTTAGCGGTCATTGCAATAGGTAGCTCCTTCCTTGTCCGCTTCTTGCGCAGGAGAGGCCCCCCTCGGCGGAAGACGGCGCCAGAAGGAGGCGCTGGAGCTCAAGAGACCACGCCAGCAACATACCCGGCCATGGCTAAGAAGAGCGTCGACTTGGCGATCAAGTTTCCAACTATTGAGGAGTCCTTTCCGCCAGTGTGGGGGCTTAATGAAAAGTTACCAGTCCGGGTGGAGATCAAGAGAGATGACATGCCAATTTGCGGCGCGACGATAACACTGAAGGTCAATGAGAAGGAAATCATCTACTTGAAATCTTCACCCAATGGCGATGCAGAAGTGCAATTGACCTTTACTGAAAAGGGACTTCACAAGCTGAGGGCCCACTTCGCTGGCAACAGCGAGTTAAACGAGGCGACGGCTGAGGCGAGCATTAAGATCGTCGATTATAGGGAGGAAATAGTAGACCTATTTAACTCGTTCATCAAGTCCGCGTCGGCAAAGCGCCAAGGGCTTGGAGAGGTCATGACGGCAAGAGAAATCCAATACAAGTTACTCAAAGAGCTCCCCGAGTCTAAACACGGCTATCTAGAGGACCTTGTATCAATCTTCGAGGTCGCCAATTATAGCCTTCGCCCGATAACTAGAGCGGATTATGAGAAGTTCTTTTTAGCTAAGCTCAACCTTGAGGCGTGAAGGAGTCGATGAGGCTGGATGAGGGAGCCATTAGGGCCATAACCTCGCGTAGCATAGGACTCGTAGCTCTTCTCTCCATCTCTTACTGGCTCTTCTGCCCTAGTGGGCTTATCGCTCAAACTCTGAGCGTCGATGTGTCTTTCCTAATGTTGCCTATTGCCATTTCATCGGCAATGTTCTACGTCTCAGCCATAATCAAAGCCATCTTCACGTCGAAGACCATGGGGGTTGCCAGCGACGCTTTAAAGAGATTGGCTATAGTCCTGGCGATGTACCTAATTGCGATGCAATGGGCATTCGATGTCCTGGCCTCGATACTCTTCTGGACGTTCGTGATCGTGCTGACGACGATATTCAACCGCGTTATGGCCTCGCTAGCCGACCTCTACAAGGAGCCACTGCTGAATATGTCCTCAACAGCCCTATCTCTCTTCATCACTGGCCTATCTCTCAGCAACGTTTTGGCCGCCCTGTTGCCTTACATTCCCTCGCTCTTCAAAGCTCTCTCCGAAGCGACTTTCTGGGCCTTTACTATTGCCGCCGTCGCCTCTTCCCTCTCGATATTCAGGTACTCTCCAAATCCGTACCTCCGAACCCTCAGCATCAAGATAGGCTCAAACATCGCGAGAATGACCCTCCTCATATTCTCGGTACTAATGTATTTCCTCACCCTGAGGCCGCATATCGTAAGACTCCCTACTCCGATCCCAGTAGACTTGATAGAGTGGGGCGTCATCTGCTTCTCTCTATGGCTTTTCTACAGAAGCTTAAAGGGCCAAGTGAATAAGTACTTGGCTGAGCCTCTAGAGATAGGCGATTGGGCCAAGCTGGTGCAGGAGATAGAGCACGTCATCGACACCGAACAAGTCATCTTTGCAGACTTAGTCAAAGAGTTCATCGACCATGGAGTCAAAGACGGGATAATAGCTCGCCTAGTGTCTATCATGTTGTTGAACGGCTTGAACGAAGAGAGCATAAGGGGCGTAGTGAAGAAGGTATTGGAATATCAAGACATTCCATATCCGAGAATTCGCCTAGCCCAATGGATTAAAGGGATAGATGAAGAGAACAAGAGGCGACGCAGGGACCTGCTGAAAGCGATATTAGCTGAGGTCGGACAAGAGATTAAGTCCACTAAGTCGCCTCAGCTTTTGAGCCAAACCAGGCTTTTAAGCCGAACTACATAGAGATAAGAGAAATGGAGGGCTTGGTGTTGAACATCCATGTGTTTAAGGCATTGTGCGAGCGGATACTCAAAACTGTAGGCGAGGTCTACGTCGGTAGTGAGCTGCTTTTGAGGAAAGTCTTGTGTGCGGCGCTCGCTAACGGCCACGTCCTATTTGAGGACTACCCGGGCTTGGGAAAGACGCTCTTAGCCAAGGTCTTTGCTAGGGCATTAGGCTGTAAATGGACAAGAATTCAGTTTACGCCAGACCTCATGCCAGCTGATATAATTGGCACGAAGGTTTGGAAAGCGAACATATCCGATTTCGTCTTGGAGCGCGGACCAATATTCACGAACATTCTCTTGGCAGACGAGATCAACAGAGCCCCTCCTAAGACCCAGTCCGCCCTCCTTGAAGCCATGGAGGAGCGACAAGTCACCATAGAGGGAGTGACGTACAAACTCGAGTCCCCCTTCTTCGTGATCGCCACGCAAAATCCAATAGAGCTGGAGGGGACCTACCCATTGCCTGAGGCTCAAATGGACCGCTTCTTAATGAAATTGTCTACGGGCTATGCGGAGACCTTAGATCTTGAGTGTGAGATACTCAGGAGGCGAATCAAATGGCAAAGGGACGACCCTACAGAGTTCGTCAAACCTGTCGTGACCCCAGAGGTCTTTAGAGAAATGCAGAAGTTCGTGGAGGCCAGCATTTACGTCGATGAGCAGATCATAGAGTACATAGCGAGAATAATCAGAAGCACTAGGGAGCATCCGATGGTAGAGGTTGGCTCGAGCCCGAGGGGAGGGCTCTCCTTGTTAAAGCTCGCACGAGCACATGCAGCCATGTGTGGGAGGGACTTCGTAATCCCCGATGACGTGAAAACGTTCGTCTACGACGCATTAAACCACAGGTTAATACTGAAATCTGAATACGTCGTGGAGGAGAAGGTCAGTGTCAAGTCTGTGATAGACGAGATTTTGAATAAGGTCGAGGTGCCCAAGCATTTCTTACGTAGGTGACAAGTTTGCTTTCGAGAGCATCGTTGAAGTTCTTCTCAGCTTTTTTGACGATGCTCTTGGCTGGCGTTTTCTTGGGTAACTCGATACTGATCTATGTGAGCTTGATCCCGCTCTTTGTCATCGTCTTCACGCTGGTCCTTGATCAGCCGAGTAGAGTCATCGTAAGGAGGGCGGAGAAGGAGCTAGAGCTGTACCTAGACGAGGACGCCACGATTTCCCTTCAAGTGGAGATACCAAGTGGAGTAGGGCTCGTAACGGTGGCCGATACTTTGCCTACACACTTCAAGTTAGTCGAGGGCAACAACTTCAGAGTTTTGTGGAAGGGCTTCAAGGAGAAGACGGTCAACACGTCGTACAAGGTTAAGTGTACTAAGAGGGGCGTTTACCAGCTCAGTCCGATTAGCTGGGAGGCCATGCACCCGCTTCTCCTGAAGCAGACGAAGATGGGCTCTGGCGAAGAGGCCCTCAAGCTCATCGTCAGGCACAGACCCCTTGCCATTAAGAAGGTGAGGAGCACTAAGGCGCTCTCCAAGGTGCCGCTACCCTTGGGCTCTTCGGCTAAAATGGGGGTTGCCACGACCGACTTCCGCGAAATAAGGGACTACGTCTTTGGTGACCCTTATAGGTCGATAAACTGGAAGGCGACCGCTAGGCACGCGTGCTCTTACAAAGCGTGGTTGCCAAAGGTGAACGAGTTCGAAAGAGAGGGCAAAAAGGTTGTCTGGATCTTCTTAGACAAGTCAGCTAATATGGCCCTAGGGCCAGCAATTAGAAACTCCTTTGAATACGCTGTTGAGGCAGCCACTGCTTTAGCGCGTTTTTACCTCGAAAGAGATTGCAGGGTTGGGCTTTGCGTCTACGGTAGCGCGGGCGCCGAGGTCGTGGTATTCCCTGACGTTGGAGGGAGGCAATACTACAAGATATCAAGAGAGCTGACGGGCATAGAGGTCGAGAGGAGGCAGCGTTGTGGGATGACCTGTGAGGGGCCAGAGGGCTTAGAGACCAGAGCTGAAGCCAAGGAGCTCGAAAAGGAAACACCTTCTGCTTATTTGAGGAGCGCCGTGAGGAGGTGCCGCGGACACTTGATGGGCGCCAACCCCCTTTCAATAATCATCACTTCCATATCGCCAAGAAATGTCGAAGCGTTAGCAGAGGGAGTGAAGGAGATCAGGAAGTATACCGTGCACGAGAGGGCCAAGACGCCGCAGGTCATGGTGATACACTTAATGGGCTATCACGTTGCTGCGAGAAGCGATGACGAGGAAATAGCAGCCGACCTCGTAGAACTGAGGAACTGGTACGTAATCAAAAAGGTTAGGCAGGCAGGCGCAATAGTCATTCCTTGGAATCCATTACGCCACAGCTTTGCAAGATTACTGCTGACGGGGCTGAGGGCCTCTTGAGGCTCAAATACCAACACATACGCCTGATAGAACTACTTGTAGTCCTGCTAATGGCCAGCCTATCGCTGTACAGCTTCTCGAAGAACAGGCTTTACGAATCAATAGCGTCATCGCTTCAGCAGCTATTGTTAGCGCTCTTGTGGACCGAAGCTCGTCAGCAGCTAGCCGCTCTTCCAATAGCGCCCATGATAATAATCATAACGATGACGTCTTCTCTCCTTTATTTTTATGTTAAGGGGTGGGAAAAGCACATGGACAGGGTCTACGCCATGTCGTGGTTAATGCACTTGCCGTCAATTCTTTGGTACTCTAACTTGGACTGGCTTAGAGTACTGGGCTCCCCGCTAAACTTTCAAGTTTTAGAGACGCAGTTGTCCTTTGTGGAGACGTTAATCATAAGCGCATTTTTGGTGGGTGGGCGAGCATTGCTCTTCTTCACGTCCCAGATAAGAGAGACTTTAGTAATGCTTCAGGAGAGGGGTGCCGGGGATGACGACCTGGGGGCTGCGGCCTCAGGGATGACCACCCTTGCTCTTCTCCTCGTAGCGCTCTCCATTGTGGCAACCTTAGCCATGAGCTACTTGATGCCGATGATCAAGGCGCTCTTAAGCCCTATCATAGCATTGACACCTTATCCTCACGTAGTAATTGGGATCGCCTGCCTAATCGCGATTCCAGTCTTTGTAATAATGTATCTCTATAGTAAAGCGCGTGATTGAGATTAATATGATAATATGTATGATAATCCACGTGCGCTCTAGTGGCCGACATCGAGATCAAAGGGCTCGATGATGCGGTGGACGCGAAACCTGCGTACTGAGAGGACATATCTTTCCACTCCACATTCTGGGCCGAGATGTCGCCTTGTAGAGCGCTGGACGAGGGTGGTGAACTTTAGAGCTACACGATTCCTTCAGCTTCTCGGTGAAGCTCAACGTCGAAATGAGATAGTTGTACTATGTGAAGGGCTGACATACCTATGAAAGCTATTCAGTAGAAAAAGTCATCTACGAGCCGTCTGCACAGCGGTGCTGGTCTTGGCAAGTCACGGGTCGATCGGCAAAAATTATCCCTGACCCTTTTCTATAAATTGACGGGCCTGTTGTGGTATGTTCGAGATCGGCAAGAGGTTCAAGCCGGACCCGGCTCTAAAGAAGGTGTACGGCATCTACCTCTCACTCGCTAGCGTTCCTCCTCTCATAGTCGCAGTGGTGCTTCCCTTGGCGGTTTCCATTTACGTTCCGCAACTCTGGCGCGAGGCTTGGCTTTTCACTCTCATACCGCTGATAGTGGTGCTCGCGTGCGTGGGCTTCGCGGCCTACTGGATCTCGAAGTACTACGACTCCATCTGGTTCACCCTCGAGAAGGACGAGGTGGTCGTCGAGAAAGGCGTCTGGTGGAAGATGAGGCACGTGGTCCCGTACTCCCGCGTAATGGCAGTCGACACGATCCAGGGCCCCATCTCGAGGCGCTTCGGGCTGGGCTCGGTCTACATCTACACGGCTGGCTACACGGGCGCCGCTGGCGGGACCGCGGGCCCGGGGACGAGGGGCGCTGAGGCCGTCATCTGGGGGGTGCGAAATTTCAACGAGTTAAGAGATGCGATAATTAGCATGGCGAGGGGGAGGCCCCTCCTCGGAGCGCCCGAGGCAATGACGCGCGACGTAGGATTAGAGATCTTAGAAGAGCTTAGGAGGATAAGAAGGGCTATAGAGGAGAGGCGCTCCGCCCTCTAACGCATGACGGCCCTTTCTCCTCCCCTCTGCTCCGACCTATTTGACCTCGTTTTCAGGGCTAAGGCCATCGAGTCAACGCTCGAGGTTAAACGTCATAGACAGGCCGTTAGGCGTAGTCAGAGGTCTTGCCCGTCAAGGGCTATGAGAAAGAGTGGGCAGCGCATAAGCCTAATGGCGACTTGGCTTTGGGATGAAGGACAGGAAGGTCGTTCGGTCCCCTCAGTTGACAACTTACTCATCTCCAATCTTCGGGCCTCGGAGGTGGAGGCCTACGCAATCATGGGTTTGGCCAAGAAGAGGCTTGACTCGTCCGAGCACGCGCCCGTCATATTTACCGCGTTGGCTAATCATTTTGGAGCAAATCATGCTGAATTTCCGAAAACGTCCAAAAAAAATTAAAATGAGGAGATGAAAACTTCTCTTTGATCTGAAGTGATAGGGATAACGTCTTATGGTGCCTACATACCTAGGTATAGAATGCCTCGCAAAGTCCTCAGGGAAGCCATAGGGTGGCGTTATCCAGTTACAATGCCGGGAGAAAAAGCTGTTGCTAACTATGACGAGGACTCCATCACCATGGCGGTAGCAGCGGCTATAGATTGCCTCACCGGTATAGATCGAAACGTAGTAGATGGCGTGTACTTCGCTACCACAACCCCGCCATTCAAAGAGAAGCAGAACGCAAGAGTGATAGCCTCCGCCCTCGATCTCCGCACTGACATAGAGGTTAGCGACTTCACCGGGAGCACGAGGGCAGGGGTTACTGCTTTAATAGCCGCTTGTAATGCTGTCAAGGCGGGGCATGCGAAGAACATCTTAGTGTGCGCCTCTGACATGCGCCTTGGAGCAAGCGCCAGCCCCTATGAGGAGCTTTATGGAGATGGTGCTGCCTCCTTCCTTGTAGGCGAAGAAGGGGTCATCGCGAGTTTGGAAGGATATCACCATGTATCTTATGACTTCACAGGCTTTTGGAGGACAGAGTGGGACAAGTACCAGCGTTCATGGGAGGACAGATTCATAAGAGATGAAGCGTACGTGAAGTTCATTCCTGAAGCCATTTCTAAGTTATTAGAAAAATGCGCGATCTCTCCAAAGGACGTAGCAAAGCTTTGTTATCCCGCCACTTATCCTGAGCGATACTTGTCCATAGCACAGGCTCTAGGATTTACTCCAGCTCAACTCCAAGACCCCATGCTAGATAAAGTAGGCGATACTGGCACTGCCCATCCTTTACTGATGCTCGTCGCAGCGCTCGAAGACGCAAAGCCGAAGGACAGGATACTCGTTGCTGATTTCGGGGAGGGAAGCGATGCGCTACTACTTCAAGTAACCGACGAGGTCGAGAAGGTAAGGGGGAAGAGGAGGGGCGTCAAGAAGCACGTAGCCTCGAAGAAGGTTTTGGAGAGCTATGAAAAGTATCTGTTGTTCCGCGAGTTGGTAGAGGCTGAGGTGGGGCTCCGCGGCTTAGAAACTCCTCCGACGTCCTTGTCCGCCTTATGGAGGTCGCGTCGCGAGATATTGGCTATGGTAGGAGTGAGATGCAAGCGTTGCGGCCTCCCGCAGTTCCCCGCTCAAAGAGTTTGCGCGAGGTGTAAAGCGATAGATGAAATGGAGCCCTATCGCTTTTCTGACAAAAGGGGGAGGGTCTTCAGTTTTACAGAGGACTACCTAGCTTATCGTCCAGTCCCGCCGGGGGTTTACGGCTTTGTAGAATTTGAAGAAGGAGGAAGGGTCATGTGCGAGATAACTGATGTGGAGCCAGGAGAGGTCAGGGTCGGAATGCCTGTAGAGATGACTTTTCGAAGGATGTCCGTAGACAAAAGGCGCGGCATCATAGTGTACTCTTGGAAGGCGACGCCAGTACGAGTAGCTGAGTAGCAACACGGTAAAGGGCATCAGGCAAAGCGAGGCTATCCGAGAAAGAAGATTTAAATAAACAAGGTCATAGTACAATCATTCATAGAGTATATAAAGTTGATTAAAGGGGAATATTGATGAGGTGGGGTAAAATATGGGCGGAATAAAAGATAAAGTCGCTATTATAGGGATGGGGTGTACTCGATTCGGTGAGAGGTGGGATGCGAGCGCCGAGGATTTGATAGTGGAATGTTTCAAGGAGTGTTTAGACGACGCGGGGATAGAGCCAAAAGACATCCAAGCAGCATTCTTTGGTACGTGCATGCCGGAGCAACACATCGGGTTAAGCGGTAGGGCGTTAGCTAATACGCTGAAGCTACCCTTCATACCAGTGACGAGGGTTGAAAATCTATGCGCTACTGGCTCGGAGGCTTTGAGGGCGGCTGTTTATGCCGTGGCTTCGGGGGCTTACGACGTCGTCTTAGCGCTCGGCGTAGAGAAGCTTAAGGATACTGGTTATGGTGGTTTGCCAGCATTTGGTGGTGGTGGAAAGAGCAGGTACTTGATCCAAGAAGTAACTGCTCCAGGAATGTTTGCTCAGATGGCTACTGCGTACTTCGCCAAGTACGGCCTTAAGCCTGATGAAGGGAGGGAGATATTAGCCAGGATAGTTGTTAAAAGCCATCGCAATGGCGCTTTAAATCCGAAGGCTCACTTCCGCAGGGAGGTAACCGTAGAGCAGGTCTTGAGGGCGCCTATAATTGCATGGCCGTTAGGATTATTTGATTGTTGCGCGGTCTCTGACGGAGCTGCATGTGCCATAGTAGTTCCTGCTGAGAAGGCCAAGCAATACAGAGAAGACCCTGTCTACATCAAAGCTATGCAGATCGCCGTTTCTTCAGGGGAGGAAGAGCTGTATAATTGGGATGGGACGCACGTTGAAGCCACTGTTCGTGCTGCGCAACTAGCTTACAAAGAGGCTGGGATAAAGAACCCGAGAAAAGAAATAAGTATGTTGGAGCTCCACGACTGCTTCTCGATCACTGAGCTCGTCACTTACGAGGACCTAGAGATCTCCCCAAGAGGAAAGGCTGCTGAGGATGTGAGAGCTGGGTTCTACGACTTAAAGGGAGAAATTCCGTGCCAACCCGATGGCGGATTGAAGTGCTTCGGCCATCCAATTGGTGCCTCTGGATTAAGAATGGCCTACGAAGTGTACAAGCAACTACAAGGGAAAGCAGGGCCGAGACAGATATCGAACCCCGTCTTAGGGCTGACTCACAATTTAGGCGGGGCGCCATGGAACGCTGTGGTCAGCGTTTGCATCTTCGGTTTATATAAGGGTTAGACTAAATGATTGTAACTACCAACTGAGGTTGCAAGAAGAGTTTGGTCAAACCTATTATTATCTTCTTGCACTCTATCTCCATGGCGTTATCGACGTACACCGAGAGTTGATTTACGCTCCCGACCTTTGTGCCATGCGTGCTTATGGAGTTTTCATCACAAATAGAGGCTAACACGTAACATAGGCCTCTGCCCCCGCAACATGCCGTCCTTTCAAATGGCCAAATAAATATCGCTGGCGCGTTTAGCTTGCGTCTTTTGATCTCCTCTTGAATATATTCCATGGCTTCGCCTTCTATCTCTATGGCTATTTGTGGCATAGTCTCTGTATTTTCAAGAGGTCTTATTTAATGTTTTACTCTTAGATAGTGCACGTGATGAGAAGAGTTTTCAGAGCGATCAATGAGATGAGCGTTTTGCCTTGAGGCTTGAAGTCCATGAGTCCTGAGATCGAGGCCAAGATGTGCGAGGCCTTGGCGGTGGCGTCAAGATAATAGCGAGCCAAGGTATGCATTGGACACGAGTTGGTCGCAACTCTCCCTCCGATGCCAAAGATCTAACCCTCTATAAGGGGTCAATCGTAGCTTCACGTTAGTGAGACGTGCTGTGTTGAGCCCTGAGCATAGCGTGACCTAGTAGCTTTCAGTGAGCTTCACGACGGTTAATAGCGCATTAGCAATCGCGCTAGTGGCATTCCTCTGCAAAGGCCCTCAATAAAGCTAAACGTCTAAGTCCATGACCTTCCTGGCCCTCTTCTTAGCTTACTGGCTTTGGGCATGAAGCCTCCCCGTAAACTCCATACTTTACTTTTCTGTAGATGCTAGAGCAATTTTGACGTTCGCAAGGATTATCAGCGAAGCCCTAGGCGTGACGTAGGGAGAGGGACAAGGTAATTAGGGGATCGGCAAAAGTATTTCTGGTCGAGAAAAGTGAGCGGGGGATCACGACATCTCTTGGACCGGGGCGTCAATTTGACAGATGGGCAGAGGTATCCTGAGCCGACCGTGGGCGCGTTGATTTTAAGCCCTGAGGGGAAGATCCTCTTAATTCGGTCCCACAAGTGGAGGGGCAAGTACTCCGTCCCCGGAGGGCACATCGAGTTCGGCGAGAAGATGGAGGACGCCTTGAGGAGGGAGGTCAAGGAGGAGACGGGCCTAGACGTCTTCGATATAAAGTTCGTCTGCTTCCAGGAGTTCATATTCGACGACTGCTCCTGAAAGAGGAAGCACTTCATATTCTTCAACTTCGCCTGCAGGACGAGCTCGACTGAGGTCAGGCTGAACCAGGAGGCCCAAGAGTACGTGTGGGTGACCTTGGACGAGGCGCTGAGGATGGAGGACGTCGAGCCCTACGCCAAAAACGCCATCAGGGAGCTCATTAAGAAGTACGGGCCCTCGGGCCCCTAAGGAGGGTGGCACCTAAAGGAGTCGGCTGACGAAGAAGCGCTTTGACAGTCATCCGCCGTGGGCCCCTTACGTGATGAAAGCTCAGTCGGACGACGCGAGATGCCCGAAAGCGGGCGAGATAGCTTTAAATCGTCACGACGGCTACACCTCCTCCTAACGACCTCCAGAGGTGGCTCTGCTTGAAGAAGCCCAAGGAGCTGAGCTCCAGG
>Ga0105154_1000759_pt1 | contig 13535 bp, 10 predicted proteins | sample SSWtaG_FD_89672 | JGI IMG/M metagenome (GOLD analysis project Ga0105154, IMG submission 89672) | Hot spring microbial communities from Sandy's Spring West, USA to study Microbial Dark Matter (Phase II) - SSWsed_matched | ecosystem: Environmental > Aquatic > Thermal springs > Hot (42-90C) >... | reverse complement strand
TATAAGAGATATTATAAATGGTCCAATTACTGCGCCGATCTGATCTAATGATTCATGGATTGCAAAACCTTTGCCGTATCCTACATTCTTTGATGCAAATGATAATATTGTATCTCTGGCTGGACTTCTTATTGCTTTACCTAATCTTTCTATTAGTATAAGTGCGATGGCGAACTCCCGTTTTTGTGTGAAGGCAAGCAGAGGTAAAGAAAAAAGACCTAAAAAGTATCCTAAAATTGTTAACAACCAGTAATTTTTTAACCTATCCGATATATATCCAGCTAAAATTCTCAAACCATATCCTACAAATTCTCCTAAGCCTCCCGTAAGAGAAACTAAAAATGTCCCAGCTCCTAAACTTGCGAGAAAAGGACCTGATATACTCCTTGCACTTTCGTAAGTTATGTCTGCGAACAAAGAGACTAATCCTAAAAGAAAAATTATTTTCATAGTATAGCTGTTAGAAGCAAGATGTTTTATTTTTTTATTTTTGAAATCGTTTCGTGGTAATCTTGTTATAAGCAAAAAAATAATTATATAAAATTGAAATAATTGAAAAAAATATTTTTGTAGAGCAGAAGCAAATAAAGTGAAAGAAGGAGGTTTTAAAATCATGAGAGATGGAAAATCTAAAAAAACAAAGTATGAGATTCTTTTAGAGAAGGAAAGTATCTTACTTGAAGCTGGTGGTAAAGATAAAATAGAAAAACAACATAAGGAAGGAAAACTCACAGCCCGCGAGAGAATCAATCTCCTCTTTGATGAGGGAACATTTGAAGAAGTTGATAGGTTCGTTGAACACAGAATAACCGACTTTGGAATGGAAAGTAAAAAGGTTCTCGGAGATGGAGTTATAGTGGGATATGGTAAAATAGATGGAAGACTGGTCTTTGCTTTCTCACAAGATTTTACGGTTTTCGGAGGATCACTCGGTGAGATGTTTGCAAAGAAAGTTTGTAAGGTGTTTGATATGGCAGCCAAAACAGGCTCTCCTATAATAGGACTGAATGATTCAGGAGGTGCAAGAATACAGGAAGGAGTCCTTTCTCTCGGAGGATACGGGGATATATTCCTCAAAAATGTAAGATATTCAGGGGTTATACCGCAAATTTCTGCTATTATGGGACCTTGTGCAGGCGGTGCTGTTTATTCACCAGCTATAACAGATTTTATTTTCATGGTCAAAAAAACGAGCTATATGTTTATAACCGGACCAGATGTAGTAAAGGCTGCCACTTTTGAAGAAGTAACGAAGGAGGAGCTTGGAGGTCCGGAAGTTCATATGGAAAAATCTGGGGTTGCTCATTTCCTTGCAGCAAATGATGAAGACTGTATAGAGAAAATAAGAAAACTCCTTTCTTATTTGCCAAGAAACTATCTTGAAGACCCGCCGTTTGTACCATCAGAGGACCCCGAAAATAGACTGACCGAAGAGCTAAAAACTATAATACCAGAGGACCCGAATGTAGCTTTTGATGTGAGGGATGTTATAGAGGTTGTTGTTGATAAAGATTCTTTCTTTGAAGTTCAGAAAGATTTTGCTCAAAACATAGTAATTGGTTTTGGTAGGATAGGAGGAAAAGTTGTTGGAATAGTTGCGAATAATCCCGCTCATCTTGCTGGGTGTCTTGATATAAACTCATCTGAAAAGGCAGCAAGATTTGTAAGGTTCTGCGACTGCTTTAATATACCAATTATAACTTTCGTTGATGTCCCGGGATTTCTCCCAGGGAGCGCTCAGGAGCATAACGGAATAATAAGAAGAGGAGCTAAACTTCTTTACGCTTACGCAGAAGCAACAGTCCCAAAGATAACTTTGATAATGAGAAAATCTTATGGTGGAGCGTATGTCGTTATGGGGTCAAGGCATCTTTTAGCTGATTTCGTTTTCGCCCTACCACAAGCAGAAATCGCAGTCATGGGACCTGAAGGGGCTGTTGATATAATTTTCAGGAAAGAGATAAAAAACGCAAGGAAACCGGAAGAAGCGCGAGCTAAATTCATTGAAGATTACAAAATCAAGTTTGCTAATCCATGGAAAGCTGCATCTTATGGTTTCATAGACGATGTCATAAAGCCGGAAGATGTGAGAAAAAAAATATCAGCTGCCTTGAAAGCTTTGGAGGATAAAGTAGAAAAATTACCACCTAAAAAACATGGAAATATCCCACTATAAAAAGATAGTTTTCCTCTTCCCAGGCCAGGGTAGTCAATTTATCGGAATGGGAAAGGATTCTTTGGATTCTGATTTGGTCTCTTCTTTTATAAAAAGGGCAGACGAAATCTTGGGAGATAACCTCTCTGAAATTATGTTCTCTGGACCTGAGGAGAAACTAAACCTGACTGAAAATGCTCAACCTGCTATTTTTACTTTGAGCTATGCGCTTTTTCAATTTTTAGAAGAAGAACTCAAAAGGCTTGATGTAGGTTTAAACAAAATAGGGGTAGGACATAGTTTGGGAGAATATACTGCGGTATGTGCAGCTGGTGCTATATCATTTGAAGATGGAGTAAAGCTCGTGAGGGCAAGAGGAAAATTTATGCAAGAAGCCGTCCCGGTGGGAGAGGGGGCTATGCTGGCTGTTATGGCTAATACCAGCCAAGTTGAAGACTTATTGAATAAATACCAGATAAGAGATGTTTGGGTTGCCAATATAAATTCAGAAAATCAAGTGGTCGTATCCGGAAGAACGGAGGGAATAAGGGCTTTTGGTGAAATAATGAAATCTATGAAGATAAGATTTGTACCTCTGAGAGTTTCTGCTCCATTCCATTGTCCTCTGATGGAGCCTGCGCGGGAAAAACTATCACAAATTATGAACTCAATTGAAATAAAAAATTTAAATTTCAAAGTTATTTCTGCTCATACATTAGAGTTTTATTCAGAAAGTAATGTTAAGGAAACCTTGCTTTCTGGAATAGTCCAGAGGGTCAATTTTTTTGGGGCGATAAAGAAACTTGTAGAAAGTGGATTTGATACCTTCTGTGAAGTTGGTCCAGGAAATGTTCTATCATCTCTCTTGAGGAAAATTAATAGTTCTCTGAAAGTTTTTTCGTTTGACTCTATATACAAATTTCAGGATTTCTTAAACTTTATCAAAGCATGATTGGTTTTTGAATTTGAGGTGAAAAAAAATAGTAAATGAGTTATCTTTCCCTATGAGTAAATAAACTACTTTTTGATTTTGAAATCTTGGTTTTAACTTTAAAACTCTGATTTTTATAAGAGATGGATGTTGGCGTAAAGGACGAAGTGAGAGAGATTATAGAAAAGGAGTTCTCTTTTTTCCCTTATGAAGATAAATTCTTACCTGCTTTTTTAGATTTCTTCAAAACCAGATTTTCAGATTCTCTACTTGCAGTTATAGCTTATGGTTCAAAATTATTTGAGCCAAGTAATCAAGATTCTTTATATGATTTTTATGTTGTTATTGATGCCTATGAAAAGGGACATTCGTCTTTTCTTGATGTTGTTCTCAATAGAATTTTGCCTCCTTCGGTTTATCTTGTAGATGTTGAGGTAGGTGGAGAAAGAAGAGGTGCGAAATATAATATAATATCTTTGCGGGATCTCAAAGATTATATTCTTAATCCGCCTGAGATTTATGTTGTCGGTAGATTTGCGAAGCGTTCTTATCTTATGTATTATAAAAATGACCTTGTTAAAAATACACTTTTTGACCTTTTTGTTGAATCATTTTATTTTTGTTTGTGCTATACTATCCCCCTTTTGATTGATAGAGAAAAATTTTCATTTGAAGAACTTGTGAAGGAAATTTTATCTTTGAGCTATAAAGGTGAAGTCAGAATTGAAGATCCTCAAAAATTAGATAAACTCTATTTACCTTTTCGGGATTTCTATCTTACAGTGTATAAATTGCTTTTCTCATATTATCTTAAAGAAAATGAGGGAGTTATTATGGAATTAAATTCATCTGATGATTTCATGCAGAAGGAGTGGGTTATAGTTGGAGATCCTATACCATCGTTTCAAGAGGTAGTTAAGTTTCTCAAAGTTTCCGCAAGGAGAGGCGTTATGAGATGGCCGAAAGGACTAATAACTTTTAAGGGGTATAGAGAATACCTTGAAAGAAAAGCCAAAAAATCAGGAGAAGATATCCAGTTATCAGATTTGGATAGAAAACTCCCTCTCGTTTTTGGCTGGCGCCATCTTATAAAACTTGTCTCCCAAGGAAAACTTAAATCAGGAATACAGAAAGAAATAGAAAAAAAGAAAGAAAAAGAAAAAATGATAAATAAATAAATAATAATGACAAATAGTTGAAAGGGGTGTAACAGTAAAAAAAGATAAAGAACTAAACAGTATAAAAAGACAAGGAACTAAAAAAATCTCGCAGAAAATCAGCTTTTAGAAAATATAAACTTACCAGAAAAAGTGATTATTTTTATTTTTTAGGAGGTGTTTTGATTTATGAATTGGCGTAGCATTTTAGGAATAGCTTCCGTTGTTGGTTTTGTATATCTTGTAGCAAAAGGCATAGAGTCTGGCACCATAGGAAAAATTGAAGTAGGTAATCCGATTGAGGAAGTCAAAGAGAAAGTTTTAGGAGAAAAAGCAAAGAAAGAGGAGAAAAAAGAGGAAGCAGAGCAGAGTATCGAAAAGAATGAGCAAGAAAAGTCAAAAGATGGAGAAACTGTTTCTTCAAAATTTGGAGTTCTACCTTCGTTTGCTGAAATAGTTGAAAGGGTAAGTAAAGGAGTTGTAAATATAAGTACTACGAGGGTTGAGGAACAGCAGAATCCTTTCTGGTGGTTTTTTGGACCGGGTCCCGGACCGGGGGAAGAGTTTTTCAGAAGGTTTTTCGGCGAGCCGCAAAGGCGTGTCCCAACCAGAAGTCTTGGGTCTGGCTTCCTTATTTCTTCTGATGGCTATATAGTAACAAACTCTCACGTCGTTCGCGGTGCAACTGATATAAATGTCACACTATGGGATGGCAGAACTTTCAAAGCAAAGATAGTAGGAATAGATGACGCAACAGATATAGCTATTTTAAAAATAGATGCCACAGATTTACCTTTCCTAAAATTCGGAGATTCAAACGAACTTAGGGTAGGAGATTGGGTTATAGCTATCGGAAATCCTTTCGGCCTTGGGCATACGGTAACAGTTGGAGTCGTTTCAGCAAAAGGTAGAAGTTTGGGAATAACAAGATATGAAGATTTCATCCAAACTGATGCCGCTATAAACCCAGGAAATTCAGGGGGACCTCTTATAAATATAAAGGGTGAGGTTATAGGTATAAATACTGCTATACTTAACCCGTCTGGTATGTCTGTGAATGCTGGAATAGGTTTTGCAATTCCTTCATCGCTTGCAAAGGATATCGTTCCAATGCTTATTGCGAAGGGTAAAGTTGAAAGAGCATGGCTTGGAGTTTATATTCAGGAGGTAACTCCCGAGATAGCAAAACAGCTTGGCCTCAAAGAAGCAAAGGGGGCTCTGGTTTCAGATGTTATACCAGGTTCGCCGGCGGATAAAGTCGGAGTGAAAAGGGGAGATGTTATCATAGAATTTGATGGAAAAAAAGTTGAAACTTGGAGACAGCTACCTATTATGGTCTCTTTAAGTCCAGTAAACAAGAAAGCTAAATTGAAAATTGTGAGAGATGGTAAAGAGTTGGAAGTTGAGGTTGTTCTTGCTAAGATGCCGGAAGAACAACAGCTTGCTCGTCAGCAAACCCCTGAACAACAGCAACCCCAACAGCAAGGAGTAGAATTAAAGCAATTTGGAATCACAATTCAAGATACCCCCGATGGTCCAAAAGTCGTTTCAGTTGAACCGGGTTCCCCAGCTCAAATGGCGGGAATAACGGCGGGAGACATAATCGTTGAAGTCAACAGAAAGCAAGTTAAAAGTTCAGCGGAAATAGCTAATATTCTCAAAGATCAAAAGTCGGCTTTATTCTTGATAAATAGAGAAGGTAGAACAATATTTGTTGCAATAAGAGTAGGGTAGTTCATTAGAGCTCCTATCCCTTTATAACCCCTACTGGTCTGAGTTTTGCGACTATCAACGAAAGTCCTGCTTTTTCACAGACTTCTACCACATCTGATACATCTTTATAAGCTTCTGACATTTCCTCTGCCAATAATTCTACTTCTCTTGCTCTTACTACTATTCCTCTTTCCAAAAGTTCTTTTCTTATATTTCTACCTCTTGCTGTTTTTATTGCTTGTTTCCTTGACATCATTCTACCTGAACCATGACATGTTGAACCAAAACTTTCATCCATAGATTTTTCTTCACCAACAAGTAAGTATGAATATCTCCCCATATCTCCTGGGATTATTACTGGTTGTCCTATTTCTTTGTGTTTCCCTGGTAGTTCCGGATGTCCTTTTGGAAATGCTCGTGTAGCTCCTTTTCTGTGAACTATGACTTTTCTTTCTTTGCCGTTTACTTTGTGTATTTCAAATTTTGCGGTGTTGTGTGCAACGTCGTAAAGCAGTTTCATTCCAAGGCTTTGTTCCGTTGTTCCCAGAGCTTTTGCTATTGCTTTCTTTGCATAGTGAGAAATTATTAGTCTGTTTGAGAAAGCATAATTTATTGCTGAATTCATGGCTGCTATATAATTTTTGGCCTCAGGTGATTTTATTCCTATGTAAGCAAGTTGTCTATCGGGCAAGGGGGCTTTGTTTTTTTCGCACCATCTCAAAGCAACTTTCAGGTAATCTTCGCATATCTGATGACCAAATCCCCGGGAGCCAGAGTGCACGAGTAAGGTCACTTGTCCCTCGTGAATCCCCCATTTTTCAGCCACGTCTTTCCTGAAAATTCTTTCAACATATCCGAGCTCAACAAAGTGGTTTCCAGAACCGACAGTTCCAAGTTGATCTCTTCCTCTTTCATATGCTTTTTCTGATACAGACGAAAAATCTGCTCCTGCGATACAGCCGTACGATTCTATGTTTTCTAATTCATCCGGTGATCCGTATCCTAAATATTCAATTGTGAATTTAACTCCTTCTTCACACAATCTTTTCATTTCTTTTTTACCAAGTTCGACATATCCTGATAATCCTACTCCCGCTGGTATCATTTCAAATAAAGAATCTACGATTTTCTCTACTTTGTCTTTTATATCTTTTATTTCAAGTTGGAATGTGTGAAGTCTTACTCCGCAATTTATATCAAATCCTATCATCCCCGGTCCTATTATTCCATCTTCTGCGTCAAATGCGGCAACTCCTCCGACCGGCATACCATATCCCCAGTGTATGTCTGGCATACCTATTGCGTTTCCTACAATTCCAGGTAAAGATGCCACATTTTTAAGTTGTTCCAAAGATTTATCTTCTACTATTTTTGGAAGTATATTCTCATTTGCGAATACCACTGCGTCTGTTCGCATTTTTCCTTCCTTTTCTATTATGTATTTTACTTCACTTACTTTTTTGAGATTCATTTTGGGTGGTACCCCCGGCGGGACTCGAACCCGCAACCTGGGGATTAGAAGTCCCCTGCTCTTCCTATTGAGCTACGGGGGCTTATGAAGAGAAGGGAAAATAAAAAATAAATATAGGTGTTTTCACTTTTGAATTCGTCAAATTCAAAAATACTTCAAAAAATGTGGGAGAAGGAGTAGTGAAGCAAGAGAAAAAAGAAAAGATGTGAATTCTAAACCTAAATCTAAAAATAAAAATGAAGAGAGAAAATTTTTTTATAAAATTTCATATATGTGGAAGGGAGATTTTTTATTTCCGTTTTTCCGTCTATTTTTGATTTTGACTTTCTTGGCTTCTTCTTTTTCGTTTCTTTCGTGTGAAAAAGGTAAGGTATCTGATGATACGACAAAAATAGAAGAAGGAACTTTTGAAAATGGAGATAGATATGTTATAATGAGGAGTTTTGAGGAAAACCTTCCTAATCAAAAGACAGTGAGATTTTTTGCTTTTGGTCATAAGTTTAGTATAGAAGATGTTGAGACAGAAGAGAAATATTATCGTTCGTACTTGAAGGTTGCCGAGCTCGCAAAACCTTATATATCAAAAAAATATGAAAACGTTTTTGTTTTTGAAGAACACGCTGGATTACCTCTTCTTTTCTTTGGTAAAAGAGGAAAAAACGCAAGGGAAAATGCTCCAAACTCGTTAGTAGCTGCTGCACTTTTGCAACCAGAGTTCCAGGATGCCTCATCGTATTATGTTAGCAAATTCCCAGAAATCTCTACTTTTTTAGCTCGTCCTTTGTTTCTTGCAGCAACCGATACTTTGTGGAGAGTTTTCTTTGATACATTCTCAAAAATAGCAAAAGATTATGGGGTTTGGGTGGTGTCTTGCCAAAATTCTCCTTACCCCCATATAGAAAAAGTTCAAGGAAATTCAAAAGACGGCTTCCCAATCTCTGCTTTTGTTGACGAAGTAGTAAAAGATAAATCATATTTTTATGTCGCAACAACATCAAATGTCTGGAATACTTGCTTTGTCTTCTCTCCACAAGGTGAAATAAAGCACTATACAAGAAAAGTAAATCTCGTCCCGACAGAAAAATCGGACCTCCAGTTTTCATCTGGAACATATGAAGAGCTTTCTGTTTTCAGAATTCCCGGAACGGAAGTGGATATTTGCGTTGCTATAAGTCTTGATGCATTTGTCCCAAGATATATTCAAGAACTTGATTCAAAGGGATGTGATGTGCTTTTACAGCCAGATGCTAATTCGGGGGCGTGGGCAACTGATGGTGGATTAGGTTATTGGCAACCTCTTGAATGGCTCGGTTCTTCTATGGGGTCAATTCAAACAAAAAAATATATAGGTTGTCCAAATCCACACGAAGCTCTCTTCTCTCAGAAGACAGGTCAAAAATGTAACTTTGAAGAAATTACCGTAAATTCAAAGAGTATAAAGTATAACGTAAATCCGATGATGACCGGGAATCTGTTTGAAGTTTCTTTCGATGGGCAAACTGCAATAACAGGAAGAGATAAAAGAGCAAGGAGAGATATAAACTATGTCGGACTTCCAAAACTTCAAGATTTGACATTTGAAGGAAAAATTATGTTTGAAGATGGAGGGTTCATATTGCTTGGTCCGTGGAGCTTTGATTTATCTTCTCTTACACCAGAGGAGCAACAAAATAAATCTCGTGAGCTACAAAAAACCCTTTACCAGGGAGAAGAAAACGAAGGGAAATATCTTTCAACAATTCTTATAGCAGACCTTACTCTTGAACCCGATTTCTGACATTAATTACGCAGTTAATTACTAATTAATTTATAATTATTTACTTTGACTCATTCAACAAGTTTTTTATTATTTTTTTGAGTTGAGCTACCGTTTCTTCTAAATTTTCATTTACAATAGAGAGATCAAATTTTGCCTCATATTCGAGCTCTTTTCTGACGTTATTTATTCTCAGCTCAATATCCTTTGTGTCTCCACGTGATACGAGCCTTCTTTTGAGTTCCTCTATTGACGGAGGTTTTATAAATATGAATATTGCGGAATCTCTCATTTTTTCTCTTATCTTTTCGGCACCCTGGACATCTATATCAAGAATGAGCAATTTCCCTGATTTTTGAGCTAATTCTATATTTTTGTAAGAAGTTCCGTAAAGATGCCCGTGAACTTTTGCCCACTCAATAAATTCATCTTTTTCAATCATTCTCTTAAACTCCTCCTCTGATACAAAAAAGTAGTCTTGTCCATCAACTTCTCCCTCTCTCTTTTCCCTTGTTGTGTGAGAAACAGAAAACATTATTTTATCTTTTAGTTCTGTATCCTGCAAAATATTCCTTATTATTGTTGTTTTACCAACACCTGATGGTCCTGAAATTACAATAAGATTTACTTTATTTTCTTTGATATTTAGGTCTTTGATATTTAATTCTTTTTCTTTTCTGTCTATTATTTTTTCCCTTGTTTCCTCCATAGTTTTATCTTTTAAGTTTTTTTGTGCAAAACTTCGGAATTTTGCTAAATACTAAATATAGGTAAAACCCTTGAAAATTTTTGTTTAAAGTCAGTTTTATTTTTTATTAGCTACTTTGTTTTTTTTGCTTATTATTTTTTCTCTATACATGAGGGCAGTCGTTCAGAGAGTTCTTTCTGCAAAAGTTTTAGTTGATGGAAAGGAAGTTTCTTCCATAGGTAAAGGTATCTTGGTCCTTCTCGGAGTTTCAAAAGATGATACAGAAGATGATATATCTTTCATGGTAAGGAGAATTTCAAATTTGAGGATTTTTGAGGACGAATCAGGAAAAATGAACCTTTCCGTAAAGGATATAGGAGGAGAGGTTCTCGTTGTTTCTCAATTTACTTTATATGGTGATGTGCGCTGGGGGAATAGACCTTCATTTGAAAATTCAGCTCCACGAGATAGGGCAGAAAAAATCTATGATGCTTTTTGCAACCAACTCTCATCAGAATTGGGAAAGCAAGTAAAAAAAGGAGTATTTGGAGCTATGATGGATGTCCATCTCATAAACAATGGACCAGTCACAATAATAGTTGACTCAAAAAAAATATTCTGAAACTTTTTTTATTTTTCATTTTCTTTCTCCTTATTTTGGTTTTGAGAGAGATAAAAGGTTTTTTAGATTAAAGTTCAAGTTCATAGGATGGGATGAGAATAATATCTTTTGCTTGTGCATATTCTTGTATTTCAGGAGAGAAAATGTAAGATACGAGGATTTTGATTGACCTTGGAGATATTTTTTCACATTTTTTAATGAATTCATCAATTGCCTTTTTTGAAACTCTTGATTTTGCTTCACCTATTAGCGTAAATTGCTCACCATCTTTCCTTACTGTGCCGTAAATATTGATCTCTATGTATTCTTTGCCTATTTTAAAAAATTCTCTTTTGAGTTTCCCTATGGTTTCAATGTTGAAATTTTGTTTTAGGATTTTAGGTAGAGATTTTATGGCTCTGTCTTCAAGGACGTATCCGAAAGCGTGCGAGAGACCTCCAAGTTGTTCTCTTGTTTTTGCATGCTCTTGTATAAGTTTTTGAAGCCTCTCTTCGGTTTTCTTTTGAGCCTCAGCAAGTTCTTCAAGTCTTTTTTCGGTTCTTTTTTGAGCCTCAGCAAGTTCTTCAAGTCTTTTTTCGGTTCTTTTTTGAGCTTCGGCAAGTTCTTCAAGTCTTTGCTCGGTTTTCTTTTGAGCCTCAGCAAGTTCTTCAAGTCTTTTTTCGGTTCTTTTTTGAGCTTCGGCAAGTTCTCTTATAGCGTTCCATACTTTATTGAAGTTCTCTTCGGTGGATTTTTTGAATGATTCAAACCTTTCTTCGGTTTTCTTTTGAGCTTCGGCGAGTTCTTTTATTGCACTCCACACCTTATTTATTTCTTGTTCGTTTCTTTTTTGAGCTTCGGCAAGTTCTCTTATGGCATCCCAGGTTTTTTTCTGAGCCTCGGTAAGTTCTTTTATTGCACTCCACACCTTATTTATTTCACTTTTAATTTCCGTATGTTCTTTGATGATTAAACTTTCTCTGAATACCTGAAAAGCTTCGTATAAAGGGAGCCTTAAATTCTCTGGGAGTTTTTCAACTATCTCTTCAAGAGCTTTCACCCTTTTATATTAATTTCAGTATAATTTTAATGGGAAATTGTAGATAATTTTTATTTAAGCTGATAAGATAGTAATTAGAGTTTAAGTGATGTGATGTGAGGAAAAGGAATAAGAATATCAAGATCTTACCCTCGCTTTTGACCTTGCTCTTTTTACCTCCTTATTGAGAATAGAATTAACAGTTTTTTTAAAAGATAAAGAAAGGAAAAAAGGAGTAAATTTATTTGTTTATTTAAATTGACAAATTTTGGTACATATTTTCTTGGATACAACAATTAAAGGATACAACAATTAAAAAACCATATAGTAAAATAAAACGAAAAAATTATGGAAAAATAAATTTTTTAAAATAATCATTATATTAACTAAGGTAGGGAGGTGAAAGGAATGAAAGGCAAACTTGCGTTTATTCATTCATTCATTTATTCATTCATTCTTTCTTTCTTTCTTTCTTTGTTTAGTTTTGCAAGGGCACAAGAGGTTGGAAGCCTTTTTTCTGAACGATTAAATATTTACGGGTATGGACTTTTTGATTTCTGTATAGCATCAGAAGGTGAGTTTTTACCGGGTCTTCCTTATGAATGTAGAAAAGGGGGTTCATTTGCCCAAGTTCTTGCAGCTCCTTTTTTTGAATTTCTTATAACCAAAAGAGCAAAATTTCTTTTGGAAATTGAGCTTGAATATGTTCCGGAATATGAAATTTTTGGAGAAATTGAGGCTCCAAAGAACGTTGAAGATATAAAAGATATAGAATTCAGTACAAAGGGGGCTGATAAGGTTTTAGTTGAAGGTTTTGGAGAAATAGACATAGCTTATGCTTTTTTTGAATATAGTTTTATTGACCTTCTAAGAATAAGGTTAGGGAAATATATCAACCCGTTTGGATTGATCTTTGAAAGGAGAGATGCATCACCATCTTATCCTTACCTTTTTGTTCCTATGATGTATAGCAAAGTTGCAGATGTGAGAATTATGCCTTATTATAATGCAGGTATTCAGCTGAGAGGGGAATCAGCATATTTAGGATACGCAATTCAGGTTGCAAATGGTAGGGGATCGGTTGGTAATATTATTGATGCTAATCCAGATAAAGCCATAGGTGTTCACGTTTTTGGACGTATGCCAGATGGTGTTCTGGAAGGTTCAGTGATAGGTTTTGATTTTTACACAGATAAAGATTTTAAAGATGTAAGACACAATACATTTGGGGGACATTCACTTTTATCTATAAGAAACATTGGACCGGGGAATATAGAACTATGGGGAGAAGTGGCATACTACACTACTGAAACCAAAGATAAAACAACAAAAAAAGTCCTTTCTTGGTATGCTCTCTTATCTTACAGATATTTTATATCAGAAAACTGGAGCTTGCTTCCATATGTTATGTATGATACATTTGACCTGAACTTGGATGAAAAAAATGACCTTATAAGTAATATTGTTTTTGGTCTTAATGTCTCTCCATTTAGCCAGCTTGTCTTGAAGCTTGAATTCAGAAATCAAAGAATTCAGGGTGAAGAAAAATCAAGACAAATTTTTGGCTTTGGAGTTGCCTATGCATTTTAAAAAACGAAGGGGGGTGGATATTATGATGAAGAAAATAAAAAATATTATTATAAAGAAAGTTAAATCGGTAAATAGAGGAAGGATCCTCGGTTTATTAACTGTGTTCTCATTGTTGTTCTGCCATTTATTTTCTCCCGCTATTTCTCTCTCATCTCCGGGAGATTTTGCGGTTATAACAAATCCTGCTTGTCCTGATGTTAGTAAAGATGAGTTGAAGCTTTTGTTTTTGGGATATAAGAAGATATTAGGTGGATATCCCGTGGAGCTCTTTGTATCAAGAGATGAAGCTGTCACATCTGATTTTATACAAAATGTTTTGGGATTGAAACCTTCTGAATTTAATTCTCATTGGCTGAAAAGAGCTTTGTCTGGTGAGGGAGCAGGTCCAAAAAGACTTACAGATGAGGAAATAATATCTCGTATCAAAAATATTC
>Ga0105154_1000753_pt1 | contig 13579 bp, 19 predicted proteins | sample SSWtaG_FD_89672 | JGI IMG/M metagenome (GOLD analysis project Ga0105154, IMG submission 89672) | Hot spring microbial communities from Sandy's Spring West, USA to study Microbial Dark Matter (Phase II) - SSWsed_matched | ecosystem: Environmental > Aquatic > Thermal springs > Hot (42-90C) >... | reverse complement strand
GGCCTCTTAGTCTTCGGGTCCGTATCGTCGAACCTCAATATGAACTTCCCCTTATACATTTTGGCGTACTCGTAGGACAATATAAGCGGCCTTAGGCTACCCAAGTGAAGTGGAGCATCTGGATTAGGAGCAAACCTTGTTATTATCACCTCGTACTTATCAGCGTTGGGCAGGGGAGGTAGGGCTTTCTCCTCCACCTCTCTCCTCTTCGCTATGGCTTCGGGGTACTTCTCCTCCACCTCTCTCCTAATGTCCTCCAAGCTCATCCTATTTACTTCGTTTATCAAGCCTTCGACCAATTCAGCGAGGGCCCTGGCCTGGCCCCTCAGGTCAGGCCTCACGGCAATGACCTTGCCGAGTACAGGTCCCGGAGCCGCCTTCCCGCCGTGCTCGTAAGCGTTTATTAGAGCATATTTTCTTATCAGTTGAATAACATCGTCTGGGAAGCTCATATGGCCCTCCTTTTCCTCAAATATTCATTGACGTCTATGCCCCTCACTTGAAGCCACTCTTTAACCCTCCCTGTTATAACGACCTCGGCCCTTTTCAAGTCCTTCAGGCTTCGAGAAGCCGTCAAAAACATAGCCCCTCGTAGTTGTTCTACTAGGACGCTTAGGTAAGCTTTTAAGGCATCGACGCCGCGGTTCACAGCCCTTAAGGCTGGCAAGGCTATTCCGACGAGGTCAGCCCCCAGCGCTATGGCTTTGGCGCAATCGACTCCGCTCCTTATCCCTCCAGACGCTATTACTGGGACATCGACCCTACTCTTGACCTCTATAAGGCTCACGACTGTCGGTATGCCCCACTCAGCGAAGGCTCCGGCCACCTCGGCCCTAAACCTATCCCCGTGCTTCTTAGCCCTCCACGCCTCGACCTTGCACCAGCTCGTCCCCCCAGCTCCAGCCACGTCTATAGCCTTTACCAGGCCCTCTTCGACGAGCCTTATAGCATCCTCGCGCGAAATGCCGCACCCAGTCTCCTTGACTATTACGGGGACTTCTACGGCCTCCGAGACCCTCCTAATGGCCTGCAACGCGCCTTTGAATTTAAGGTCTCCTCTCATTTGAGAGAATTCGTGCGCTGGGTTTAAGTGTATGTTAAGCGCATTCGCCTCAATCATCTGCACTATTTTGCGCACGTGGCTTACATTGAAGTGGCTTACGAGCTGAACTGCGCCAATATTGGCGATTACGTAGGCCGTCGGCGCTTTTTTGCGCACTACCGCGAAGGTATCGATAAGGCTCTCGTCGAGTAACGCGGCTCTCTGACTACCTACGGCCATGGCCAGGCCCATTTCCTCGACCACTTGGGCTAGCGCACCATTTATCTCCTTAGCCTTAGGGTGCCCTCCGGTCATGGCCGAAATTAGTATCGGAGCCCTTAATTTGAAGCCAAAGAAGTCCGTTTCTAACTTGACCTCGTCGACGTCTATTTCGGGTAGGCATCTATGGACGAGCCACACGTCCTCAAACCCGGCGGTGTTACGATGCATTTCGACGTCCTCTCTTAGGCATATCTCTATGTGCTCGAACTTCCGATAGCTTATGTCGTTCAATTAACTTACGCCTCCTTTATTATAGTCCCTTTGAAGTCTAGTCCATCAAGTGCTTTTAACAAATTTTTTCTACGCCAACTTACGAAGCAGACAAATTTTACGCCACCACGAAAAGCGCTAAACGCCTCCTTTATCTTCTTGAAAAGCCCTCCCGTGGCGTCAGAATCAGAAGCCGCGATTACTATTTTCTTTAAAACATCCTCGTCTAAGAACTTTACGAGCTTAGCGCCCGGTACCCTCTTAGGGTCCTCAAAGTATATGCCGTCGACGTCTAGCACATAGATGAGCTTTTCGGCTTTAAGCTTCAAGGCTAAGAACGAGGCTATTGCATCACCAGACAAAATGCTCACGCCGCGTTCACCTCTATCTAGGACGACGTCCCCATGTAAGACGGGAATGAATCCTCTCCTTAACGCCACTTCAATGCCATCAATAAAGTGTTCCTTGACGTCGCCCTCCTCTAGAATAAACGATGAGGATGGCTCGACGGCATAAGGCCTCCCTCCTAGTCTCATGAATTCCTTGACGACCTCCTCGTTAAGTCTCCTCATGGCCAACCTCGTGAGAGCAACACCCACGTAGCTTTCATCGCTGATCAGCCCCATGCCTAGCTTGTACTTCATAGCTAATGGATGACCAAAAGACCCTCCGCCGTGGACCACAACGACCTTGCCACCCCTCTCCACATGACTGAGGACTTGAGAGCACATGCTCCTCAAGGCTCTCCTCCTCACAGCAAATGGTTTATCCTTCAAGGTAATGGCACTCCCCCCAAATTTCACGATCGACAAGGTCATGTCTGCTCAGCTCCTCAACGCGATAGCTTGAAAGCCCATAGAACTAGAGGCCCTCAGGCCCTCGTTTAATGCTTTACGATCCTCGCCAAAGAGAATGAAACCTCTGAAGTCTTCATCGACTTTACACGCTACCCCCTTCAAGCTAGAAAGCCTCTCATAGGCTTTGAGGATCGAAAGCGGGAGCTCCGAAAGCGCGATGCATAGCCTGCTATATTTAACGAGGGCTCTGCGAAAGAGTTCGAAGTCGTCGTCGATAATTGAGCGTGCTACCATTATTATCGCCCTACCCAAGGCGTGAAAAGCTACATTAAAGACCTCCTCAAGCCCTTTGACCTCATAAATCTTAAATCTTAGAGGTACCTTGATGCTTAGGCCCATTTCCCAAGGGAAATCTTTTCGGAGTTCAGCTAAGCCCTCGCCTTCTCGATATGCCACGAGCCCCTCACCTCTCATGCTCTCCAAGACGGCCTTGATTCTCGTGCTAGAGGTGGCCAACCTCCTTGAAAGCTCGTAAGCCGAAAAGCTCTTTGGATCCGTCTCTCTAAGTAGCGTCGAGAGGATCGCGATCAACGAGTCCATGGGCGACAAGTTTTCAGAGCTTCGAACGAGGACATCAATCTTTAACGAGTTTAAATGAGATGAAAAGGCCCTCAAAAGCCTTTTCTCGAGATACTCTGCGAGAGGATTTGGCCATTCAACCTTTAGTGACCCAGTACCTGGACGGATCAATATCGAGAACCCTTTATACTCTGTAACGTAGCACAACATGGGGTAATTGTACTTAGCGAGTGACTGGCCGATTATACTAATTGGGACTTTCACGAACAAGTTCTTGGACATCGAGGTCACTTTTCGATCTTCACAGAGCCGTATCCAACCACTGAGTACTTATCGCCAGTGACGTCACCTGAGGTCGCGTACTTTAATATCGTCGCTTTCTTGGCCCCTAACTTCTTTACGGCATAGAGCATTGAGGCTACGGGGCCAGGGCCGCACATCGATACGGGCAGGGAGTCGACTAGCTTCAGCATCAAATCAGGGTCCAGGGCTTCTATGGCCTTCAACACTTTAACGTCCTTGCTGTAAGCCCTGTCGTGGGACTCGTAATGAGTGAAGTCTGTTGAAGCTATTATCACGACGTTTTCATTCTCGACGGCCTTGGCTATGGCATTGCCCACCTCCACACATACATCCCTCATCTGAAGCATCATGCATATGGGGACGAAGCTGAAGCGATCGCCATAGATGTATTGTAGCAGAGGTAGCTGGACTTCTATTGAGTGTTCCTGCACGTGGGCTAGCTCGTCAACTGCTATTATCTCGCTATTCCTAACTATTCTCTTCGCCACTTCACTGTTGACCTCGACGTTTCCGAGAGGCGTCCTCCAGTAGCCGCTATCGACTATTGAGACCCCAGACCCTAGGCCCGTGTGGTTTGGACCCAGTATCACCACGACGTCAGGGATGCCATCTTTTGCGAGCTCGGCATAGGAGTGCGCAGCTATCGGTCCTGAGTACACGTAGCCCGCATGAGGGCACACCAAGCCTATTATGTTCCTCTCGCCTCGTTCATTAACTGAGGGGATGGAGCCGGGGCCGAGCTTGTGCTTAAAACACCACTCTATTCTCCTCTTAAGCGCCTCGCTATCTCCTTCGTAAAACAAGCCCGCTACGGCTGGGTACCTGATTTTTCTCAACCCTACAACACCCGAAGAAAGTAGCCGAGATACGGCTCTTTAACTTTCCTCTGAAGAAGATGCCTCTTCGATGGGTAGCTTGGCCTCAAACTCTGCGACGGGCACTGGTAAGTCACCATCAGGTGGTATTACCCCTCTTTCTCTCAGAACTTGGCGAGTCAAGAGCCAGTAGACGAGCGCCAAGGACTTCCTGCCTTTGTTATTGACTGGTATTATGAGGTCGACGAAGGCGGCGTCGTTGTCCGTATCACAGAATGCTACTACTGGCACGCCTATTTTGGCGGCCTCATCTATGGCCTGCTCGTCCGCTCTCGTGTCAGTAGCTATGAGGAGCTCAGGCTCCATGTAGAAGGGAAGCTTGGGGTTTGTGAAGGTGCCCGGAATGAATCGGCCCGGGATTGCGACAGCGCCCGTCAAGTTCGCGAACTTCTCGATGCATCTAAAGCCATACTGCCTCGACGAAACGGCCACGACCTTAGGAGGATCGTATCTGGCTATCATCTTTGCTGCTATCCTGATCCTCTCGTCGGTTTTCGCCAGGTCTATGACGCAGAGCCCGTCGGGCCTGATTTTGTAGATGAATGGCCTAAGCGCTATAGTCTTTATGTGAGTACCTAGGTGAACTCCAGCCTTCAAGTACTCCTCCCTTGCTATTAACAGATCCTTTTGTTGCAGAGCCACGCTATCCACCTCAGCGAGTCAATTGTGGGGGAAGCTCAGCCATAGATTTAACGTTTTCTAACGTTTCCTCAATTCTGATGAGCTCATTGTGCTTGACCATTCTTTCCCCGCCTAAAATCCCAGCTTTTATGACTGGGCACCTAAGTCCAACGGCGAGGTGGCTTATGAACGCGTCCTCAGTCTCCCCCGACCTGTGCGACATCACTGGCATCAGCCCGCCAGCCCTCGCAGCCCTCAAGGCTCTATAAGCATCTGTGAGAGTCCCAACTTGGTTCGGCTTTATTATAATGGCATTCGCTACCTTAAGCTCAAGCCCCCGCTTGATCCTGGCGACGTTGGTTGTGAAGAGGTCGTCGCCGCATATGAGGGTTCTATGGCCCATAGCCTTTACTAAAAGGCTAAAGCCCTCGAAGTCCTCTTCGTGTAGTGGGTCCTCGATGTACCTCAAATCGTACCTCTCAGCCACCTCGATTACATAGTTTATTTGCTCCTCTCGAGCGCGGTACCTCCCCTCTCTTTTGAGGAAGTAAACTTTCTCTTCAGGTACCCACATGCTTGAAGCGGCGAAGTCGACCCCTAACACTATTTTACGTCCGACCTCCTCGCTCACGTTGTGACATACCTCGCTTAGAGCTCGGAAAGCCTCTTCGTCTGAAATGTTTGCGGCCCAGGCGCCCTCATCGCCCCTGCCTCCAGCAAACGACTTATCGAGTTTGCCAAGCATCTTGCCAACCTCTTTATGGACTTTGAAGCAAAGCTCTACGGCCTCGCTGTAGCTCTTAGCTCCTACGGGGATTATGAGGAACTCTTGAATGTTTGGAGCCCTCTCTCCAGCGTGCCTCCCCCCGCCTATGACGTTGCCCAGGGGGAACGGCATTTCGGTTGCAAACGCTCCTCCTACGTACTGGAAAAGTGGTAACCCTAGAGATGAGGCCGCCGCCTTTGCCACTGCCATGGATATTGCTAAAGCAGTAGCCCCTCCTAGCTTCGAGAAGTCATCGGTTCCGTCGACTTCATGTAACAGGCCGTCAATGGCGACTTGGTCTGTGGAGTCCATACCTATGAGCTTTTCCGCTACGACTTCGTTCACGAGCTTAACTGCTTCGTCGACCCCTCCTTTAGGGAATGGCACGACCTCGTGGGCGCCAGTGCTCGCACCAGCTGGAGCTGAAGCCCTGCCAAAGCCATCGATCGTCACGACTTCGACTTCTATCGTTGGCCTCCCACGACTATCATATATTTTCCTAGCGTAAACGTCTTCGATAATAGTCTCAGCCAATAAGCATCTCCTCACGCTAAGCCGATATCCTCTTAAACATGAGTAGCTCATCTATTAAGTCTATGTGGCTCAGCAACATGCGCCTACAACAATACCTCTTGACGTTTAGTTCGTCGAGGACCTTCTTGGGGTCTTCGCCTTCGTCTATCCGCCTCTTGAATTCTTCATAGAGGTGGCCTATTGGCTTGCCGCAGGTGAAGCATCTCACGGGTATTATGACCATGAACACTCACTTCGTTTCATGTTACCTATAGCTCTTCTGCCTCTTAGCCCTTGCTGATCTGCCGCGAGGCTTCTTGGGCTCCGCCTCTCGAGGATCCCCCACTAGCATGTGCCTATCGTATTTGAGGAGTATCTGCTTGACCTCAGGCTTGTCCTTGAAGAACTCGACGAGCCCCCTGGCTATTGCTATCCTCGACGCAACGGCTTGGCCCATGAATCCTCCGCCTTCGACACTCACGTCTACGTCGACGAGGTTCCTCAAGTCTCCTACGAGCAGTAACGGCTCCATTATCTTCCAGCGCGCTATTTCAGGCTCTAAGATCTCGAGGGGCTTACCGTTAATGAAGACCCTCCCTTTTCCGGGCTTTACGACGGCCCTCGCTATAGCCGTCTTCCTCTTACCGCTCGTTAAGACTATCCTTTGAACAGCGCTCATGAGCTCCACCCGATCTCCTTGGCGAGCTCGCCTACCGTTATATACCTTCTAGCGAGCCGAGACGCGTCGGCCTCGGGGAACTTTATCTTGGGCCTGTTGGAGTATTCTTCGGGGACGCCGATATAAACCCTCAGGTTTTTATAGGCCACCCTGCCCTTCCACTGCTTGTACGGAAGCATGCCCCTTATGGTCCGTTTAACGATCATGTCTGGCCTCCTGTACTTCTTGGGACCTTTTTCTGGCATTTTCCACGTCTTCTTCGACAGTACGTACTCCTTGTACTCTTCGACTATCGACCGCCTCTCCCCTGATATGACGGCCCTCTCCGCATTTACGATCACGACTTTCTGACCAGACAAGAGCATCTTAGCGACTAAGCTCGCCATCCTTCCAAGAATTTGACCATCGGCATCCACGACGACCTCTCGACCCATGAGCGTCACCCTATGATCTTAATGCCAGAGCCCGTGGGCCTTTCAGATATTAGTTGCTCTATGGTTAAGGCCCTTCCACCCACCTTCTCGATTTTCTCCTTAGCGCTTTTGGAGAACCAAAGCGCAGCCACGGTGACTGGGTGGTCGATTAGCCCAGCACCGAGAACTTTGCCCGGCACGACCACTGTGTCATTGGCCTGAGTGTACCTGTTGATCCTGCTGACGTTCACAACAATCCTCTTCCTCTTTGGCTTGTTGATCCTCTCTACGAGGTCTCTCCACAACTTAACGTGGTACTGCCTATAGGCCCTCCTTAGCGATATTACGACCTTCTTAATCATCGGGTTGGTAGCCCTTATCTCCCTCATAGCGCCTCCTCCAAGGCCTTTATGAAGTGCTTAGCCTTATCGATGAGCACGTCAGCCGACTTTATTATTACGTCTTCAGGGGGTATAGTCCCTGTGGACTCCAAGTAAAATACGAAGGATCCATCGACTTTACCTACATCGATCGCGCCCCTAGGACAGGCCTCCACACAATCGCCACAGAGCGTGCACTTTAAGACGTCAGAGACCTTGACCTTGCCCTCATCCAGCTTCAACACGGACTTCGCGCAAGCTTCGACGCACTTCCCACATCCATCGCACAATTCGTCCACGACGCTCACCTTGGGATAGTACTTGTACGCGCACGCGGAGACTGGTTGCCACTTGGCATGGTCCTTGCCCAGCCCAAGTTGGGCATAGGCTTCCAGCACTAGTGCTTGGCCAGCCTCGAGCTTGACTATGGGTATGTCGCCGTAGACGGGCCTCACGTTAAGGTCATCGGAAAGCAGGTCTTTGGCGTACACTACGGTCGGATACTCAGCCTTAACGTCCAAGTAGAGCCTCGCTTGGCACTTCGGGCATCCAGAGCCCCGGCACTCACAGTCCTTGGGCATCACGTAGCCGTCCTTGGGGGTCGTCAAAGGTATTAAGCTGAGCCTGTGGGCTATGATCTCGTCGAACAGCACTGAGGAATTCGTCAGGATGACCACGTCCTCGATAGCCATCGTTGGAACCTCAGCTATAGCCGCCCTCCTCAGAGAGTTCACGAAGGCTATGCTGACGCCCCTGATCACGAAGCGCAACTCGTTGTCCTGTTTCTCTAGGACCTCCACTTCCATGACTGGTAGGCCCTCCTACACTCTCCTACCGCGCCTGCCGCCGGGCTTCCTTATGTGGTCGTGCGGTATCGGAGTCACGTCCTCTATGCTCCCTATGATCATGCCTGCCCTAGCTAGGGCCCTTATGGCCGCTTGAGCCCCTGGGCCTGGGATCTTGGGGCCGCTACCGCCAGGTGCTCTAACCCTGATGTGAATGGCGTTTATGCCTTTCTCCATGGCCATCTTAGCCGCTTTCGTAGCTGCGAGCATGGCGGCGTAGGGCGAGGGCTTCTCTCTGTCTGCCTTAACGACCATCCCGCCCGAAGCTCTTGCCACAGTCTCAGCGCCAGTTACATCTGTTATCAGTATTATTGTGTTGTTGAAGCTAGCGTAAATCCACGCGATGCCCCAGTTGAGAGTCTTTGATGAGCTCTGAGCAGAGGAGCTTGAGGCTTGAGGTGCAGGAGCAGAAGACATCAGTCCTCATCTCCATCGCTTTCAAGCGGGAATCGGCTGGCCAACTAGGTGTATGAGCCTCTCCTCGTCTATCGTCACTAACCTATTAGGGGTCCTTACCCTCATCCCGCCTATGGCCACGTGGCCGTGGACTATTAGCTGGCGGGCGTGGTGCATGCTCTTAGCTAAGCCCTTCCTGTAGACTATGGTCTGGAGCCTCCTCTCTAAGACGTCTTCAACCCTCAAAGAAAGCACGTCGTCGAGCGTAGCGTTTGCTGGCAAGAGGCCGAGCTTGTGCAACCTAGATAAGAGCTCTTGAATTCGTCTCTCATCCCTCTGAGCCAAAAGCCTCCTGGCATGGTGCCTGAACCTCCTCAGGATGGTCATAGCCTTCCAGAGCTCACGCTTATTTCTAAGGCCGTAAATCCCAAGGAGCTCCATCTCCCTCTTGAGCACGTCCCTCCTCCAAGGATGTCGAGGGCCCTTCCAAGTCTTCCTAGGCTTTTTTGGATCCCCCATATAGCCACCTCTAGCTTATTTGGGCTTCTTCTTAACTCCGACAGTCATGCCGACCCTACCGGTGGTCCTTGTGCACTGCCCCCTAACCTTCAGCCCGAGGGCGTGCCTTATGCCTCGCCAGCACTTGATCCTCTTAAGCCTCTCAACGTCTTCCCTGACGGTGAGCACCAAGTCCGATCCTATTAAAAGTTTGTACTCTCCAGTCTTGTAGTCCTTCTGCCTGTTGAGGGCCCAGCGGGGGATGCCATATCTTAGAGGGTTGGCTATGACATCCTCTATCTTCTTGATCATGAAGTCCGACAAGTAGCCAACCCTCATGGTCCTGTCCAAGTCGAGGATATTGACTATGGCTCTAGCGAGTGTCGGGCCTATACCTCTAATCCTAGCTAAGCCTTCCTCTATGTTCAGGCCACCATCTATGTCTACTCCCGCGATTCTAACTATATGCCTGAACTCTTGAGACATTGCTAGCCCTCTCTTGCGTAAGATTTGTGAGTTAGAGAGAGCCAGATGGCAGTAAATATATTTTACTAAAGGTCTAATGGCTTTAGACTCCTAGGTCATGGTTAGCACGGCACCTACGTTTGAGGGCCTCTTATGTTACTGGCCTCGCCGCACGCTACCACCGTCTCAGGAGATAGTCTTCCTTGAGATGCCCCTGACTTATCTTTCAACGAAATCGTCTCAGGGACGCCAATCAGTGCAGGGCGGGCTTATGAGCTTGAGGGGGTGCGCGTTGCAAGCTTCTCCAGGACGCCATCCTCACGCTCCGGACAGGAGAAAGCTAGAAAGACGTCTTCACAAGATGAGAGGAACGAGCTCATGGCAATGGTCCTCGATTAGCTCTCGACGAGTAGGAATCCGGGGAAAAGCCGTTAACAAAATACTCGTGAACACAGCCTTCTCCATCTAGGAGAATTGGGGCCACAGCGGGAAGTCGCTAGCCATGCTCGCGAAGACCCTTCTGAAGTTTGTGTCCTTTCGTGCGATGTGTGGTGCACCTCGTCGCTGGCCACGGTGTTTTACGGCTACTTGAAGATAGCCGCAAGGAGTTGCGACGCCGTGATAGCCAGCGGTCACGAACACATGACCAAGGGCTCTGCATCGACCACTCTGAAGGCACAGCAGGAGGCGAACTTGAATGCCCACGACATAGCCTCTAGAAGATAAACGGGGCGCTCGCGATCGTGACGTCCTACGTGATACATAAGCTTGGAGTAGAGCTTGAGAGGGCCAACGTGAAGGGCGGGGCGATAGGCCACCCGCTCAATGCCGCAGGCGCTCAGTGGGGAACGCCCTTGTGCGCTCACGCCCCACCGTGGAGGCCATGGAGTCGCAAGGGCCTGCGTTGGCGGAGGACAGGGGGCCGCGATAGTCCTTCAAAGAGTTCGAGCTTGGCTTCTCTCATCACAAATTTTACGCTAAGTCGAAGACCTCACACGTCCTCTATACGTAGAAGGCCTCAAGTCGGCACGAGAGGAGACAGCGCTATAGCGACCCCCGGTACAAGTTAATATCTCCATTTGCTCCTTAGAAGGACGAGCCGCTATGAACGTCAAAGCCGAAGTCCTGAGCAAGCTCGCGTCGCTGATTAATGGCGTACCCGCGTCGAGCGCGCACGTTATAGCGAGAAGCGTCAACGGGGAGTTGTCGATCGACCGCATTAGGACCTTAAAGGCCAAGGTGCTGGGAGTGAAATACGAAATTAGGGTGGCCGACGGAGGCGTCAAGATAGACGTCCACGACCCGCTAGATAGGGAAGAAGACTACTCGAGGCTCTTGCTCTACTTAGTAAACGCCCTCGAGAGGGCCCTGCAAGGAAAATTGACCACGCCAAAGAAGCTCGTAGGTTTAACGCAATTAGCTGGAGGTCAAACGGCTAGGCTCTACGAGAAGAAGGCCATAGACTTCTTGACTATCGAGATGGACGGGTCAACTCTCGAAGATGTGCGCAGGGCCGTCGAGGACGTAGGAGGAGTAATAGTCGAGCACTTAAACGCTACTTGGAGCTTCGAGGTCGCGCCCCTAAACGGAGTGAGAATAAGGATAGCGTTTTGGCAAGGGGAGGAGGGCATGCCTTCGGGCGCGTCAGTGCTAGTGGGAGAGGAGGTTAAGGAAGTCGGCGTCTCAATAGAGGAGCTGATAACGATAATAGAGATGACGATAAATAGATTCGTGCTATTTTACAGGAAGGAGACGGGAAGGCAGCCAAGGCTCTTCCACTCACTGTACTTCTAGCTCCGCGCCTTGCGTCACTCAGTGCTCCTCCACCTCATCGCGATCCTTGCCGTGACCACTTTCTCAGAACTAAAGAACCTAGTAGCTATCAAGAGGACCAAGGCCATGAAAGCGGCGTTGTAAAAGATTCCGAGCAGTGGGACAAGGTAGTCGCCTAAGAGCACGGCCTTTGCAGTTATCATTGGGTGCGAGAATGGGATCGCGTACAACACTATCTGCAGGCCCAAGGGTAGCACCGAAATGTCGGCATACATCAGGGCGAATGCTGGTACGAGTATTGGGATGAAGATCAAGCCGAAGAGGCTCTGCCGCTCCTGACGTCCTGAGCGTAGGCGCCGAGGAGTAGAGACAATGCCAGCAGGGACATCAGGGAGAGGAAGAGCGAAGTTGCGAGAATCAAGTAACCCTCTACCGGGATGCTCAGAGGGACTCTGTCGAGCGAGGCTTGTCGAGCTGACAGAAATGCCCACATGTAGTAGTTGAAGCCAGCCACGTAAGCGAGGACGGCTAAGGCGACAACGACGGTCGAGCCGACAAGCTTCCCCCAAAGCACCGTGACCCTCTTGACGGGTAGCGTGAGCAACGTTTCAAGGGTCTTTTCCTCTTTCTCGATGGCGATCGACACGACGGCCGTTTGGGAGGCCAACACCATTATTATCAGCATCATTGTCGGCATCATAAGCGATTGGCCCATCACTGAAGAAATGAAGTGCTCTGGCGACACATCGACTACTTCTCCCTTAAACAAGGTCCTGCTCTCGACGGTTATCGGGTTCAAAACGTTGGATGCGTTGAGGCCGGGCGCCTGGGCACTGATGATGGCCGTGGAGAGGGCCCTCGAGAAGCTGTTCAAGAGCTCGCTCAGGGCGCTCTGCACTCCGCCCTCGCTCACGCCGAGGGACTTTACGACCACGTGGAGCTCCACCTCTCCTCGAAGCCCTTTACTCAAGTTGTCGCTAAAGCCCTTGGATATCCTTATGACGGCTCTGGCGTCTTTGGCAAGGGCATCGTCGATCCAGCTTGCCCCCTCAACGTCCAAGAGGATCACGTTGGGCATGCGCTTCAAGAGATCACGCAACAAAGAAGAATATTGAGAGCAATCTTCGTCTACGATGGCGACTCGAATGCTCGCTGTCTCCCTCTGGGTAGCCTCCAAGGCTATTGAGGACAATTCTCCCATAAGCGGAAAGATTACGAGCGGGACTAGTATTACGCCCACGAGTATCCTAGGATCTCTCACGAGCTCCTTGATCTCCTTGAGCACTACGGCCTTGAAGTGCTTAGCCAATCCTCGCCACCTTTGCGAAGACTTCCTCGAGGTTCACGGCTCCGTAAGCCTCTTTGAGCTCGCGCGGAGAGCCCTCTACCACTATTCTGCCGTCGTGTATGAGCGCGACCCTGTCGCATAGGAACTCGACTTCGAGCATGTTGTGGCTCAAGAGCACAACTGTTAAGCCGCGTTGCTTTGCATAGTCCCTAATAATCCTCCTCACGTAATACGCGTGGAGAGCGTCGAGCCCGCTTGTCGGTTCGTCGAGTATCGCGAGCTTGGGCTTGACCATTAGCGCCCTGGCAAGCAGAAGCCTCCTCCTCATGCCCTTGCTGTACGTTGCGGTCCTATCTCTGATCTTGTCGCCTAGGCCCGCAATCCTCAACCCCCTCATCGACCATCTCCCTGAGTTCCTTGTTATCCTTGGCGTAGAAGCTGACCATGAGCTCCAAGTACTCGAGCCCCGCTAAGCGGGGGGTAGACTCCTGCTTCCTCGGGGAGGTAGCTGATTATCTTCCTGACCTCCTCGGCCTCTCTCACAACGTTCAACCCGAAGACCTCTACGACGCCATCGGAGGGGACGAGCAACGTGGCCAGCATCCTCAGCGTAGTGGTCTTGCCGGCGCCGTTAGGCCCTATTAGCCCGAAGACCTCTCCTTCCTCGACGTCGAAGCTGATACCCTTGAGGACCATTCTCTTCCCGAAGTACTTGACTAAGTTGAAGACCCTAACGGCCATAAGCCCCATGATTATCTGTGACGAGTACTGATTAAAATCTTTATTAAAATCTTTGTTTCTCAGCAAATACGCTTGAAGCGACTTTTGAGTGTATTATTAGGGCATTAGGGCTC
>Ga0105154_1000752_pt1 | contig 13581 bp, 11 predicted proteins | sample SSWtaG_FD_89672 | JGI IMG/M metagenome (GOLD analysis project Ga0105154, IMG submission 89672) | Hot spring microbial communities from Sandy's Spring West, USA to study Microbial Dark Matter (Phase II) - SSWsed_matched | ecosystem: Environmental > Aquatic > Thermal springs > Hot (42-90C) >... | reverse complement strand
CCTCTAGCTCTCATTGCAATACCCCTACCAACCCACCCGTAACCGCATACAACGACCGTTTTCCCTGCTAGTAGAATGTTTGTTGCCCTTAGAATGCCGTCAATCGTGCTTTGGCCTGTTCCATATCTGTTATCAAACATCCACTTGGTTAGCGCATTGTTAACTGCAAATACTGGATAGATGAGCCTGCCTTCCCTCTCTAGGGCCCTAAGCCTCATGACGCCCGTAGTTGTTTCCTCGGTCCCTCCTTTGACGTTGCGTGCGATTTCCTTTAACTTGGTGTGCAAGAGCACGTGCAGGTCTCCGCCATCGTCTATTACGATGTCCGGTTTCACGCCAGCTATCCTCTCGATAGCCCAGTAGTACTCCCTCTCCGTTTCGCCGCGCTTTGCAACGACCGTTATCCCCTCCTTTACTAGTGCTGCCGCGACTTCGTCCTGTGTGGAGAGGGGGTTGCTTGCGGCCAGGTAGACTTTCGCTCCCATACGAGCTAGCGTTCTAGCTAGCACTGCCGTTTCCTTTGTGACATGAAGGCATGCTGCTATAACCGCTCCCTCTAGCGGCCTTTTGCCAGCAAACCTCTCTCTCAATCTGACAACAACGGGCATGTGGCCTTCGGCCCACTCTATCATCTCTGCGCCCTTGGGTGCGAGTTCCAAACTTCTAATCCACGGCTCAACCTGCATTGAACAGACCTCCAAGCTGCTTGGTTTAAGTCTGGTACGTCATCTACTTGTGGGAATGTCTGGCCAAATATATTGTCATTCCAGAATTAGACCAAACGTGCGTGTAAGCTACTACCATCCAGCTCTGAGAAACCATCCGCTATCGATAAGTGGCACTAGCCTTTTGTGAGGGTCTAACGTCCCCCATCCAAGGGGGTCTCCCTGCTCGCTAAGGACTAGATAGGTGTTCGTTGGAGATACTCCTAGAACTCTGTAGTCCGAGATGCCAACGGGCTTTGAAAACGTAAAGGCCCTCTCACCATGCCTGTTAACAGCAATAACTCCCTGCTGCGGCCTAAAAAGCCCCCTTGAGGCCCTGGTTGCAAGAATGTATGCAAGGTGAAGTGACAGCCTTATCTCGCCTTTTACAGAGGTGCCAAGCAAAATGCCAGCGTGTTCCGGTGCCCTCAGACCCGACACCGCGCTCCTCCTGAGCACTAGCTCGATGAGACCGCTCACGTCGCGCTTCAAGCAGTACACGCTCGTTACTCCTGTACTGTCTGATGAGCACAACAGTTGGTGACATTCGAGAATTTCCAAAATTCTCGGTTCGTTAAAGGTGCTTTTCAAAAGCTCAGCTAGACGCCTTGACTCCTTGCACTCCAGTTCTACTTCCTTTTTACCAGGCATAGGAAGAATCCCTCCGTTTTGTGCTTGTGAGGGTAGAGTCTCATACACCTTTTGAGTTCAGACCCCAAATTCACGTCCATGTACTCCGTAATGCCTGGTTCTCCCTGCCCCCTCCACCTAGTGGGCAGAATTTCTATATCCTCTCTATCCTCTAAGAGCTCCCTTAAAACGAGCTCGTTCTCCTCAACGCCAATGCTACACGTTGCATAGAGGAGGATCCCTCCCTCTCTCACAAGCTCTACAGCCTTTTTCGCAAGCCTCACTTGCAGCTCGTGTGCTCTTTTTATCTCGAGCATTGTCATAGATCTTTTTCTTTCTGCTTTGAACGGAAGCAGGCCCTCGCCGCTGCAGGGAGCGTCTAGGAGTACCTTTTCGAATGCGCCATTTAGATCCCTTAACCTCAAAATGTCCTCTACCAGAACGACTGTGTTTTCTACTCTCATTCTCTGAATGTTGGCCTTTAGCGCTTTAGCTCTAGCCGGGCTTTTATCAACACTCAAAATTGCCCCTGTGTTGTTCATCAGCTGCGCAATGTGTGTCGTCTTTCCCCCGGGTGCAGATGCCAGATCCGCTACTACAGAGTTCTTCGGGGGGTCCAAAACGTACGATACGGTCATGCTTCCAGGTCCTTGAATGTAGTAGTAGCCGTAAATGTACTCGCTCGTATGCCCTATCTTCTCCTCCCCATCAATAACCCAGTATCCGTGTGGAAGCTGTAGAATCCTATCTACTATGATTCCCCGCCTTTCAAGCCTTTCTTCGAGAACCCTGCAGTCGCTGGCAACCAGAGTGTTGCACCTTATGCTCTTCCTTAGCCCATGCTCTACCGACTCGAGAAACTCGATAGTTTCGTGTAGGCTTCCAAAAATGTTAATGTACCTTTCAATCATGTACGGTAGGTAGCCATACTTTAAGGCAAGATCTCTCGCCTCTTTTGAAACCCCGATTTCAAATATCTTCTTGTAGTTTTCTTGCATGACTGCCTGCAGCCTGCTACTAGTACTCAACGCGGCTACAATTATGTGCTCTCTCCAACATCTTCGCGATCGAATGGCAGGACTGCATGTGAGGACTCTCTATGGCCTATAAGCTCTTTGTAGAGTAGCACGTGGCTTCTAGCTACGTGGAGCCACTGCGTTGTGGTTGCATACGAGTAGATGCTCGAGCTATAGGTTACCGCAAGGTCGTAGTTTTGTCTAACCCACGAAATCAATGCTCTCAGTTGCTCGGGTCTCTCGGGGAGTGTCGTCAGTCTTGGTACTCGCTCGTATAGCTCTACAAGCCTTGAAACGCGAGTTCCAATTATAGGCTTTAAACTCCCCATCGATAAGTGCAGTACTCCGCTAACAGAGTACCTGCCCGGCTTCTCCCTATAGGGTAGGACGATTGCGTCTGCAAGTGCTACCAGCGCCAGAATCTCGTCTGCTGTTAGATAGCGCTCTATCAGGGTGATGTTGTCGCTTACAATCCCTTGGATGTTTGGGCTTTTGTCTCGTCTCTTGCCGGCAACTATGATTCTAACGCCTCTTAAACCTCTAACGGCTTCGGATAGCACATCGAAGCCCTTATCGTGTCTGAGGAAGCCTGGTGCCACGAGAAGAAAGTCCCGATCCGAGATTTCGGCTTCAATGCCGGCGAGTTTTGCAAGCTTTTGCTTCGGGTAGCCGAGAAACGGGTTTATTAGCGTTCCGTGGGGGATTCTCCTTATCTTCACGGGCTCTATGCTTTGAGATAAAAGCTCAAACTCTTGCAGAACGCTGTGTACTATTACGCTGTCTACCTCGCTTAGCAGAGCCTGTGTAAGCACCGCATCTTTTTCGCCCCTACTTTCGTGGTGTACTGTGTGCATCGTGAAGACAACCGCCTTTGCTAGGTTTTCCTCTTTTGCCCTTATCAGTGTCGACACTATTCCAGGCCTGTAGCCGAAAATCCCGTACTCGTGCTGCACGTGTATTACGTCAAACTTTCCATGAGAAGCTATGTTCTCTATAAGCATGCTGTAGGATTCCTCTCTTATCGAAAACGAAGGCACAATCTTGACTCCAAGCTCCTCGTCAACATACGGCTCCTCGGAGGCCTCCCTGCTAGAAAAGACTACCACTTGCAGGTCGGGATAAGCTCCTTTAAGGCCGCGGATAAGAAATCTTGTATATTCTGCTACCCCACAGTGCACTGGAGGGTATCTTGACACTATTCCAATCTTCAAGAACCCTCAACCTCGGCAGATTCTTGTAGAGTACATGTCTTGGACTATCTTCAGGTCGCTTGCTTAAAACTATTCGCTTACTCAGCGCTTTGAGTATTTGGACCCTCTAAAACGCTGCCCTCCTCCTTCCCTGCATGCTCGATATGGCGGGTGCTGCCACAGCCCACTTAGAATTTAGGGCTTCTATCCTGCAAAAAGCCTCCATAAGCGAAAACAATAAAGAACTCCCAAGGTTTTAAAGGCAATCTGAACGTACTGAACCGTACCGAGCATAAAGGTACAGCAGAGTTAAACTCTAGAGTGCCCTCCTCTGCTTTGTTGCTCGTCTTCTTTGATTCTTTTCTTTCAGGACTTCTGCGTGCCTCTCGCGTGAGCTGGGATCCCTGTCCACCACTTTGCCTGTAAGCCTCGTTGTGCCCACCAGCGGTCGGACGCAGGCTTTATAGTTTGAAGCGGGAAGCTCTACTGAAGCAAGTGCAAGATGGCCTAGGGCTATTCTCGAGCCAACCCGGTCCGGACTAGCCTTTGTGAGGTGCGAGACTATCGAATTGGGATCCTGTACTCGCGTGTTTTTTGCCTATCGCTTTTGTCGCAAAAAACTTCAATTGCAATAAGGCGTGTCTGTGTGGCATTTAAGCTGCCTAACGCGCGCTCCAATGCTTTTTAAGGCTAGCCTTTAGTCACGCCAATGGGCCTTAGTCTCGCAACGAGCTTCGCTATACCCACCCTATCGGCCACATGGGCCACTCTATCGACGTCCTTGTATGCTCCTGGAGCCTCCTCCGCTACTACGCGCTTTGATGCCGCTCTTACATATATGCCCTGCTTCGATAGCTGCGATATTAGGTCGTCGGCTCTGTAGCTTCTTATAGCCTGCTCTCTGCTCATCCACCTCCCGGCACCGTGTGGAGCGGTATACCAGGTTCTTGACCCAGCTTCTACTCCTGTAAGCACGTAGCTTGCTGTTCCCATGCTTCCCGGAATCAGCACTACCTGTCCAATGCTCTTGTGGTCTTTTGGTATTTCGGGGTGTCCCGGCGGAAATGCCCTAGTAGCGCCCTTTCTGTGTACCACCAGCTTCTTTCTCTTTCCATTGACATCGTGTTCCTCTACTTTCGCAATATTGTGGGCCACATCGTATATTGTCTCCAGACCCAGCTGGTCGTCGTCGCGGTGGAAGACCTGTCTGAAGCTCTCTCTAACCCAGTGTGTTATTAGCTGTCTGTTTGCCCACGCAAAGTTCGCTGCTGCAGCCATGGCTTTCATGTAGTCTTGACCTTCTGGAGAGTCGAAGGGTACGCTTGCCAGTTCTCGATCGGGTGGCCTGATTCCATACTTCCTCATAGCCCTTTCCATTATCTGCAGGTAGTCGCTTGCAACCTGGTGTCCTAACCCCCTGCTACCAGTGTGAACCATTACCATGACCTGCCCCTCGCCTTCAATCCCAAGCTGCTTAGCCACCTTCTCGTTGTAAATCTTGTCCACGACTTGTATTTCCAGGAAGTGGTTTCCGCTTCCAAGACTTCCGAGTTGTGTTCGGCCACGCGACTTAGCTCTTTGGCTGACCTTGCTGCTATCGGCCAGCTTCCAAGAACCTCTCTCCTCTACGTGGTCTGGATCCTCCGGTCTACCATAGCCTTTCTCAACAGCCCACTCTACACCTCGATCTAGTACCTCGTCGAGCTCTCCCATGCTGACTCTTATTCTGCCCTCGCTTCCAAGGCCGCTAGGCACGTTTATTGTTAGCGTGTCAATGAGCTCCTTTAGCTTGGGTTTTACATCATCGAACCACAGGTTTGTTCTAATTAGCCTTACGCCGCAGTTTATGTCGTACCCCACTCCACCGGGGCTTACGACACCATTTTCGCTAATATCAGTGCCCGCAACCCCACCAATCGGGAATCCGTAGCCCTGATGCCCGTCTGGCATCACGTAGCTTGCTCTTACGATTCCATTAAGGCATGCCACGTTCGCTGCCTGTTCTAGTGTTAGGTCTGCTTTCATTTTTTCAAGCAAGAATTCATCAGCAAATATTACAGCTGGAACACGCATACAACCTTTATATCCCTTCTCTATGACCCACTCGAAACTTCCAGCCTTCTTTAATGGAACAGAAGGCATGATGTGACCTCCTCTTTTTGGTTAGCACTCTCCCTGAATGCGCGTAGTACTATAATTTCTGTAAAGTTGCACAAATAAACCCTTACGGTTTTTTACATCCCAGTGGGAGGTTCTATGGGGTGTTACCTTTAAATCTTCATTGTGAGAAGAAGAGATTGGCGCATCGCTCTCACGCTTGTAATCCAAAGGCTTCACGTGGTTGCCTACGCAACTTGCTACATTACAAAGCGTGCAGATACGATGTGCACCACGCGTAAAGTGATGGTGCTATGTGTAGGAACACCCATATTATTGACTTGACAAAGCGAATTGTAATAGGCTCGGGGGTTATCGATAGCCTGGTGCAGCACCTACCCTCACACCTAACGGGGTGCGATAAGAGGTTCCTAGTAGTCTCCGGTCCCAACGTCTGGAGGCTGTACTCCAACCGCATTGAACACGCTCTGGGCAACAGCTCTCTCGAGGTCGAGCTTGTAGATAGTGCCCACATTGAAGTTGCGAACCAGGTCGCAGACAGGGCTGAAAGCATGAGAGCGCACGCGATCATAGGTTTTGGTGGCGGAAAGAGCATTGATGTTGCAAAGTATGCTGCTAGCAGGCTGAAGAGACCGTTTATTAGCATACCCACAGCTGCCAGTCACGATGGGGTTGTGAGCTCTTTTGCAAGCCTTAGAGGCAGGGAAAGACCAACGTCGTTCAAAGCTGTTGAGCCTGTTTTGCTCGTAGCAGATATTGACATAATAGCCTCTGCTCCACGAAGACTCCTGGTAGCAGGAGCTGGTGATGCAATTGCAAAGTTTACTGCCGTACTAGACTGGAGGCTCGCACACATGCTGAAGAACGAGTACTATGGGGAGTATGCTGCGAACCTTGCTCTTCTCTCTGCAAAGCACATCATGAGGCATAGACGCACGATCGCAAGTGATCCCATCGCCGGGACGAGAGTGGTTTTGGAGGCTCTCATCAGCAGTAGTGTGGCAATGAGCATTGCTGGCTCCACGAGACCCGCGAGCGGTAGCGAGCACCTATTCAGTCACGCTCTAGACATGATACTGGAGAGGCCTGCACTTCATGGAGAGCAGACCGGGATTGGAACCATACTGATGGCAAGACTGCATAGAATAGACTGGAGAAAGATAAAGAGGGTTTTAAGAGCTATTGGAGCCCCAACAACTGCAAGGGAGCTAGGCGTTCCTGAAGGCAAGATCGTCGAGGCACTAACCATAGCCCATACAATAAGGCCCGAGAGGTACACAATTCTTGGAAGAGAGGGGCTTACTCGAGAGGCTGCTGAAAAGCTGGTGTTAGAAACAGGCGTTATAGAATAGAGAAAAATTAGAGAATTATGTGTAATGAGGCTGTTGCGCTCTTGCATGGTTTGGTGGGCCCGCGGGGACTTGAACCCCGGACCTCCGCCGTGTGAGGGCGGCGTCCTAACCAGGCTAGACGACGGGCCCTTCTAAGGTGTTGTCGTGTGGTTTATCTAAATTTAAAAAGAGCGAGCTTTATAAGAATTTTAAAAACTAGCGACCCGCATGTGGGACCGTTGCCTAAAAGCTTGGAGGCTCAACGTACTCGAGCAGGCGATCCCTCGCTCTCTCGAGCTCCTCTTGGTGTCTTTCTAGCCACCTTCTCAGCATTTCGGCACCCATCAGCTTGCACTCTCCACAGAGGAGGGATCCCTCTCTGCAGCTCTCGTATATCTTGCTCAGATCCTTGTCGCTCTCAACAAGATGGTACACGTACATTTCGTACACCGTGCAGCTTTCAGGAATCCCTCCGAGCCTTCTCTGCTCCTCTACCGTTGCTCTGCCGCCCGTAAGCGCTCTTTTGAGCTTCGAAGCCGCGACCTCTGGGGGATCCGTGAGAAATATCGCGCTTTCTGGCCTACTGCTGCTCATTTTTCCACCATCCAGACCTGTCATGAACCTGTGGTACGTTGATGCTGGTCTCGCTAGATTTAGCTCTCTTTCGAACCTATCGGCAATGTCTCTTGAAAGCCTGATGTGGGGATCCTGGTCTGGTCCCACTGGAACGAAAACGTGGCTGTAGCCTCCATACTCTTTCAGCATGGGGTGTAGTATGTCAGCTACCTGCGTGAGTGCCGCAACAACCTTGGCTGGGCTTAGTTGGCCGTATATTGCCTCCATCTCGGCCATCGTGACTTTCTGACTGAACATCTGCATTGCCCTATAGTATGGTGTTGTCATGTTGGACTGAAAGTACACTCTCAGGTTCCTCTTTTCGAGACCTAGTGCAATGGCGTTAGCAACGTACTCGTTTAGCGCTATGTCGATGGTCTCCCTCCTCGAAACCCTTCTAACAACGTATGCCTCGATGTCTGCCAAGGCTATGATAATGTGAACTCCAAGCTTCTGATAGTAGATTATTTGTTCGAAGAGCATTTTGTGTCCAAAGTGGAACTTCCCGCTGGGCATCAAGCCCGTCAGCAGTGCGACCGGCTCTCCCTGCTTGAACGCCCTTAGCACTCTATCGAAGTCCCTGTGACCGAAAACAACTCCTCTCCTTAGAAGGGGGTGTGGCTGCTCAAAGAAGCTTAGAACCTCCTTGAAGGGCCTAATACCAAATACCGTGAATAGCTTTTCGTAGTCCTTAATGAGTGTCTCTCCCCAAGGATCGATAACCAGCCTCGTCGGCTCGCCCACAATACTACATCACCAGCCTGTGTGTGGCAACGAAGCGCTGGATGGTTTAAAAATCGGAAAGCGGCCTTATAAGATTGTTGAGTTTTGCAGGTAAGCATTCCACCTCAATACATGATAGAGCTACTGCAGGTACTAGTGGTGATAGCAGCTTGATTCTAGGAGACAGGGATCTAAGGTACTACATTGAGAGGGGGCTGCTTGTCGTTAAACCCTTTAGCGATGAGATAATAAGAGAAAACGGGATCGACCTCAGACTTGCTCCCGAAGTGGCCAGACTAAGGCCAACGGACAAGATTCTAGACACTAAGCTTGGAGGCTACGTTGAGGACTACTATGAGATAGAGCGGGGGGACTCTTTCATCATCTACTCGAACGAACGCGTTCTACTATCTACAATAGAGTACATCAAGCTGCCCGACGACTTGATGGCGTTTGTCAATCTTAGAAGCACGTATGCGAGGCTGGGCTTGGTTCTCCCTCCAACAATAGTTGATGCAGGTTTTGAGGGCACTTTGACAATAGAGGTTCTGGGAGGCGCCTTTCCTGTAAAGCTCTATGCTGGCGAGAGATTCGTGCATTTGATATTCTCGAGGCTGACATCACCTGTAGAGAGACCGTATAGCGGAGCGTACCAAGGTCAGGTAGGCATTAGGCTGCCTTGTATTTTCAGGAGACGAGACTAGATGCAGGCTTTCTTGAACTGCAAGCGCCACCTATCCTACATCAAAGAAAATCAATAATAATGCCTGTTCGCTCAAGTTTTTCACATCCCAGAGAATCAAGTCCTCGACGTTATAGCGGCTTGCTCGATGTACGGTTGTACAGTGAGGTGAGCAGAAAGCGTGGTCGAAGCAGAAGCAAGCCTGACAAAGATCCTTTTAGAGCTTCCTCTCTCGATGTTTGTAGTCTTTGTAGCAGCCTACCTGTTCGTCAATGCCATTGAGTACATAGGGTACAGAATGAAGTGGGCAGCATCGTTCACTGGTGCGATATTAGCACCACTCTTTACGTCTCTACCAGAACTTGTTGTATTTCTAGTAGCAGTTTTCGTGTATGCTGGCGAAGCTGGAGGGGAGATCGGTATTGGAACGCTGTACGGACAGCCCTTCATGGCATCCTCGCTAGCATACGGTCTCGTTTTGCTGTCAATGTTGGCCGGCTACAAGGCAAAGAAGAGGGATGACATGGTGCTAGAGGTCGAAAAAACACTCGTGATACCATACACGTTCATGGCAGTACTATTTCCACTAACCCTGCTTCCAGACGCTGCTGGTATTAGGAAGCTCCAATACGCTCTTGGACCAGCGTTTCTCGGGTTCTACTTCTTTTACATCGTACTGATGTACAGGAGGAGAAGAGGTGAAGCCTCTGGAGAGGAGGAGGAACACGTTGAAGAGCCCTACTTCTACACGTGGTTCAAGAGGATCCTTCCGCCATTCCCCATGGCACTAATACAGCTAATCGTCGCCGTCACGCTACTATACTTTGGTTCCGAAATGCTCGTAGGTTCTGTAGACAAGCTCTCCAAGGCTGTGGGGGTTAGCCCAATGGGCGCTGCAATAGTTTTGGTACCAGCAGCAACGGCAATACCCGAAACTATCAGCGCAATGTTGTGGGCCTATAGAGGCAAGGACACTCTAGCGGTATCGGCCGTTATAGGCGAGAACATACTGTACGCTACCTTCTATCCTGGCCTTGGAATGCTAGTTGTACCATGGGTACTCGACATCCATGCCTACTTCAGCGTTGCAGCAACACTCAGCATAGTGTTGCTACTGCTCTACTATATAAGAAAGGGCTACATCGTACCTAGAGTAATGGCGATAGGGCTGGCACTCTTCATATCCTATGGAGTAATGGTATTTGTACTGCAAATCTAGCAAAAACTCTTTTTTATAGTGTTGTTTTCTTACTTCTCGACTAGCATGTTACGAGAACTGGTACTATTAGTGAAAAAGTGTGAGAGGAGCTACTGCCGCTATGAGGGCGGCATTCTTTTTTGGTATAGTAGTTAACATGGACGTTATTGAGAGATCGTTGTGCTATTGGAGGGAGCACTCTATGCTGAAAGGACAGGCGTGAACCCCATAGCGCCAGAAGAGCCGGTCTCGTTGCGAGGTTTAGAGCTCGAAACTAGCATTTGAAGCAACCTGTACAATGCCTCCTGGAGCCTCGGTTCAAAGGCTTGGATCTGCCATAGCTATTGGGTGCTTGCATCCACGCACTCTACACCTACACCCCATAACTTCTACTGGACGCCTACTAACAATCTTGGCTTGACCGTAATCTTGTAGCAGGACCCTGGGTTATACAAACCAAATAGATAGAGCCTGCTAAAGCTAGGAATGCTGGGAATAGAAAGAGTTAGTTGGAAGTGTTCCACTTGAAACAGGGGGGTATAGGAGTCGGTCTTTCTCTAAAGCTCCTGCAAGTACTCCACTTGAAGTCAAGGGGTCCAGTTTGAAGGGTCTTGATTTAGATAGGGTTTTCCTGAGAAGGTTCTAGGGGCTCCTTTTGGACCCCTCCATTTCAAGTGGAGCACTTGCAAAGAAAACTAGAAGCTTCTGCTATAGCATTTGGTAAAAGGGTTAAAAGCTTTTAGCACCATCATTTTCTTGTCTCGAAGGGAAGCTTTTTCTGCTCTCGTAGCTGGTGCTGTACTATGTTGGAAAGTAAGAGCGAACAGGCTGCTTACAAAAGAGTGGTTTTTCCAGGAAGGTTCCAACCACTACATAAGGGGCACATGCATGCTATCAGGTGGCTTCTCGGTCATGTTGGTGAGATAATTGTTGTTGTTGGAAGTGCTGAGAAGAGCCATACACTTGAAAACCCCTTTACCGCTGGCGAGAGAATTCTCATGCTGAGGGAGACTATTGCTGCCGAGAAGCTCCCACTGGAAAGGATCATCATAGTACCGGTACCCGATATAGAGTACAATAGCCTCTGGGTTGGCTATCTCGAAACGCTACTACCACCATTTCAGGCTGTCGCTTCGAGAAACCCTCTTGTACAGAGGCTTTTTGCTGAAAAAGGATATGCCGTTCTGGAGCCTCCTCTATACCAACGCGACCTGATAAGCGGTGTTAGAATAAGAAAGATGATGCTTGAAGGTAGGGGGTGGGAGGATCTGGTTCCGAAACGCGTTGTGGAGATAGTTAGAGAAATTAGTGGAATAGAGAGGATTAGAAAGGTCGTACAAACAGACGAGGAATTGTAGTAGCGTGATGTGGTAAGCTATAGCTCGCTTCCAATTCCCTTAACCTCTAGCTTGAACGGCTGTTCCGGTTCTCCCTCAACCCTTATGATTGCGCTTTCAAGCATTCTCCCCACAACCATAATGTTTGTCTGTGCGTGAAGGGTTAGCCTAGCGCAACTAACGGTGCTTTTCCCGCTTGCTAGGGCTAGAAGCGGTATTATCATATCGCTCATGTGCCTATCAAGAGCGGCACCAGTCTCCACATCCTCTACGAGCTTTGCGGCTGCCTCCTCACCAACGACTTCAGCTCTCTTTCCTCTAGCTCCAAGGGAGTCTGCTCCTAGGATGCTTCCTTCAAACTCTGCCCATACTGCAATACCACTTCCGGGACCGAGAGCGTTCTCACCTTGAGGGTCACTCTCAACTCTGATGTCGATGTCGATACCGCCAAGTCTGCTCTTGATAACCCTCATGGCAGAAGAAGCCTGTCTCTCAGCAACGTGTTGAGGGAGCTTAATGCTGTGAGAGATGCCTGCTACGCGCAGGATCCCACCTCTATCGACAAGCTCTACGGGTTTGAGCTTTCTCGGGGGATCATCGACCTTGTACTCAACTATACCCCCACCTCTAGGGTAGTGCCCTCTTCTGTGCAGTACTACCTGAAGATTAAACCCGAGCTTTTCAAGTATTCTAACAAGCACCCCTCTAACATAGTCTATTGTAGGGCTCCACGGAACGTCTGTTCCGCCCGTTACTGTAATTTCCACAGGCTCGGGCAGAAACGGTAGAATGGGGAGTACTGCCTGAAGAACCAGCGTTACGCTTCCAGCAGTTCCTATATCAAACCTGAAGGTTCCCCCTCGAAGGCCTCTAGGCTCGAACTCTAGTATCGTGCTTCCAAGCTCCGCACCCCTTACCCTGGCGTTTGAAAGCGCTGCAACGGCCTTCACTCCCGTAAGGTGCTGTCGCTGTAGGCCCGGGTTTTTTCTCTTTGCCCTAACGTTCACTATTCTTACGGGCATCCCTGTAACAGCTGATAGAGCTAGCGTCGTTCTCAAAATCTGTCCACCACCCTCGCCCATGCTGCCATCAATCACCTTCAAGGCCGGCACCTCTTGTGCCACCCTCCTGGTAGCAGTATGTCTTAATTATGCTCATTATAGCTTGAGTGCTGCTGCTTGGACTGTACTCTCTAATTCTCTCTTTAAGCCTAACGATCTCTACGCCCTTTAGTCCTCTGGCTTCAAGCTGTTTTTTGAGAAAGCTTTCATCAACGTGCTGGTCGGGACCTAGAAAGACAACGTCGGGGTTGAGCTCGATAATCTTTTTCAGGATATCGTCTTTGTCTCCAAGCACTGCCTTTCTCACAGGCTTTAAACTCTCGACGAGAACTACCCGTGCACCCTCGGGGAACACGGGATCACGCTTTTTAAATCTTCTCACGTTGTCGTCCCTAGCGACTATGACGTAGAGGTCGCCTAGAGATGCGGCCTTCCAGAGCATCATAACGTGTCCTGGATGCAAAACATCAAACGTGCCAGCCGTTACGACGCGCCTTCTCTTCTCCCTTCGCCACTCGATACTGATTTTTCCAAGCCTAGCGAGGGAGTCTAGCAGGCCCTCTGCATAGGAGATTGTCGATAGTGCCGTAATGCTGTCTCCCTTACTCTTGTAGTACTTCGTGTCCTCTAGGTACGTCTTTGCAAGCTCTATGAGCTCCTTCTCGCTGGGCTCCAGCTTCTCAACTTGATTCTCCTTTTCGACTTGCAATAGAGCCTGTTCGACCATTCTAGTGTACATTTCAACTCTACTCACGAGCTCCTCGAGCACCTTCTTGCACTCCTCTCCACTCAACACCTCAGCACCTCAAGAGACTCCCTTTCTATGGGATGTAGGCTTCCCGGCACTATAAGAGAGTAGGGGGGATCCCTCCAGCTTCTCGCCAGGGCGTCTTTCACACTCATGTAGCAAACCCTCTCTCCAGACATTCCAAGCCTCTGCAGAACAACAATCATGGTATCGTGCGATAGCAGGGAT
>Ga0105154_1000751_pt1 | contig 13582 bp, 12 predicted proteins | sample SSWtaG_FD_89672 | JGI IMG/M metagenome (GOLD analysis project Ga0105154, IMG submission 89672) | Hot spring microbial communities from Sandy's Spring West, USA to study Microbial Dark Matter (Phase II) - SSWsed_matched | ecosystem: Environmental > Aquatic > Thermal springs > Hot (42-90C) >... | reverse complement strand
TTGCCAAAGCCGTAGAGTCCTTGAAGTGGACTTACTGGCTCATACCCCTAGGACCCATAATAAACATGTTGTTCCTCGGCGCTTTGCTCGGCTTGCTCTTGGACTTCTTAGTCAAGAAGCTTAAGAGACCGTACGTCGCCTCACTGTTGACCGGAACCACCTTCATAGTGCTGTTTCAATTGTTGCCACTACTATTGTTGGAAGCGATCTATGGCTCGTGGTTCACCGAGCTCTTAAGCAAGTACATAGGAATGCCCCTAATAATCGCACCGCCTGTGCTGTACACCGCGTTGCTAACGATCTTCAGCTCCGTTAAAGGTCCGTGGACGAGATGGGGCGAGGCAGAGCCGAAAACGTACTGACGGCCAACGATCAAGGAGGTTGGGTTGACGAAAGAACGCGAGCTAAAAGGGCCTATCGAGCGAGCATCGAAGACCCCTTGTTCGGGCGGACAAGCGGAGTTGTCCAAGTAGTCGAGTCATCGACAACACAATGAGCCTTCTCTCTTACGACTCTCCATGTTTCTTATCGAGTGGCCTCGGTCTGTCCATTGCCTGCACCAAGGTGAGCGTTAACGCGCGAGCCTAAAATGCTAGACCTTTGTACAGATCTCTATAGCGCCTTTCAAAATCCTCCCTGAACCCCCACCGCTTTGAGGCCGCCTCTACCTCTCTTAAATCCAATTCGACGGTCTTCGATGCAAGTCGGGGGCCCAGCGACGTCAGCGCCTTGCCCCAGGGGTTGAAGACCACGCTCCCGCCACTCGTAACCCTACCGTCGACGTACTTGTTCCCGAAGGCGTTGACGCCTATGGAATAGACGGCGTTCTCCACGCCTCTGATTCTAACGGCCGATTGCCAAAGCTCGACGCGGTTCTCTGGTATGCTGGCAGGGTTGTATAGCACCTGAGCGCCACGAGCCACTAGAGCCCTAGAGACCTCGGGATAAAAAACGTCAATGCAAGCTAAGCAACCTATGGTCCACCCCCTGACCTTAAACGGCTCTACGAGCCTGCCAGCCGCTATTCTACCTCTTTCCCCAACGGCCTTAGAAGTATGTATTTTCTCGCAGGTCCTTACGGCGACGCCGTCGACGACTGCTAGGCCGACGCTCCTGACGACGCCGTCGATGTCAACGACGTACTGGGCACCGCCAGCCACGCAAGAGCCCGAGGAGTTATAGACGTCGAGGAGGACTTTTTCAAAGGCCTCGACGTCTATGGGCGTGCGCGAAATCCAGTTCTCGGGCAATAGCACCAGATCGCCCACGCCAGCCTCTCTGGCCAGCTTTACGATCAGCCTCTTTAAATCGTCAATTCTACCGTCGCTTAAGCGACCTATCTGGACGATGGTGACTCTCAAGACCTCCAAGTTGCTCCCCTCGCTTCAGGCGGGTTACGCCCTTTAGGGAGGGTGGCTGGCTAAGCGTGAGTGAGGACTGCACCCCAAGGTCCTAGAAAAGCTAGCATTGAGACCTCATTGAGACCTCTTAATAGATAGAAACTCTTTAATCCTCCTTAAAATGAGCCTGTGGCGCTCTTCGTCCTCCGCTATTAGTTCAAGCATTGCCTTGTAAAGCTCCAAATCTCTCTTGTCTATGTATGACACCACCTGCAGTAACCTCGAGTTTATGAACATTAAGTATTCCTCGCCTGTGAAGCTCTCAATCCCCTCCATGCGGTCAATGATAGTTAATAGCTCCTCGGTCCTTATCCTCTCTTTGCGAGAAGCCATGGCTTCAGCGCTTTCAACTATTTCCTTCCAAGCCTCGCCCATCTGCTTTAAGCAAGCCTCAAAGTCTATCTTAACCTTAGCGGATAAGCCCTTAGCTATTTCCCTTAAGACCCTTGAATGCTTGAAGCTATCATAGGCTATATGAAGTAGCAGGGGTTTGAGCTCTTTTTCGACAGTTAAGAGGGCCATGCGGCGGTAAGCCCTTGCAACAGCATCTTCAAGCATACTACAGCAGTGCGCGTACTTGGCGAGGTCATCCATAGTGGGAGCTCTTGACAAAAGGTGTTCCACCTCGATATATATATCGTCGTCCAAAGACCTTAAATTTTGTCCTTTTTTGACTGAGATCCCTGGGCTCATGATTAGTGCCACGACGTGATGGGCGGTCTTGTCCAATTGTACAGGCTTCGAAGCTTTAGGAGGTGAGAAAAGCGGAGAGGCTAGTAAAGCGCCTCGTAACGCGATATGGCTTAACCTATTAGACGAAGAGGATAAATGTCGTGTCTGTCTATATCTGACCGAGCCCTATGAGCTTAGACGTCGCCACAATAATATTGACGTCTGCGTTCGCTGGCTTTTTAGGCTCGCTGATAGGTTTGGGCGGTGGCACGATTGTTATCCCGGTACTATCTATTCTGGGCGTCCCTCTCAAGCAGGCTATAGCGAACAGCATGATAACCCTCATAGCGACTTCCAGTGGCTCCGCCTCGGCCTACGTCAGAGAGAGGCTGACCAACATTAAAGCAGCTATGTACTTGGAGATTTTCACTGTGATAGGAGCGATCATTGGCGCGACCATAACGCTCTTGGTGCCGAGCAAGTACCTCTACTTCTTCTTCGCCGCTTTTCTCTCCTCGTCATTTTACGGAATTAGAAGAAAGATACTGACGAGCGCATCTCACGATGGCACACATCAAGATAGATTATCCAAATGGCTTGAGCTCGAGGGCAATTACTACGACGAGAGCTTGGATAGGGAGGTCAGCTATAAGATCGTGAGGGCACACCTTGGAGGTCCTGCCATGACGATCGCTGGGCTGGCCGCTGGCATGCTCGGGATAGGGGCTGGTGCTTTTAAGGTGGCTATACATGAGCTTATACTCAAAATGCCGCCCAAGGCCTCGAGCGCCACGAGCAACTTCATCATAGGCATGACAGCGCTTGCTGGCTCGACGGTATTTATAGCTTCGGGGCTCGTGAACGTGGTCTTGGCGGGCTCGATAGCCGTGGGAGCTACCATAGGCTCCTTGGCGGGCTCGAGGCTCCTCCCAAAGATAAGCGACAAGACCATTAGGGTTCTGTTCCTGGTCGTCCTGATTTACTTGATCCTCCAGATGGTGTACAAGGGGGTGACGTCCACTTGAGGAGGCCGACTCTAGAGGAGGTCATAGGTTACATACTGATAATAGGAGTAACAACTTCGTTAATTATAGAGTCGGCAGGTCTCGCTCTATACGTGGTGGGCAAGGGAGCTATAGAGATAGACTTAAGTGATCCCGAGGCCTACGTAAGGTCTCGGGACTTCTTCGCCTACATAATTGATGTAGTATCCTCGGTTCTCGGCAACCCCAACTACGTTGACGTGATGGCTCTTGGCTTGGTCCTCCTCATGCTTACGCCGTACCTCAGGGTTGTAGCATCCGTGGTGTTCTTCGCCTTTTCCCGCAATTACAAGTACGTAGTGATAACGCTTATCGTTCTCGCTATGCTCACGGTGAGCCTCATAGCTCACTGACGCATCTTAGTAATAAGCCTTAAAGAGGTACCAGGCTCCACGTGAGGCACTTCGGGCCCAAGCCGGACTAATTCCTTGCTCCCTAGGCCCTCCTGTAGATCCTCTCACGCAACCATCTCTGTATGGCCTTATGTGGTTGTAGTCCCTCTCGAAGACGAGCTTCTCATCGATGTGCTTTAGCACGTGCTTGCACACCGTTTCAGAGATGAACCTGCACACGTACTTGGTGTCCATCCTTAACATCATTGCCAGCTTTAATATCGGACATGGGTTGCGAGATATCGTGATGAGCTCTACGTCCGTGAGCTTAACGATCTCAACGTCCTTTGGCCTTAGGGCTAAGAAGTCTATGTAAAAGACCTTGTATAAGTCAAGCAAGGTTCTTACATGGTGAGACCTTAAGAGCCACAAATGTGCGTAAAGGTAAAAGGCGAGTAGTCCAAAGATTAAGGGTACGTGCTTAAACAGCCAGAAAAACTTCTTTGCTAACTTCACATTTTGTTGCAAGGTCATCGATCCTCGACCTGAAAACTGTTTAAATTAGGCTTTTCCCGTGCTTAAAAACGCAAATCTTTTAAACTTTTAAGCGTAATACTTTTTAGAACATTTTAGACCAAAAAGTAGGAGGCCAAGCTTCATGACCTCACGGGCGGTAACTAGAACCACAATTATAATGATCGCTATTGTCGTTATCGTAGTTGTAGCCGTAGTAGCAATGACGGTCACTATGTTCGTTCCTCCAGCACCCAAGGAGGTTCCCAAGGAAATACGTCTGGGCATCGCTATACAGTTAAGTGGTGCTCAGGTAGTTGAAGGCTCTTCAAGCTTTATGGGCATGCAATGTGCTCTGCAATGGTTTAATGACCGTGGGGGTATAAATTTTGGAGGAGTGAAGGTGCCACTAAGACTAATACACTATGACTGTGAAAGTAAGAGAGACTATGCTGTTAAACTCGTCGAGAAGCTCATTACCGAAGACAAGGTCGACATAGTGATCCACCCCTATGCTTCGACATTCGTGATGGCAACGGCGCCTGTAACTGAGAAGTATAAGATGTTTTCAGTAAACTTTGGAGGGAGCTCTGATGCCCTATATGAGCAGGGCTTCAAGTACATGATTTCTACGCACGGCTTCGCGATATTACATTACTGGGATACTCCATTCGCTATGATCAAGGAAATTGACCCCACGGCAAAGAAGGTCGCCATAGCGTTTAAGGACGATGAATGGGGTAGAAGCTTAGGCGAGTCCGCGCGTACTAAAGCGAAAAAGTACGGGTTTGAGGTGGTTTACGATAAATCGTATCCTCCGGATATTACTGACGCCACTCCCTTGCTTAGAGAAGTAGTAGCACTCAAGCCAGACATACTTTGCGTAGGAGGTCACTATAAAGACGGATACCTGATAGCCACGCAATTAAGGGACTTAAGAATAAACATCAAATGGGTCATCATGCAAGTGGCAGTGTCAAAACCTGAGTTCGGCCAAGGGCTTGGCAAGTGGGCCGTTGGCTTCATAGGTGAATCGACGTGGGAGCCCGAGTGCAAGTGGGAGGTCGTGGCGGCTAAAGAGCGTAAGGAGTACTACGGCCCCACGACTGACCAGCTTATTGAGTATTACTACAAACTAGGAGGAAAGGGAAGGCCATCAGCCTACATAGGTTATGGCGCTATAGCAATAATTGCTGCAGCTAAGTGCATAGAGACTGCTCAAAGCCTCGATGCCGACGAGTTGATAGCGGCCGCGAAGACCGTAGACTTTTATCATGTGAAGTCGAGATTCAAAGTAGATCCTGATAACCCAGCTAAACAGATAGGATCCATAAACCCCGTAATACAGTGGCAGAGAGGGCCCGACAATAAGCTCGTGTATGCTCTCGTCTATCCATTTGATTTCGCTACCTCTAAGCCCGTACCGATGCCCTCATGGGAAGAGAAGGAAGGATGGCCTGAGCTAGTACCTCCTTAAAATCTTTCTTTTTCAGTGAGACTATGCTCGAGCTCGCTCTTCAAGTGCTGGTTTATGGGTCGATTATAGGCGCTGTCTATGGTTTAGCTACGATGGGCTTAAACCTCGTGTGGGGAGTAATGAGGGTAGTTAACTTCACCCATGCGGAGTTCCTAACATTAGGGGCTTACACTGCTTATTGGGCGTGGGTTCTTATAGGCCTCGACCCTATTTCTAGCCTGCCTCTTTCTGCATTGCTGGGATTTGCTATAGGTATGCTAATGTTTTACATCTTAATTTATAGACTGCTTTTCTCCCCCGACATTCACTCAACACTTGTAGCCACATTTGCTCTAGGAATTGCCCTCGCTGAGCTCATGAAAGTTTTATGGACTGCTGATTATCGTGGAATTACATGGGCTTTAGGAGTTATCAAGCACTCTTGGCTTTCCATCCCGATTACTTACGTAATTGCGTTCACAGCATGCATCTTAATAATGATTATGATGTACTTCATATTATACAAGACTTACATTGGCAAGTCGATAAGGGCTGTGATATGGGATTCAGGTGCAGCGGCTATTTGCGGCGTAAACGTTAAAAAAACTTTAGCTGTAGGTTTTGCTCTTGGATCAGCGTTAGCGTTTGTTGGAGGCTCTCTTATACTTGTATACCTTCCAACGGGTTTAAACCCGTATATGGGTCACGTTTACTTACTTAAGTGCTTCGTGATAGCTGTTGTAGGAGGGCTTGGAAACCCATGGGGAGCATTGGTTGGCGGCCTCATTCTCGGCCTTATAGAGCAAGCCGCCCCTATCCTCTTAGGATATATTCCAGGAGTTGAGCCCCTGTCATTTACTCCATTTGTAGGCTTCTTAATCCTCATAATAGTACTGCTCATAAGACCCGAAGGAGTTCTTGGAGAGAGGTAGCGCTATGAAGAGGTACCTCGGATTCATAGTCATATACTTCATACTAATAGCGCTGTCTCTGATTTCAACAGCGTACTTAGAGATCGTTTACTATACTCTCTTCTTAATGGTTATCTCTCAATCTCTGAACATCCTCATGGGCTTCGGTGGATTGTATAATTTTGGGCATGCGGTCTTCATAGGCATAGGGGCTTACGTGTTTGCACTACTTGTCGTTCAAGGGCTAAGCCCCTATGTATCGATGATTATTGGAGGCGTGGCGTCGTCTTTCGTAGCCTTCCTTATCGGAATGCTTACTTTGAGGCTTAGAGGTCCCTATTTCGCTATATGCACCCTCTGCCTCGTTCCTGCCTTTAAGTATCTTATAGTTGGGGGTAAGATTGCGGGTGGTGCTGCTGGAATAGTGTTACTTAGACATCTAATTGAAGCTTACAACCCCTACATACTCACATACATCCTTTTATTATTGTCTGTAATTATCACACTCTTAACGCTGAAAATGTCGACATCCTCCCTCGGATACTCACTAAAGGCACTAAGAGAGGACCACGACGCAGCTCTAACTTCAGGAGTTGATGCTACTAGGTGTAGAGTAATAGCATTCATCTTAAGTGCATTATTCCCAGGAATAGCAGGTGGCATCGTAGCGTTTAAGATATTTTGGGTGATGCCTGAGACGGTGATAGATCTCACATGGTCCATTGAGGCAATACTTATAGTTTTGCTTGGAGGCAGTGGGACTGTTATGGGACCTATTCTTGGAGCATTAGTATACGAGGCTCTTAAGGACCTGCTCATGAGGTACTTCCCAGGACTCCAGTTGCTTATATTCGGGCTACTCGTAGTGATTCTGATCTCGATGGCTCCCGAGGGCATCACGGGTTTGTTAAGCAATAGGTTTAAGAGATTGAAAGGCTTTTTGATTTAGGTGAAGGACATGGCCTTGCTCAATGTGGATAACGTTGTAAAGAGATTTGGAGGGGTTACTGCATTAAGAGGCGTCTCACTAGTTATCCGCGAGGGCGAGATTTTAGGGCTGATAGGGCCTAACGGTTCGGGGAAGACGACTCTTGTCAATGTGATAACGGGCGTGTACCCTCCGGACTCGGGTAAAGTAATATATGAAGGTAGAGACATTACCAAGATGCCTCCTCATTTAAGATGTCGCATGGGTATTGCAAGGACATACCAAATACCACGTCCCTTTAACAACTTAACGGTGCTCGAAAATTTGATGGTAAGCATTCTTAATGGCAGGAGACACGGTAAGATATCCGTAGATGAAGCTAAGGAGTTGGCCGAAGATATTCTTGAGGTTGTCGGGCTAAGCAAGCTTAAAGACTACCAAGCTAAATCCCTAAACGCTCAAGGAAGGAAGAGACTTGAGTTAGCAAGAGCGCTTGGTGCGGAACCTAAGCTAATGTTGCTTGATGAGTGCTTGGCTGGATTAACACCATCCGAGGTCTCAGAAATGCTTAGTATTATCAGGAGAATTAGGGACGAGAAAAATATAACAATCCTTATGATAGAGCATTTAATGCATGCCGTAATGAATATCTCAGATAGTGTTGTTGTTCTTAATGAGGGGATGAAGATAGCTGAAGGAAAGCCTGAAGACATAACGGATGACGTTAAGGTTGCAGAAGTGTATTTTGGTGATCGAGAATTAGCACTTAAGTTTGTCAAGAGGTGAGAAAGTGCTTAAAGTAGAGAAGTTGGAAGGAGGATACGGAGATTTTAAAGTACTTCACAACGTCAACTTAAAGGTGAAGGAAAAAAGCATAACTGCTCTTTTAGGACCCAACGGAGCTGGGAAGACAACGACGTTAAACACCATAATTGGTTTGCTAAAACCTTGGAGTGGATTGATAGAGTTTAATGGAGTTAATATTAGTGGTAAGAGCCCCCACCAAATAGTAAAGCTCGGTATAAATCTTGTTCCAGAAGGTAGAAGGATTTTTGGAAACATGACCGTTTACGAAAACCTAGAAATGGGAGCATACATTAAGGATGCTAGAAAGAAGTTTAGAGATACCGTGGAGTGGGTGTACACTTTATTTCCAATACTAAAGGAGAGGAAAAATCAAAAAGCCGTAACTCTAAGCGGTGGTGAGCAACAAATGCTGTCCATCGCCAGAGCCCTCATAACCAGGCCTAAGCTATTAATGCTTGACGAACCAAGTCTAGGTTTGGCGCCAAAAATAACGCAACAAATAATTAGTACAGTTGAAAGACTTAGAGACGAAGGAATCACAATACTCATGGTAGAGCAAAACGTGCATTTGACTCTCAAAATCATGGACTATGGTTACTTGATAGAGGGTGGAGTTACGGTAGGAGAAGGAAATGCTGAAGAATTAGCTAATAACCCAATAATTAGAAGAGCGTATCTAGGTCGGTAAATTTCAATTACTTAAGCCCCACTCAACTCCTCATCCCAGAGAATGGCAAAGTCTCTTTCTCCTCTTTATAACCTTATAATCCTTATAGACCTCCAACAAAATAAAGGTCCTCTGAAATTCCTTTTAAGCCCTTCATCTCACTTGACATCATTAATCTTTAAATTATCAGGCTTACTCTTTCATTATTTATTCGTCCCTCTTAAGTTTAGGCTCTGCATCTGGTAACTTTATAGTCAAGCATTTATAGTCATTATGTCCACGACTCAACCATTAAAGTTATAAAAAGCCCCAAGGCTGCTTGACGAGTCGCTGAATCAGAAATCCGCTAGCCTAGATCACCTACATTCTGAGCATGTTTTAGAACTTTAGAACAATATTAAATCACGCCTAAACCTTGAGATTTCATGACACATACACAATACCAGTCATTATTGCCTCTTTATATACTGCAGAATCGATGATGATTAGCAATAATCGTCACGTTGGCGAATATTAAGGCCATCTCAATACAAATTTCATTAACAAGTACTTCAGTGATAAGTCACTGACTTCCTCTCCAAACCAGTTACGTAAGTGAGGTATATAATTGACTATTACAATGATCGTTTATTTGAAGAGTGGTTCAAGGGCGAGAAAAATACCACAAGATAAGGGCAAGGGTAGGAGGACCCGTCATCCAGGTTAGTAATCAAGAATCGACAGAACAACTTGGTTACACTCAGCGATATTATGTTAGACAGACAAAGTAAAACAGGCAGTCAGTTCGAAGGTCAAAATATTTCTGGGGTAAAACTTTAGGGAAGTGAAGTGCTGTGTCCTAAAAAGTTGCTGACGGCCATAGGTGTTTTGTAAAAGTTTTTAACTAGGTAGTAGAAAAGTGTCGCGATTATTTGAGGTGCAAAGTTATGGTGAAGTTCAAGCAGACCGAGGAGATCCTAAAGATCATGAGAAATCGTGAATTTATCAGAAACATCGGTACCCTAGCTCATGTAGATCATGGTAAGACGACCCTTAGTGACAGCTTGTTAATGGCGGCTGGCATGATTTCTCCCAAGGTAGCCGGCAAGGCCTTGGCGCTCGATTACGTCGAAATAGAGCAACTCAGGCAGATGACCGTTAAGGCTGCCAACGTGTCTCTATATCACGAATGGGAGGGCAAGCCTTACGTCATCAACTTGGTCGATACCCCCGGCCACGTCGATTTTACTGGTCACGTGACACGTAGTTTACGCGTTATGGATGGGGCCATCGTTGTGGTCGACGCCGTCGAGGGCGTCATGACTCAGACGGAGACCGTCGTCAGACAGGCCATGGAGGAGCGCGTTAGGCCCCTCTTATATATCAATAAGGTCGACCGCTTAATTAAAGAGCTTAAGCTGAGCGCCAGCGAGATCCAGCAGAGGTTTGTGAGCATCATCAGGGACTTTAACGCTCTGATAGACCTATACGCCGATCCTGAGTTTAGGAATAGCTGGAAGGTCGATCCAGCAAAGGGCCAGGTCGCTTTCGGCTCAGCCCTTCACAAGTGGGGCTTGACCATCCCCATCGCCCAGCAGAAAGGCGTCAGGTTCAGCTACATTGTCGACGCCTATGAGAGGGGTTATTACGACAAGCTCGCCGAGGACTTCCCCCTCTATGCTGCTATCTTAGACATGGTCGTTGAGCACGTCCCCGATCCGGTGGAGGCTCAGAGATACCGACTCCCTAAGATTTGGAAGGGCGACCTCGACTCCCCCATTGGCAAGGCGATGCTGAACTGCGACGACCAAGGCCCCTTGGTAGTATGTGTAAGTAAGGTCGTGGCTGACCCCCACGCCGGCTTAGTGGCGACAGGTCGTGTCTTTAGCGGGACGGTAGAAGAGGCCCGCGAGGTCTACTTGATGATGGCTAGGACCACCGAGAGGATCACGCAAGTCGGCCTCTACATGGGTCCTTATCGAGAGGTTTGCGAAAGCATTACTGCTGGCAACATCGCTGCCATGCTCGGCTTAGAGCACGCTAGGGCTGGGGAGACAGTCATAGATCCCGCGCTGAAGGGTGGCATGGTTCCCTTCGAGAGGCTCCGCTACATCAGCGAGCCCGTCGTAACCATTGCCATTGAGCCCAAGAAGAGTAGCGAGCTCCCGAAGCTCGTCGAGGCCCTTAGGAAGATGGCCATAGAGGACCCGACCCTCCACGTCAAGATAAACCAGGAGACAGGCGAGTACTTAATAGCTGGCATGGGCCAGCTCCATCTAGAGATAGCCCTCTGGGACCTTAAGCAGAGGACGGGGATCGAAGTCGTAACCTCTCCGCCCATAGTCGTTTACCGAGAGAGCATAAGGAAGAGCGCAGGCCCCTTCGAGGGCAAGTCCCCCAATAAGCACAACAGGGTCTACGTCGTCGTCGAGCCCTTGAACCAGGAGACCCTCCGCCTCCTAGAGACGGGCAAGATCTACGACGATCAAGATTGGCGTGAGCGCGCCAAGATCTTGAGAGAGGAGGCTGACTGGGACACCGACGAGGCTAGGGGCATATGGGCAATTGACGACTTCTTCAACATATTCGTTGACGCCACTAAGGGTGTGCAGTACCTGAGGGACGTCAAGGATACCCTGATCTCAGGGTTCAGATGGGCCTTGGCCGAAGGTCCGCTTTGTCATGAACCCTGCCGTGGGGTCAAGGTTAAGCTCATCGATGCCCTAATCCACGAAGACCCAGCCCACCGCGGCCCGGCACAGCTCATGCCAGCCCTTCGAGACGCAACCTTCGCGGCCTTCTTGTCCGCTAGACCTACGCTTCTGGAGCCCGTCTTGAAAATCGAGGCCAAGTGCCCCGCCGACTACATATCTGGGCTGACTAGGGTATTGATGACTAGGCGTGGCAAGATCGCGAGCCTAGAGTCTCAGGAGCTACTAATGATCTTGAAGGGCGAGATTCCCGTCGCTGAGACCTTCGACTTGGCAAACGAAATCAGGAGCGCTACCGCTGGACGTGCCTTTTGGGCCACGGAGTTCAAGGGCTGGCAACCTGTCCCAGAGTCCATGCTCCAAGACTTAATACTGAAGATACGCGAGAGGAAGGGCTTGCCAAAGACTATTCCAAAGCCGGAGGACTTTATGCCCTTATAGCCTAACAATCGCTCAGCTAAGGTTTGGGAGGCCTATGGTTACATGGACCATCAGGCTTGTTCGCTGAGCATAGATGATCGCCTCTCCATCCTTCGACAGACTTTCTTGCTTATTTGTTAGATGGAGCGTCGCCTTATGAGTTGCATTACGGTGCTTGTGAACGGTCTTCTGACTTACGACTCTGGCAAGACCTTCGTCTCTACGGCCTTGGCTAAATCGCTCATTGAGAGGGGGTTTAAGGTCTCGGTCTTCAAGCCCCTCGCAGGTCACTCCGCTTGGTACCAATTCAATACAGTATTGCACAGCTTGAAGTATGGAGTTTTAGTCGGCGAAGACGTGTTAAAGTACAAGGAGTTATTGGGACTGAGTTCGGACCTCGAGCTAATGAACCCTGTAGACCTCCTTATGGCCCCTTTGGACCCTACTTGCTTTAAAAAAGCGAGAGACTATTTAGACGCTCTTTGTAATCAACTTGAGCAACTAATCATGGCGAGGGTTAGTGACTGCCGTAATAGGGCTACGAGGTATTACGTCATTGAGGACAATGCCTCAAGAGTGGTTCCCGGGTTAAGGCCTTGGGTTGAGAGACTGATTAAAAGGTTTAAGCCTGAGCCCGTTACGGCGAAGTGCTTTTTCGTCGATGTGCTGACCTCATGCGACATAACAGAGTCGCTGGACTACGCCTTTGACGTCCTTAAGTCGAGGGCCGACGTCCTCGTTGTGGAGTCCTTTAATGATGCAGCGGTACCTCTCATGGACTTCTTAAACGACATTGACGTGGTGCTGACAGTCACGCCTGGCTACCTCTTCAAGTTGAACTCCGAGGACTTTAAGAAGGTCGTGAAATCGTTCTACACGAAGCTCGGCGAGAGGGGCTTGGCCTTGAGCTTGATATTCGACGAAGTTGATGTAAAATTGAAGATCCCCTTGCCCATCGCAAGTTCAGTAAACGAGCTTGCAACTTTCATCTCACGACATCTCAGGCCTCTGCTAGGTTGTTGAGCGCTAATTAATTTTAAGGTACTTTCAGCCTCACTTTCTCAAGTCATAACAACTTCGCAAGGATCGTTACCGTGCTAGTTCTCAGGAAGGGACGAGCTCTACTGGTTAGAGGGGGTTGCTTAGTAGCATAGAGAAACCTGTTGGTGAGACTTGAGTACTGTTAGGAGGATGCGTGGGCGGCAAAAGGAGGTGTTAGCGAGCAAAAGCACTCTTAGGACACGTTCTTTGAAGATTTGCATATTTAGTTGAGAAAAGGACTTGATGAGGCGATGTTACTAGATCAGGCAACGTATCCCCAAAGATTATGGTTATCGGGCTTTCGCTAACCATGGCCCGGCTCGCTAAGTTGTACGGTAGCCTTTTTACCTTCTCACTCACGCTACGTCTAGGTGGTTCCGTGGAGACCTTTACCGCAGAAATAATAACCGTGGGCAATGAGCTTCTAAGCGGGCGGGTCGTCAATACCAATGCTTCTTGGATCGCTGACCGTGTTACCAGGCTTGGAGGAGTGGTCAAGAGGATCACAACTGTGAGTGACGACATCGAAGAGTGCAGTGCAGCCATAAGAGAGGCCCTAGCTCGTAGGCCCAACTTAATAGTTGTGATGGGGGGTCTGGGCTCGACGTTCGACGATAGGACTCTCGAGAGCATAGCCATCGCCTTGGACTTCCCCCTAGAGCTCAACGAAGAAGCGTACATAGAGGTTGAGGTGTCATCCAG
>Ga0105154_1000750_pt1 | contig 13586 bp, 10 predicted proteins | sample SSWtaG_FD_89672 | JGI IMG/M metagenome (GOLD analysis project Ga0105154, IMG submission 89672) | Hot spring microbial communities from Sandy's Spring West, USA to study Microbial Dark Matter (Phase II) - SSWsed_matched | ecosystem: Environmental > Aquatic > Thermal springs > Hot (42-90C) >... | reverse complement strand
CTCTCCGAATAACTTAATTTATGTTTAAGTTTGAGAGGGGATAGGGCTGTGGAAGTGTTTATGTGGAGTGGAACCATTAGATACATAAAACTTGAAGAGGCCCTCAAAGCCATAGACCTGCACGTTAAACAGCCATTGCCCACAGAGGAGGTCGAGATTTCCGACGCTTATGGTCGTTTTCTAGCTGAGGACGTGATCTCGAATATTGACGTCCCTCCATGTGATATAACTCACTTTGATGGGTATGCCCTGAGGAGTATCGACGTTGTAGAGGCTTCGCCCACGAATCCCGTCAAATTAAAGATCAAGGCCCGGCTTTATCCTTCGACGAAGGAGCTCGTTAGCTTGGGGCCAGGAGAGGCCGCCTACGTCGCAACTGGGTCCCCCATGCCCATGGGGGCCGATGGAGTCTTGCCAGTGGAGGCCTCAGTGGTCAAAGGCGAGTACCTAGAGGTGAAGTTCAAGGTCAGGCCTGGGGATCACGTGATCAAGGCCGGGAGCGACGTAAGGCGGGGCGAAGTGGTCTTAAGAAGGGGACATAGGCTTAGGGGGCAGGATTTAGCCTTGCTCGCGCTCATGGGCTTCACGAAGGTCAAGGTCTTTTCGAGACCTAAGGTGTGTATCATACCCGTAGGCGATGAGCTCACCGACGAAGGTAACGTGCTGAAGTTGGGAGAGGTGCCCTGCAGCCACGCTTTAATGATTAGCAGCTTCGTCTTGAGGGACGGCGGGATCCCGTTGCGCCTTGCAAGAGTCCCTGACGATCCTTCTGTGATATCCGAGGCCGTGATCAAAGCCGCTAACTCCTCGGACCTCGTGCTGACCATAGGCGGTGCATCGAGGGGCGAGAAGGATTTAGTGTCCACGGCCATATCGAGGATTGAGGGGGCGAGGATTGTGTTTCACGGGATTATGACGAGGCCAGGAAGGCAGACAGGTTTTGCGGTGGTCAACGGGAAACCCTTGGTCATGTTGCCGGGTTTGGTGCAATCGACCATAGTTGGCTACCAGTTGATAGCTAGAAGCATTATGTTTAAGCTGATGGGCTTAGAGGTCGACGACTTAACCATTAAGGCTAAAATGGCCTGCAATCTAAAGCTCCCCCAGCCCAAGGGGTTTAAGAGGGTCGTCTTCGTCAAGCTCGATAGGGATGGTAGTAGCTACAGGGCTTGGCCTCTACTCGGAGAATCTGCTCTTTTAAGCATACCAGTCAGAGCTCATGGCTACGCCCTTTTCGGCGAGGGCTTGGACTACGTAGAGAAAGATAGCATGATAGATGTTTGTTTGTTGTACTGAAGTAGCTCTCGCTCGACGGCCCTGAGGTTAAGGCTCTTAGGTAACAGCGAAATAGCACCTCATAAAAATATTTATCGCTAAAGCTCTAGAGGATGAGCTCGAAAATGGTCGAAGGACAAGACGTTTTGGCCCTGCTACAAGGCATAGGACTCACAGAGTACGAAGGCAGGGTTTACGTTGCCTTAATAAGCTTGGGCAGGGCAAGGGCTAAGGAAATAAGCGACATTACGTCCATAGCGTATCCCAAAGTCTACGACGTCTTAGCGAGTTTGAAGCAGAAGGGCTTTGTTGAAGAGGAGCTAGGAAGGCCTAGAATCTATAGACCCGTCGATCCCTCTAAAGCTATTAGGAATTACGTCGAGGAGAGGGTTTCCCTGCTAAAGAGCAGAGCAGAGCAGTTGATTGACATCTTAGCGATGAGGTATAAAGGATTGGATGGTGGCAAAGGCGAGACCCTCGTCATACAAAGCAAGAGAGGGGTTCTAGAAAAGCTGAGGGATTTGATACTTAAAGCGAAGAAGGAAGTTTTGATCTCAGTACCGAATTTCGACGCGTTGAGCATCAAGACGCTTCTCCTAGACCTAAACGTGGCCAGGAGGAAGGGCGTTGACGTTAAGATATTGACCTCGCCATTGACCCCAAGGATCGAGGTCGAAAGGGCTCTAGAGGCGGCAGACGTCAGGATTAAAGAGGGTCTCGAGGGCTGCTACGTAATAACTGATGTCGGGTCTTTGCTAATATCGGGCAAGATCAACGAGCTTAAAGCGATCTTTGTGGCTGACGACATCAGCATAAAGCCGCTGCGAGAACACTTCAACTATGTTTGGTTTGAGGCTACCCCAGCACCGCTTTACCTGAAATTGAGGTCCTCTGAGAGAGGCGTCATAGTCCTAGCTGGTGGCGCGAGCAAGCGCATGGGTAGAGACAAAACGCTACTTCAGGTTAAGGGGGTCCCCATGATTAAGAGGGTCGTTGATGCGGCATTAAAGGTCTCCAGCGAAGTGATTGTCGTGACCGGTAATAAGAGGGCCTCAAAGCAGATAAGCAAAGTAGTCGGAGGGGACGTCACTATAGTCGAGGACGAGGAGAGGGGTTGGGGACCTCTGATGGGGATACTCACTGGGTGTAAGAGGGCCAACGCGGAATACGTGGCCATAGTCCCTTGCGATGCCCCATTCTTAAACCCGAAAGTACTAGCAGAGCTCTTCAAGAGGGCTGAGGGACATGATGCCGCTATTCCTCGATGGCCTAATGGTTATCTTGAGCCTCTTCACTCAGTTTATAGAAGACAGGCGATATTAGATGTGATCCAAGAGCTGGCCAAGAGGGGCTCTAGATCCATACTTCGCCTGATAGAAAGCTTGAAAGATGTGATTTACGTCTCTGTCGAAGAGCTGAAGCTCGTGGACGAGAAGCTCTTGACCTTCTTCAACGTGAACACGCCCAGAGACCTGTTAATGGCCGAGGCTATGGAGATTTCATGAAGGCTTCCAAAGCCTTGATCAGCTTATCTTGGTCGCGAGGTAAGACCAAGAACTCTAAGCCATAGCCTTCTTGTCGCACAAGGTCCCTGTTAAAAGTGCAGTGCGCTATTATGGGCGGCTCCGTCCCCTTCACCCTCTCCTCGAGATCCGCAAGGTCTTTGAAGGCTATTATCTTGCCCACGTCGGCCCTTTTGGCGACGAGCCTGTGGAATCCCTCAATGATCAATAGGTCTATCCTCAACAAATTCGTGAACCTTAAAACCTCTTCAATGCTCTCGGGCTCTCTACTGACTTTCAACATCATGCCAGCCTCTGACGGCGAGAAGTAGGCGACAAGCTTAGCACCAGCGCGTCTGTGCCTCCACGTATCACTGCCCTCGCGATCGATTGTGAAGTCAGCGTGATGTATGTGCTTTATTGTGCCGATCGTCAAGCCCTGCTTGGCAAAGTGGCTTATCACTATCTCCGCGATACTCGTCTTGCCAGATTTCTTACTTCCGATTATAGCTATCTTCTTCGTAGACCACCACCTAAGCCCTCACGCTCAATTCAGCCAGCGGACCAAGGAAAGGACGGGGGTCTTCATCGAATAGCTCATAGGCCTTCCCACGCTCGCTCAAAGTCGCACCTATTGCTCGAGGACCGTCAAGACTGTTGTAAGCGTCCCTTGTTTTTGCCATCGAAGTTAGAGAGTTCATCGCTCAGACCCTTCGATCCAGTCCTCATTTTAAACCAATGCTTTGAATGTGGTAATGATAAACGACGCGATGCGACTTCACTTACTCCACACCTGCATCGAGGGCTTAGCTCGACTTAACTAAGTAACCATCACCGACCTCGAGGACTTATAAGTTTTCTCATAGCCATCCCTTCAAGTGAGGGCCGCAGTAATTGAGTAGAGGAAAGGTTAAAGTATCTAGAATGACAGTTAGAGGCTCTGCGGAGGGAAGTCCCCAAGCGCTAGCACCAATGGTGAGCTTTATTGCTTGTTGACGGGTATGGCAGACCCGTGAGAGGCCTCAGGATCACGGTAACTCACAGGTGCAATTACAGGTGCTTCTATTGCCACATGGAGGGAGAGGGAGGGGGCGACGAGCTGACCGTAAATGACATCGCGAGACTCGTGAGGATTGGCAAAGGGTTGGGCATAGACAAGGTAAAGCTGACTGGAGGAGAACCCCTATTTCGTCGCGACATAGTGGACGTGGTCAAGGCGATAAGTGATGTGGGCGTAGCCGACTTAGCCATGACCACTAATGGATCGTTGCTTCAAGAGCTCGTGGAGAGGCTCGTGGAAGCTGGTCTGAAGAGGATAAACGTAGGCTTGCCCTCTCTTAAGAAAGAGGTCTTCGAGAAGATAACTGGAGTCGACATGCTCGATAAGGTCGTAGGAGGTCTTTTAAAAGCTAAAGACTTCGACTTAAGGCCGATAAAGCTCAATACCGTGCTCCTAAAAGGGCTTAATGACTGTGAAGTATGGGACCTGATGGAGTTTGCTGGAAAATACGGCTTCATACTTCAAGTGATAGAGCTAGAGCCCCTCGGCCTCGCCGACGAGCTTTACGACAAGTACCACGTACCCTTAGACGCTATCCAGAGATGGCTTGAGGATAGAGCGGTTAAGGTTGAGGAGAGAAAAGACATGCAGGGCAGAAGACAATACGACTTGGGGCATGTAAAAGTCGAACTGGTGAGGGCAGTCAATAATCCCGAGTTTTGCATGCACTGCACTAGGCTTAGGATTACGGCTGACGGAAAGCTGAAGCCCTGTCTCATGAGAAATGACAATTTAATTGACGTGCTGGGAGCTCTAAGAAGGGGGGCTAGCGACGAAGAGCTCTCGCGGCTTTTCGTAGAGGCTGTCAAGGCCCGAGAACCCTACTTCAAGGGCGCTTGCAGGGCTGAAGGGGCTAGAATATGCTGATGGTAGAGGCGAGGTGTGGCGTATGTATGCTAGATCAGACGTCGGATGCATAACATGTCCTTGCTCAGGCGCCCTTTCCTTGATCTTCCTGTTAGCATGGTCGTCAGGGGAAGGTCCATGTCTTGTAGGGCCGTGAGAGAGGACTGGAGAAGGATTTTGAAGTTAACTCCCGTAGAGGTGGCAGTCGAGAAGCTACTGAAGTCTGTCGATATAAAGCCGAAGATCGAAGAGATAGAGGTCGCCAATAGCTTCGGCAGAGTTCTGGCCGAAGACATAGTGGCGAACCAAGACATACCGCCTTACGACTGCGCCTGCTTCGAGGGCTACGCCATTAGATCAAGAGATACTCGAGGAGCTACTAGGAGCAACCCTGTCAAGCTAAAGGTCTTAGGCAAGGTTCTTCCAGACACGAAGGAGCTCCCCGTTGTCAAAGAGGGCTGTGCCGTCCTTCTGGTCACTGGCGCGCCAATGCCGCCTGGGGCCGATGCCATCATCAGGGTGGAGGAGGTAAGATTGGAGGGCGACTACATAACCGTGTTCAGAGAGGTGAAAGAATCAGAAAACGTCGCGCTCAAGGGTGAGGACGTTAAAGCAGGAGAGCTAATACTTAGAGCTGGCCACGTGATAAGGCCCGTCGACGTCGGCTTATTGATGGAACTGGGCTACTCCAAAATTAAGGTCTATGCGAGGGCAAGGTTCGCCATATTCTCCGTGGGGAGGGAGCTCTACCTAAAGAGCTTGGAGAGGAGGGATCCGCCGCCAAACAACTACGCCTACGTGATTAAGGGGCTGATAGAAGAGCTCGGCGGATCGGCCGACGTGTTGGACGTCTTGCCCGACGACGTCGAAGTCGTCAAAGAGAACATCCTAAAAGCGATTAACGAGTATGACGTCGTGATAACGATGGGTAGTTGCAGCATTGGGATAAACGACGCAGTGCCCGATGCCATAAACGAATTGGGAGTCTCCACGATGGTCCATGGACTCACCCTTAGCCCTGGGAAGCCGGCTGGCTTTGCCGTGTTTAGGGGGAAGCCGATAATAATGTTGCCGGGCCACATAGTCTCGGCCGTGGCAGCGTTTTACGTCTTATGCTTGCCGCTACTAGCACACATGACTGGTAGGCATATCGACGATATCTTGCCCCACGTCTACGCCAAGCTGGCGATCGACGAAGAGACCTTAGGAGCTCACAGGTTTTTGAGGGTCATGGTCGAAGAAGTAAATGGCGAGTTGATAGCGAAGCCAATGCATGGCGGTGCCAACGTCATCTCGACGTTGCTCAAGTCGAACTACTTCACGATACTACCGCCAAATACTGTAGTCAAGAAGGGCCAGAGGCTTAAATTTACGGCCCTAAGCCTGTCAAGCACGATACCGCGATAAGCGGTTAAGATCGAATTAAAGACCTCAGCGCCTCGGCAAAGCGTTCCAAGTGCCTGGTACTCGGTGCGTTCGATGTCAAGCTCAGGTTTAGTGGGGTCAAGGAAATGTACCCCGATCTCACGGCCTCCACGTCCGTGTCTTCAGAGTCCTCGGGGTACAGCGTTAAGTCCCACCTCGCTATAGCGAAGCCCCCTTCACACGCCACGTGTATGTCCGGGTAGCCCTTCTTCGATGGACGCGTTATCTTTACCCCCTTTATCCCACTTCGGTAATCTGGGACGTTTATTGAGAGCACGTCCACGCCCTCGGGCATGCCCTCGTCAACTATCATCTTCGCCAAGACTCTTGCGATCTTCGCGGCTAATCTTAACCCGGGGTCGTTAAGCATTTGGAGTGCGACGTTATCGTCAAACTTTCTGGCTATGGCATAGGATACTGCTATGGAGGGTACGCCGTGTATTGCGGCTTCCATTGCGGCGCCTATGGTCCCTGAGTTTAAGATGTCATCGACGCCTAGGTTTGGGCCCAAGTTTATGCCCGCCACGACTATGTCTGGCTTTTCGTTTAATAGCTTGTGCAACGCTAGCAGGACCGCGTCGGCTGGTGTGCCATTTATCGAGTAGACAGTGCAGTGTTGAGACGCCAATCTTTCGACCTTGATTACGTCGCCTACCGTCAGGGCCTTTCCTATCCCGCTCTTCTCTTTGCTAGGAGCTACCACTAAGCATTCGAAGTCATTGACGAGTTCCTCTCTCAATGCCGCTATGCCTGCGGAGTGGACGCCATCGTCGTTCACCAGTAGGGCTAGAGGCCTTCTCACGGTTAGTCATCTCCAAGCCCAAATCCGCTAGAACCCTCAATCGCCCAAAGCTCGTGATTCGACATTTAATAGCTCCCCTTTGAGGCCCTATAAATAGGCTTTGCAATCGTAAGTTTCTACGAGAGCTAATGAAGAGAAAAGGCGTTTCTTCTTCACTTGCCCTTCTAGCATCCATCACGATATTGATGGCTCAGATATGCGTAAACTTAGCGTTCATGGAGGTTATGAGGGAAGAGATTATGGGCAGAGCAGAAGAAGTCATCAAAATTAAGGACTATAGCCAGGTGATATTGATAGCAGTCAATGAGACGTCATTTGTAGTGGTCAATAGACGAGATGGAGACCTCTTAATAAGTGGCCTATCGCTCTGCTATCTCAACGGCAGCACAGCAGATGTCGAGGTCGAGTGGCGCATCCCAAAAATGTCGATAAGTGAGCGTCAGTTACCTCTAAGTCTAAAGGATTGCGTAGCAGCAGTCCTCAAGGTTGAAGGGGCTTTTGAGGTAATATTGCCAGTCCACAGAGCTCAGCTATGACGCTATCGGGATCTTGAGCCTCCTTATGAGCTCCTTGTACCTATTCCTAACCGTGACCTCGGTCACTTGAGCAGCTCTCGCTATCTCTTTCTGGGTCTTCCTCTCACCCATCAAAAGAGAGGCTATGTACACCGCGGCCGCCGCGAGGCCCGCAGGGTCTTTGCCAGCCGTTAAGCCAGCCTTTCGAGCCTGTTGCACTATCTCGATGGCTTTTCTCTGCAACACTCCGCTCAAGCCCAGAGAGCTCACAATCCTCGGCACGAAGTCCATCGGGTCAGCGATCGGTATCGTTAACCTGACGTGCCTTAGCAATAGCCTGTAGCATCTAGCGACGTCCTTCCTCCCAGCCTTAGTGCAGTCCGCTATTTCGTCCAGAGTCCTAGGGACCTTGAGGATCCTGCACGCGGCGTATATGGAGGCAGCCATGACGGACTCTATTGAGCGGCCCCTCACTAAGCCGGCCTTAACGGCGGCCTTGTATATCTTCAAGGCCTCCTCCTTGACGTTTTGCGGGAGGTTCAGCTTGAAGGCAATGCGCTCGAGGTGGTTGGTCGCTTGCTGGATGTTCCTGTCTTGAGAGGTCTGAATTCTGCTCCTTATCTGCCAGCGCCTCCACCTCGCGACCTCGAAGACCTTTTGAGGCGTTAGCTTATGGCCAGTCGCGTCTCGAGTGGGCCACTGTATCACCGTGGGGGAGATGCCCTCAACCGAAGTAGTCGAAATGGGCGGACCAACTCTATCTCTCTTTTCCCTCTCCTCTGGAGTGAAGGCCCTCCACTCAGGGCCTTGATCTATAAGCCTCTCGTCTATGACCAAGCCACAATTCATGCAAGTGAGCTCTCCGCGATCATAGCTCTTAACAATATTAGTACTACCGCACTCGGGACAACGATCAATATTCTTCGCCTCCACATCAACTGCCTTCGCGCTCACGTTCCTCACCCCGGAGATGACCCGATTTTAAAGTTAAACCACCCCAACTAAATCACGTATCAGACTTATGACCCCTTTACATGTAAAAGGGCCTGGTAGGGGGAGATACGTCATACAGAGTCTATATAAGCTTTTCTCTCTATAGGAGAGAGGGATTTATAAACTTTTCTCAAGTCGATTTCGATGAAAGTTTGACGACTAGACGCCTAATCCATATCAAAGAGCATGGCCCTCTATTGATGGATTGACGCACTTGAAAGGCGTCATAATGATGAGAGGGACTACGCGTGACATTAAGATTTAAAGGCCTGCTTTCTCCTAAGAAAAACGGGCCCGTGGCGCAGCCCGGATAGCGCGGCGACAACCGAAGAGGTTGCCGCAAGCCTCCTAAGCCGTTGGTCGGGGGTTCAAATCCCCCCGGGCCCGCCAACTGTTTTGGGTTAAAGTCCTCTTCACCTTATTCACCTTATAAGCTCAAGGCTCCTGCCTTCGAGCGCTAGAGCAAGGGTTACCTCGGTTTTCACGTCACGCATGCCAATGGTTTAATCTGTTCGAAGGCACGACCTACTCTTGGTGGTCCCTAACCACGTCCATCAGCCGTTACGAGGTAGGTTTTAGAGGCATTAGAAGGCGAGGTTCCATCAGAATGGCTTATGGGAATCTAACATTTGTAGTCGCCGCAAACCGTCGAGGCGCACCAGCAATGCCTAGAACGAAGTCCACCTGAAGCATTTTTCCGCTCAGGACTTCCTTTAAATCTCCGACCATGGTTGGCTTTCCAACCCAAGTCTTTGTTTCGCCAGGCATTACGACGAGGATTCCTTGCTCAAGGGTCGGCGCGAAAATCCACCCGATCACCGTTCCAGTCTCTGTTATTTCCATGCTGATACCTTGCAGGATCAACGGAATGTCACCTGTATTTGCCACTGTTATCTCCACGTTTTCCTCCCAAGATCTCCAGGTAGTCGGAAAGACCGTCGCGGTTAGCGCCATTTTAAGGTTAAAAATCTTTTCATAGAGCACCGTGCGGTTCTCGTACGGACCCTTCAGCCAGACGGTGACGTTGTACGCACCCTCTAGGCAGCGCTGTTCGTACCACATCCATGGCAGGTAAACATCGACGGTCAACGTTCCAAGAAGCTGGCGGAATTGGTCGAAGATTGTCGTGTGGTCTTCTGGTCGGAGAAGTTGCGCCTGACTTCCATCCGGAAGCGTCACGCTTATGCGGCCGAACCACCAGCCGTAGACCCCGTTGATCTCCACGCGGTCCCTCAAATCGGCCTCTCCACTTATCTTCAGCCTCATGTAGAGCTCCTCGTCCTCGTACAGGAACCTTTCTATTTCAACGCTGGAGACGTATGGGCCCGACTTCGTGCTCGGCGCAGTCCCTGTCCCGCCCTTTTCGATTCCCGCGAGAGAATAGAAAGCGACTAAGCCAGCCGTTACTGCTAATACAATCACGGCGATCGTTATTTTACCTAGTGCTCTCCTTCCTATGCTGGTCTTCATGGCAGGATTGCACCTCCGGCCATTAATAAAGATTGCGCGATCGCTTGTCCGTTCGACGTTTTCTGATCGATGCCACAAGGCCGAAAAGCAATAGCATCGTGACTCCGACGACCACGACTGTGTATGGGTATTCCAGCTTAAACGGTGCCTCCTCTGGCTTGAAGTGGATGACGACTTCGTGCCTCGAGTGCTCGTACGTGAAGCTTACGTCTATGAAGTCTGCGCTTTCGCTCTTATTGAAGGGTATGGGCTTACCGTCGAACAACACCTCCAACGGTCCGCTCCCCAAGTCCTTTGGGATTTTGATGTCGACAAAGCCCTTGGTGCCCTTTCTCCACTCGACGTAGAAGGATATCACGCGGTTCTCCGGGATGTATTGGAACTCTGATATTATGGAGTTAGATGTTAGTTGAATCACGACGTCCTTCTGAACAGTGTAGCTGGTTGTTATTGGGGGGAGCTCGCCGCGCGGCTCCATTAATGGGTAACGGTCTGAGGCTTGGTCGCCGACGTCGTAGGGAGTGTCGCCTATTCCGTCGCCATCAGCGTCCTCTCCTGAGTAGTCGCTCCAGAAGTTCCCCTCTGCGCCGTTGTCCCAAAAGCACCAGTACGGCTTGCCGCCGGGCTTGTGCGCATTGCCTATGAAGTTGTTGCGGAAAACGGTCGCGATGATGTCTCCGTAGTCATCGTGTTCAACGAATATGCTAACGTTGTTTCTCACGAAGTTGTTTCCTGAAATCTCGCGCGCGTGCCACCAGAAGGCCGTCAGGTATATGCCACAATCGTTGTCCACGTAACTATTCCCGCGCACCACAACATCGTCCAGATCCTGTAGAAGTGTCCCAACACGACAATACTTCACATAATTTCCAAGAACCTCTGGGGGCATTTGGCGTGCGAGGATCTCTTCGCCGGTTAGGTAGACGCCCGTTGCCGCGTTCGCGATTCTGTTGCCAACAATTCTGCCGTAGCCGTAGCCTATGCCGCATTTGCAGTTGGAAATTATGTTTCCCTCGATGATGCCTCCTCCAAGCACGCCAAAGCCGCAGTCTGAGATTTCGTTCTCAGATACTGTGCATCCCGTCGAGCATACGCCATACGAGCAATAAGCTATGCGGTTCTTAGAAATCAAGACAGATTCGCTTGAGCCCCACATATCTATGCCGGTAGTGCAGTTTAAAATGGTGTTTCCACAGACTAGCTTGTTCCCCGAATCCAAGCACGTTATGCCCTTCTCACATCGAGTGATTTCGTTATGCGAGATTGTTTCGATTGCCCACTGAGCCCGTCCTCCCTCGGTAATCACTCCCACGGCGCTCCCTACCACATGATTTCGCGTTATGTTGCTTGAGCCGTAACCAGTCGTGAATATGCCCACTTCGCTTGAGAACACGTGGTTTTCAGAAATGACGTTGCTATCCGAGTAGCAGTAATGGCCGTCCCCGAGGTATATTCCTATATTTGTGCCCGTGATGTTATTCATCGTTATCGTGCAGAACTTTGCCCCCCTAATTATTATGCCGACTTGACAGTCAGCGATAACGTTTCCAGTTACGTTCACGTTAAACACGTCAGACAAGAAGATTCCGCGCCTCTCGTAGATTCTCTCAAAAATGTTGAAGGGCCCGGTCCCAAAAAGGTCTAAGCCATTAAAGCCCTCCTCTATCTTCAACGATTTGACCGTCACGTTTTCCCTGCGCGTTGCTCTGGTTTGCTTAACGACAACCCCGCCCTTGAGCGTGTGACCACAACCGTCGAGTATAATGTTGTCCCTCTCAATTATGATCGTGGCCTCAGCATCGCATGTAAGCCTGTAGACCACGAAGTCTTCGGATGAGACAAGCTTTGTGACCGGAGAGACGTACCCGTCTGACTGTATGGTTACAATGTCTTCTCTTACGAAGTCGGGGCTGTAATAGTCAAGGAGTATGCCGCCTATCTGCATTCCGCCGTCCGGAAGGTCGGTAACGCTGGCGCCGTATTCGTCGAAGACTGACGAGCCAAATGGGAATGCTCCCCAGAAGTTGACTATGCCCCCGCTCAACCCTGCAGACTTTATCTGAGCGAAGAAGTTGAACCACGCGAAGAAGCGTTCGTCTCCAACGTCAACGTCTTTGAAGACGAGAATTTTGCTGTTCGCGATCGTGTCGTCAAAACCTAAAGACGCGATTATGCCTGCGAGGTCGTAAACGAACAGCACGTAGCCTAGCGCTTCGAGTACACTTTTGGCCGCTGGTGAGTTCAGGATCTTTTTGCCTATTTCGAGCATTACGTCGATGGACCCGCTGGCCGCCTCCTCGACCGGAAGGTCGGGGGCGTCGCCCCTTCTCACCCTGTAAACCGTCTGGCCCAGGCCGAAGCTCACGGCCTCGTTTAAAGTTCTCCCGCTTCCAATCCCGGCGTTTATCTTGCACCTGTAGTTGCCAGTGCCGGCGAAGCTTTCTGGGGCTATGTTTATCCCACCTGCATAGCCGACTTCGACGTAGACGTTCGGACGCCAGATGATCTTCGGCGGCGTAAATGATTTGCCGAAGCTGAACGATAAGGCTGACTCCATGGGCCGGTCGCCCACCGGAAGGCCGAAGGAGGCAAGGGCCGTGCGCGCCCTCCCGTCCTCTGTGACGTTGAAGGCGCACCAACCAAGGTTCCACGTGACGAGATGTACGACTTCCACGTTCGGGTCCCAGGCCTTAACGTAGGATCTAGCCAGGTCAAGTCGCGGCTTGCTGAAGGGCGCGTGAACCGTGATATTGATGTAGTTGACGTAGTTCCTCTTCGGGAGGACGTAGTAGAGGACGTGTAGCCCTCCAACGCTTTTTTCGTTGTCGCCTCTAAATCCTATCCTAGTAATCCCGACTATAGGCTCAATGACCAGAGACCCCTGCGACGTCGTTACTTGGACTGGTTTTCCAACAAGCGTAAACCTTATCCCGTCGTCCTGATAGCCTAGATAGCCCTCCGGCGATGTTTGGATGCAAAGCCGCATTTCTATGCCTGAAACTTCCTCGCCGAGGTCGAAGCGGTAGGCGGATTCGTCCCCTCCTTCATAGTAAACATACCAGTTTCCAATAACGACCTTCTCGGCCTTTGTTACCTCTATGGTAGCCCCCGAAAGGGGGCCATCGATAGCAATGCCGCTCGACAGAAGGACGACCATAAGGAAGGCCAAGACCTTAGCAGGGTCGTTTATCTTGAACGCCCCTGCATTCGGTCGCTCCGCCCGCTACCGTTTGATTGAGGCTTGTAGGACCGCAATGGTGTTGCCGAGGCAATCCTCACATGCATTCACGCGTTTTAGAGCCTCCGCCAGAGGTTTTCATCGGCTCCTCTGACGCCGCTTTCGACGAACGTTTTTCTCACAGGCTCCGCTTCGCCCCACTCCTCATTCGTCATCGGCTCTGATGCTACCCTCTCCTTTATTGCCTTGAATACTTGACGGATCCTAGCCCCGCCATCAGGGCTTTTCGGCACTACAAGCCAAGCGTAGTATGCCAGCGTAGGCCTGAAGGCCCTCTGTATTTGGCCTAGGAACTCTATGATTACGCCGTCGTTAGTATCGGCCGCCGATGTGAAGGCCACTACCCTCTTAGCAGCCATAACTACCGGGGCGAGAAGCGTTAAGGAAAGTTGCTTGGCTAGGTCTCTGGTCGATATTATCATGCCCCTTGAGCTGGCGACCTCTTCGAGGTAGCGTTTCG
>Ga0105154_1000749_pt1 | contig 13588 bp, 12 predicted proteins | sample SSWtaG_FD_89672 | JGI IMG/M metagenome (GOLD analysis project Ga0105154, IMG submission 89672) | Hot spring microbial communities from Sandy's Spring West, USA to study Microbial Dark Matter (Phase II) - SSWsed_matched | ecosystem: Environmental > Aquatic > Thermal springs > Hot (42-90C) >... | reverse complement strand
TGGGCGAGCCTTGCATAAGGGTACTGGTGCTAATCCTCGGCTACGACGCCCCGATGCGGATCGAGGCGGGCGAGTACCAAGCTATGCTGACGCTGTTCTGGCACGCTTCAGCCGCGGCTGAAGGCATGCTGGAGCGCGTCGAGGTGGAGTGCAGCTGCTTGAAGGTGGCTCCCATGGAGGAGCCGGTTCGCGACCTAGGTTGGCAGGTCGAGGAAGGGGGCGAGCTCGTTAAGAAGGTGGGGGATTCGAGGGTGCGCGTCTCCCCCGCGAGGGAAGGGCTCACGGTGCTGGTTGAGAGCCCCTGTGAGCTGAGCGAGAAAGAGCTTGAGGAAGTGCTTCGGCAGCTGGGAGATGTTGTGCCAAGCCCCTTTAAGAGCTGCAGCTTCACCGTCAGCGTCGAGCATAGGATCGTACCCTGCGCCGAGATCGGCGAGAACGAGGTGAAAGCCGCCCTAAAGACCGAGCTCGAGTGGCTGGTGGAGAGCGGGGTCGTGCGAGGCTTGGAGCAGAGCGAGATCGAGCGGATCGTGAGCGCGGCGAAGCTGGGGTACGCCGGCTGGAACCAGCGGCTCGTCTGGTACGAGGGCGAGTGGGTACCATACAGCTCGGTGCCCGGCGCCGCGCTCGTCAGGTGCATCGGAGGGGTCCAACCGGCCTTCCAGGCGGAAAGCCGGGAGTACGTCGGGCTGCCGCAAGCCCCCTCCCGCGGAGGCGCACAAGCCCAGCCTGCTCACGAAACCCCGTTCGGGGAGGCGCAGGCGGTGAGCCGCGCTCCCAGCTGGCTGTGGGCGCTCGCCGTAGCCGCGTTGGTGGCGCTGGCCGCTGCGGCCCTCTCGTACGTGGTGGTTAAAAGGGCGGTCCCAGCGTGAGCGGGGTGCTGGCTTTGGCCAGAGCCGCGGTGGTCGTCAGCGGGCGCTTGGCTCGGGTGTACTTCGTCCTGCTGAGGGCGGGGAGGCCAGTGGGCATCAGGGAGGTGCAGAGACTGGCAGGGTTGAGCAGCCCCAGCAGCGCGAAGCACTACCTCGACAAGCTCGTGGAGCTCGGTCTCGCCGAGAAGGTTTCCGAGGGGTACGCGGCGAGGGTAAGCGGGGACTCGCTGATGTCCGTCTACGTCGGCCTACTAGGGAGCGTTGTGCCGAGGCTCGTGCCCTACGCCGTGTTCAGCACCGTGCTGCTGGCGGTCTTCAGCGCGCTGGCTAAGCCCCCGCTCGAGTGCGTCATCGTGGCAGTTGTGCCGACCGCCCTCCTCTGGGTTGAGGGGTTGAGACTGCTGCTCCTGGCGAGGAAGCTGGTTGCCGAAGAGGGGGCCGCGGGGGCCTTGAAGCTTAAAAAGCAGGGGCGCTGACGGGCTCTGCATGCTACGCTGGAAGCGGAAACTGGGCAAGAACGCCAAGTGGCTTCTAGCGACGGAGCCCGGCTGGTCGGTGCCGATGCCTTGGGTGTTCTACTACCAGCCGCTCTATATGGTCGCGTTGGGCGTCGGGGAGGTCGAGCTGGGCGTCTACATGAGCGCCAGCAGGGCAGTCTCCGTAGTGGCTCCCTTCCTCGCCGTCCATCTGGCGGCTAAGCTCGGCTTCAAGAAGGCCTTCCTGGTTTTGGATACGATATCGAACGTCGGCTACCTCCTCTTGCTCATAGTTGGAAGGAAGGAGCTCTTCGGGCTCGCCCTCGCGCTCTTAGCCTTGTACGCGGCTTCCGGCCCCCTCTGGGAAGTACTGCTCGTCGAGGGCTCAGGCCCAGAAGCGTTCGTAGCTATCTACTCAATCCCCTCGGTGATCTACACGATCGGCAGCTCAGCAACGCCCCTCGCTGGGTTCTTACTGGAGAGCCTTGGCGTCGTCAACGGTTTCCGGGTCGTAGCAGCGATAGCTTTGGCCTCCTTCACAGCTAAAACAGCCACTTTGGCTGTGACGCTGAGAGAGCCTGATGTGTCGGCAAAAAGCGGGGAACGCGGGCTCGAGCGGGCCTTCAAGCTCGCCGCTTCTGACCGGAGGTTACTCGCTTTCCTCGGTTACACGGTTCTCGTCTCGGTGCTCTTCACGGTACCCAGCTACCTGTCCCTTTACCTGTGCGACGCCCGCGGCGCGAGGCTCAGCGTGGAGGCAGCCGGCCTGATCCCGGCGATCTCGTCCGCGGCCTCCCTGGCGGTGCTCGCGCTCGTCACGCTGAAGCCCCCGACCAGCCGCACGCCTTACTTAACCCTCTCCACGGCCCTGGGTGCGCTCTCGAGCCTGCTGTACGCGCTCTCCCCCGCCGAGCCGAGGCTCGCTTTCGCCGCCGCGGCGCTCTCGGGCCTGAGGGGGGCCGAGTTCTCGGTCTCGAGGGCCTTCTTCATGGACTTGCTGGAGGGCTCTGACGCCGCGGCTCGGGGCCAGGCGATTTCGCTCCTCTACACCGCCAGCAGTATCTTCACGATCCCGGCCCCGGCTGTGGTGGGCTACCTCTACAGCGTGCACCCGACCCTCATCTGGGCGCTGGCGGCCTCCGCGTCCCTCTCGCAGCTCGCTATCGTGCTGTGGCTTTCCCGCGCGGCGAAAGCTTCGAAGGGGCTCGCGTAAGCTAAAATAGCGCGCCCCGCCTCCCCGTCTCGTGAGGGTTGAAGACCTGAGGGGCCGGTTCTTCGTGGTCGCCCACAGGGGCGCTAGCGGCTACGAGCCCGAGAACACGCTGAGGGCCGTGCGGAGGGCGCTGGAGATGGGTGTCGACGCGGTGGAGGTGGACGTCCGTTTGAGCAGGGACGGTGTCCCCGTGGTCATCCACGATGAGACCGTTGACAGGACCACCAACGGGAGGGGGTTGGTCAGGGGCTTGAGTATCGAGGAGCTGAAGCGCTTGGACGCGGGGAGCGGAGAGCGGATACCCCTGCTGAGCGAGGTGCTGGAGGAAGTTGGAGGGAGGTGCGTCCTCTTCGCCGAGCTGAAGGAGGTCGACGCCGCCGCGCCCGCCCTCAGGTTGGTGGAGGAGGCGGGGTTGCTGGACAGCGTCCTGTTCATCTCGTTCGAGCAGGAGGCGCTCGCCGCCGTGAAGCGGTCGGCCCCGCGCTCCCACACAGGCCTCATCTACGCGAAGCCGGGCGACGGCATAGTAGCGGCTAAGCGCTTGGGCTGCGAGTTCGTCCTGCCCCTCTACAGGCTGGCGACTGAGAAGGCCGTCGCTTTCGCCCACCGGATGGGGCTGCTCGTCGTCGCTTGGACCGTCGACGACCCCGAAATCGCCCTGGAGCTCAAGCGGAGGGGCGTGGACGGCGTCGCCTCCAACTACCCCGACAGGATACTGAGGCTGAGGGGGGCGAGCGGGGGTTAGCGGTCGCTGCTGCCCTGAACCGAAAGCGCGGGCCCCTCCAGCGCGCTAGCGCGGGAAAGCCTGGAAGCGATGAAGCCGTAGCACGGAGTGCCGACGTGCTCGACGCGCTGGTCCCCGACCACGTGCATGACCTTGACTCCCATCGCGACCAGCGCGTCGGCCACGAACTGCCTGTGGCAGCGCTCCGGCTTCCTCTCCTTGCAGAGGATCAGCGGAGCGAGACCTCGCACCGCCGCGTCCCTCAGCTTGGCGAGCGCCGATAGGGCGCGGGGGTCGGAGACCAGGTAGTGGACGTAGGCCTTGAACGTGGGGGAGTCGGTGCACGCCACCTCCTCGCTCGGCTTGTAGCCCCTCGCGAGCCCCAGAGCTCCCAGTTCGCCGAACCACGCGTACTCCACGCCGACCTCGGAGAGAGAGGCTCGCAGCCTCTCCCCCGCGTAGAACTCGATCTTCGATCGGGGGAACCTCCGCACGTCCGCGACCACCTTCGCGCCCAACTCCCTCACGAGTTCGAGGAAGCGCTCGGGCTTCAAGCCGCCGTACCCCACCGTGTAAGCTAGCACGCGACTCCCGCAGGAGGAAGCGTATATGCTTGCCGCTCACGCAAGAATTATAGGACTGCCTATAATAGCTTGGACTATACTCGCGCGCTAAGTACAGCAGAGGGATAGACGCTGAGACGGAAAAGCGGAAGCTAAGAAGGGGGGCGGCGCTCTTCGGATAGAGGAAGGGCGCTAGGAGGGAGATCTACGTCGTTATAGCCAGATCGTTCTCGCGGAGCAGCGACGAGGTGGTGACGATCGACGAGAGGAGGCTGCTAGAGCTTGCGCTGGAGGAGCTGAACGAGGAACGTGCGCGTTTGCCGAGCGGTTAACGAGAGCGCGAGCTGCCAGCGCTCCCGCTCGCCTCCCGGGCGCGCTCCGTAGACTCCGCGCGCTACACGACTAGCCTGGGGATCCTCGCCTCGATCCTCTCACACTCCAGGGTTTCGGGGGGAATCCCTGTGACCGCCGAGACGAGCTTAACATCCCCCGTTTCCACGAGCAGCTTGAGCGCGGTTCTCAACGGCTCCGGCCTCGACTCGATGTAAGCCCAATCGGCGTTACGCCTCCTGAGCTCGGCGCCTCCGGCCATCCTCTTAGCGCATTCCTCCACCGCTTTCAGGTAACTCTCCACGTCCAGCTCGAGCCCTAAGAGCTTCGCCAGTCTCGCGACCTCTTCGCGGCGGCTCAAAGCTCGACACCCGCTTCCCTCAACCTTTCCCTAGAAAATATGATCGAGGTATCGCTCATAAACTCTTCCACCGCAGCGCGCAGCTCGCTCCCGCGGTAGAGCAGCGTGAGAAGGTCGAGCGAGTCGTAGACGACCACCCCCCTCAGCGAGCTCAAGCTCCTCGCAGCCACCTTAGGCGACGCGTTATCCGTGAGGAGGGGGAGCCCGTGCAACGCCGCGTATGCAAGACCGTAGGCCTCCGGCTCGTCAATGCGCGGAAGGCCGGGGGTCGAGTTCACGAGGTTGAAAATCCGGAGCGCTTCCCGATCCACGTAGTCAGCTCTGGGCAGGATCACCAGGCTGCCCCTGTACACCAGCTCCTCGATCTTGCCCCTAACGCGCCGAGATCTGAGCTCCGGTAACATGATGCTCGGCAGGAGGATCCTGTAAAACAGCCTGAAGATCCCCTCCCATCGCCTAAAGCTCAACCAATTTATCAGGAAACAGGTGTCAGCGACGGCGAGCGACATCAAGCTACCACCAGCGGTATCCGCGCCCTTTTCCGCTCCTCGTTCAGCTCGTCGAGAGGGACGCCGCTCAGCTTTGACGAGTACCAGAGGTCCCCCGTTTCCACGAGCAGCTTGAGCGCGGTTCTCAACGGCTCCGGCCTCGACTCGATGTAAGCCCAATCGGCGCTACGCCTCCTGAGCTCCTTCGCCTCCTCAAGCCTCTTGAGGTAATCACCGAGCTGTTCGGCCATCCTTCGGGCGCTCGAGGTCGGCGCTGATAACGTTTGCGCGGTGGCTATGTCTCGAGAGGCTTTCAAGCAGCGAAATAAAGCGTCAAAGCGGTTGCCCTTCCGTGGTCGTCGTCCGCCGGATGAAACCGGAGGATAGGGATAGCGTAGCAAAGATCTTCGAGAAATCGTTCACGGGCAGCTACCTGTACTGGTCGATCAGGCTCCTGGATCGCCTCGAGACTATCGTAGCTGAGGTGAGCGGCGAGGTAGTGGGGGCAGCCGAGCTCTACATGACGAGCTGCGAAGGCTACGGGAGGGTGGGGGTCATAGCGTTCGTAGCCGTTGCACCCGCCTGGCGCGGGAGGGGTATCGGCAGGAAGCTCGTCGAAGAGGCCGAGAAGCTGTTCCGCCAGCGCGGCTGCAGGTTCGCGGCCGCTAGCACGAGGTCGAGCAATAAGGCTTCGATCGCGCTGTTCACCAGCTTGGGCTACTCTGTCCACGAGCGCGGTGGCGGCGTTTTCGAGGAGCTCGAAGACGCGCTCTACGCCTACGAGGACGATACTATTTTCCTGAAGCGTCTCTAGCCCCCGTACGCGCCGGCTCCGCCGCGGGAGCTCCCTTGCGGGGGAGCGAGCTTGAGCAAGCTCCTAAGCTTGCACGGGTTATCTGTGATCACACCTTCGACCCCCATGCCGATGAAATGCTCCGCCACCTTGGCGTCGCGCGCGAGTTGTAGACTGACCACGGGACTCGGATTCCGAAGAGGCCTAAACCCAGCAAGAGTATTTTCCAATGTCTGAAGTTCTGCATCGCTCCCACCCTTTTGCGTTTTATGCCGCTTTAATACCCTTTAACATCGATTACTTCAGCGAGATCTCGCAATAAAGCCGCTCGAGCTCGAAAACGGTTTACGCTGCGGCTGCAAGAGCGGAACGCTTTTTAATCAGCGGCAAGCTTGCTTTGCGTGCTGCACGATTTACCAAGATTCAAAGATTTTAAGATGAAGTACGTTTCGAGCACGCACAAGGTCGATGCCAAGAAGCTCCTCGATCTAGCGCCGAGCTGGCTTATTGACCACCTCAAGAGGAAGGGGGTGCTGAAGGGCGAGCCCGGCGAGGCGTGGCTCGACTACTACAAGCTCGAGCCGGGGGAGAAGCTGGAGATCTTCAGGGTGGACGAGCCTGGGGTGATCGCGAGCTTGTGGATGACGATCAGCGCGCACGACCGCCGCTTCCTGAGGAACGTCGTGATCAGAGCTTACTGGGACGGCGAGAGCGAGCCCAGTGTCGAGTCGCCGGTCGGCGACTTCTTCCTGCAGGGCCACAGGGCCTTCGCGCCCCGCCCGTCGCTGGCGGCCAACGCTTTCTCGCTTCCGGTGGGCCTCAGCAGCGGCGGCTTCTACTGCTTCCTGCCCATGCCCTTCGAGAAGGCGAGGATCGAGGTCGAGAACCTGGGCGCGGAGGAGGTCGCGAACCTCTACTACATAATCGGCTACTACACCGGCGTCGATGTCTCGAGCATGGGTAGGTTCCACGCGGTCTGGCGCCGCGAGAAGCGGGTGAAGCCGGGCGAGCCCTACACGATCCTGAGAGCGAGGGGGCGGGGCCACTACGTCGGCGTCTACCTGTACGTGAGGGGGCTCAGCCTGAAGAGCCCGATAGCGGGCGGCTTGGGCTTCCTCGAGGGGAACACCAGGATCGAGGCGGACGGCGAGGTCGTGTACCAGGCGACTGGCACGGAGGACTACTTCCTCTCCGGCTGGTACTTTGCGGGAGGCCCCTTCACGGCGCCCTTCCACGGCCTCCTCCATAAGAGCGAGGAGGGCGGCGAGATCGCGGCCTACAGGTTCCACGTGCCGGATCCCGTACCGTTCAGGGAGTGGATAGCGGTCACCACGCCGCACGGCGAGTGGAACGACGTGGAAGCCGACTACAGCAGCGTAGCTTACTGGTACCAGTCGGAGCCGCACGCGAGCTTCTACAGGCTCAGAGAGGAGGACCTTTACTGAAAAATAAATAAAAAATAAATACCGTCTTCAGTAGTAGAGGACTAATTTGGCGCCCTTGAACCCGAAGGGTCTGAGCACGTACTCGTCGGTCCAGTGCGCCGCGTCGCTGAAGGTTTCGGGGCCGATCCAAGCCGGGTCGCCGCCTGCGTAGTGGAGCGGGCCGAAGAGGTTCCTCAGCGTGCCGACGAGCACGATCTCGATCTCGTTGCTGCCCGGCTTAAGCAGGGCTGTCACGTCCACCTCGTACGGCGGGAATAGTGCGAAGCCGGCTCCCGCCCCGTTGATGCACACCTCCGCCAGCGCCGCGTTCAGCTCCCCGAACCTCAGCGCAGCGCGCTTGAAGCCGCCCGGGACCTCGACGCTCTTCTTCAGCTTGACGCTTCCGGCGTAGAACGGCAGCCCCTCCCTGCACAGGTCGGACGCGTCGACCAGCTCCTTCTCGCCCACGATCCTCGAGCCGCCCCGCGGGCGCGCCTCGACCCCGAAGTCGCCCACCACGTAGATGGGCTCCAGCTCGGGCTCCACGCCCACGATCCCCCTCAGCTCGACAACGTTCCCCCCTTGCACGAGCAGCTCGGAGATCTCAGCGGTGCGGAAGCTCGGGTCAAGCCAGCTGCCCGTCCACTCGACCGGCCGACCGTTGACCTTGACCTCGTAGAGGTGCGGGCTCTCGACCACCAGCTTGATGCTCCTGCCCCTCGGGTCCACAGCACACTCGAACTCGAAGCGTAGGGCGAACCTGGCCCCCACGCCCCTGCTCGCGATCTCCCTGTGGGCCCTACACACGGGAACAGGGCCCCTCCACGGCTCGCCGTCCACGCGGTAGCAGCAGTAATCGAGGACGAGCGCGTTGGGGTCGAGCCTCCTCACCCGCCAGCCGGCTTCGCCGAGCTCCACCTCCTTGACCTCGAGCTGAGCCGGGGCCTCGGGCGCCGGCGTGCCCGGGTGCAGGATCAGGAGCGACGAGCCGATGGGCGGTAGCTCGAGCGAGAGCCACGTCCTGCCGCCCTCGGCAGCTGCTCCCAGCTCGCGCACTTCGCCCGTGACCGCGTCCCAGAGCTCGGGCTTCCACGCGCCTTCGATACCGACCTTGAGCTTGCGGGGGGAGACTCGATCCGTGTTCGCGAGGAACAGGATCAGCGAGCCCCCTTCCCTCCTCAAGTGGTAGAGCACGCCGCCGTTCGGATCCCCTTCGATGACCACCGGCCGCGGCACGCCCCTCAGGGCTTCCTCAAGCGCCTCGCGGCTGACGCTGGGAGCCCGCCGCGCCCTCTTAACCAGCTCGTCGAGCTCAGGCGAGGGGCGCCCCTCCACCGCATGCGGCGGTTTCTCGACGAACACGACGATCCCCCCCGCGTCGGCGAGCTCCTTCAACAGCTTCAGCGTGGAGGACGCGATGGTGACGCTCGGCGGCACCACCACCGCGTCGTAGAGGGCTCTGCCGACCCTCAGCTTGGCCCCTTCGACCCCCGCGTGCTTAGCCATTAGCGTCTCGTCGCCCAGCTCGAAGTCGACGTGCATCGCTAGGAGCACCCTCAGCAGCTCGTGGAGCTTCTCGTCGAGCTCCGTGACCCTCCGCTCGCTCAGGGGGCTGTAGAGGGCCCACGCGCTGCCGATCGGGTGGAGGACGAGCACGTTGGCGATCCGCACGCCGCGGGAGAGGGCGTAGCTGAGCCTTGCGAAGTAGTCCTCGATCAGCCTGTTGTACCTCCACCACGGTTGCGCCCAGTGGAAGTTGAGCCCGTAGTCGCGCTTCCTCCTACCCCTGAGCGAGTAGGGGACGAGGTGGTGGTTGAGGAAATTGACGCCCAGGGCGTAGAGGAAGTCGCCGATCCACTTCCTGTCCGCGAAACTCGGGTAGTTGCCCAAGCACCCGTACGTCTCGCAGAGCACGCGCTCCTGCCCAGCTGGTTGGCGACGCTCGCTACCTGCTTCGCCGTGAGCAGGCTGCCCCATATCTGAAAGCCCAGGTGGTCGATCCCCGGCACGTGCTGGTACTCGTAGTGGGGCATCGCGGCCCCGATGCACCTGAGCTGGCTCAGCAGAGTGTCCTCAGCGAGGTAGTGGCCCGTGAACTTGAGCCCGTGGCGGTCGCACCACTCGTAGATCTGCTTGGAGAAAGCTTCGACGAACATCAGCGTCACGGTTCGCCAGAAGTCGTACCTCGTTTTCAGGTAGTCGCCAACGTCGAACACGAGCTCGGGCAGCTTCTCCCTCAAGTCGTACCTGTTCAGCTCTCTGAACTTCTCCGGTAGCTTGCTGGTCCAGGGGAAGGTCAAGGCCGGGAAGCGCGGCCCCCTCGGCGGCAGTTGCGGCCTCGCGCGGGGCCTACCCGACTCGATGTTCGGTTCGTCGGTGAACACGCCCGGCACGGTCCCGCCGAAGAACCCCTTAAACGCCAGGTATGGTTCGTAGGCCGCCTTCAAGAACTCCGCCACAACCTGCTCGTTGAGCAAGTCCACGTAGCAGAAGCCCTCGTACCACGTCTCGCCCGGCTGGGCCACGTACTCGACGAACGTTAAATAAAGCGGGGCCTCGCCCACCTCGCCTAGCTCAGCGCGCTCGTAGCCGACCGGCACGCCTTTGCCGTCCAGCTTCACGCGGAACGCGGCAACGACCCCCTCGCCCGTGAAAGCCCTTTCTGAGGCGACCGCGACAAGCGCCTTGGCTCTAGCGCGCGGCCCGAGCGCCGGCACAATGCCGCCGGCGAAACCCGAGGGCCAGCGCAGCTCGTCGTAGATCCACACGTAGGCGCCCTTCTCCTCCGCCGCTTTGACCGCCGCCTCGAAGGCTTCGAACCACTTAGCGCCGAGGAAGGGGGTTACAAGCCCCTCTCGCGCGTGGAAGAAACCACCGCCGAAGCCCGCGTCCACCATCAGGTGAACTTGCCTACCCACCTCCTTGGGGTCGAGCTCGTCATTAATTGACCAGAAGGGCGCACCCCTGTACTCGTTGGGGGGATTGAAGAAGACCTTGCGATCGGGCACAAGTGCTACTCTTTCACCTAGTAAAAAAGCCTTGCTCCCAACCTCGCGTGACAGTTGAGTAAAAGCCGGGAGGTTTTGCCCACATAAGCTACCTAGCTGTCAGCGACAAACTCTTAGCACGCAAGCTGCCCGTTAAGAAAAAAGCACCTGAAGCTCTACTGTTAGAGACTTCGCGCGCGAGGGGCTGACCCAGCGGTTCGGCTGAGCTGAAGCCGCTGCGAGCGCCATTAAACGAGGCTTTACGGTGGTCGGAGTTGGCTTTCCTATCAAACTCTAGCTGTAGTCGGCTTCGCCCTCCCCTTCTTCCACTCGACGTAGCGGAGGAGGTCGTCGCGCAGCGCGGTTATGAAGTCCCTAGCGCAAGCTCTGTGGTCGATAGTCCACTCGCCCGTGGGCGAGGTGGCTATCACTCTCACAGTCTCGCCGGGGCCGCTTGGTATGTAGATCTTGGCGAGGTACATGGCCGCTCTCTCTGACCTGAAGCTTACAAGCGCCTCGATGAGCTCCACCCTGCCGTCCCTCCTCCTCACATCGACGCGCATGTATATCGGCCCCCAGCCGACCGGCGGCGACCTGCTGACGAGCGACTTCACGTACTCGGCGAACTCCTCGCTGTCCCCCGTGATCCGAAGCGGCACGCTCGCCTCGGCCATGTCCTCGTACAATCGTACCTCCGCCTGCTTCCTCAGCATCAAGCGGCTGGGCACAACCCTCAGCGCGGCTTTCCTCGCTGGGATAAGGCTTCCTAAGAAGGAGGGTGCGAGAGCAACAATTACCGTGGCTAGCATCGGGCTGAAAGTCGACGGTTTGACCGCAATAGCCTTAACCGGGAGCAGGGTGTGCAGGAACTGCCCCAGCACGTAGCCCGCTACGCCGCCGAGGACGCCGTAGCTCAGCCCCTCGACGAGCACGATCGCCGAGACGTAGGCTGGGCTCGCCCCCAGCGCGCTCACCGTCGAGTACTCCCTACCCCTCTCGTGCATTGAGCCTAGCAGCGAGATCGCGACAACCATCGAGGAGAGCATAAGGACCACCGAGAACTCGGGGGCGCCGGAGGCTTGGATGAACTCGCCTACTATGACGAGGCAGCCGCTGCTCCCTCCGCCGGCTTCGCAGACCCTGTAAGACTCGTAAACGTAAATGGTCACCTGCGCCCCGCCGAAGGTCGTCGTGTTCCCGCTCCACACGTAGCTCATGCGCACGAGCGAATCCTTCAACCCTCTAGGCGGGTCGCCCTCCAGCAGCAGCTTGTACACTTGCGCGCCCCGGGGAGCGAGTTCAGCGGGTGCGATGACAACGCCTTGAACCATGGGACCCGCGGAGGGGAGCTCAATAAGCGGCGCACCGTCGGCGAGCTCCACGGCAGACGCGTCATCAAAAATCCCGCTTACAACAATTCGCTTCCCAGCCACGATGATCGTAGAGCCGACACCGGCGCCGAGCCGCTCAGCTAAGTCGGCTGACACGAGGGTGCCTTCCAGCTTTGTCGCGTTCGTGGCCACTATGAGCGCAAGCGCCTTCAAACCGTTGTGCTCGACAACCGCCCTACCGATGAGCACAGCGTAGACTCTCCGGACCCAGTCAGCCCTGGAGAGCCATTCCATCTCGCCCTGAGACAGGGGCACGTAACTCTCCGTGACGATGTACTCGTTGGCTTGATCCATGCCTCTAAAAATGTACATCACCGTCGTGAGGTGGCGGCTGATGCTAAGACCGCTAAAGCCGCTTGGGAAGGTTTCCTCCCTCACCACTATGCTTGAGCCGACCGCGAGGAAGGCGCCGGAAACTGCCGTGACGATAGTCACTGTGGCTATCGTGAGGGTGGCTCTGAGCCGCCTCCTCCTCATGCTTTTTACCGAGTACCAGAAGAAGTCGCTGAGCGCCGTGCCCTTCGCCCCTAGCGTAAGGGCTGCCACAAGAGCGAGCCCGAAAAGCGCTGTGATCAGCGCGAGGGCTAGCGAAGAAGGTGAGGCCGCTTTCAGCGTAGCGGGGTCGAGGAATGTGAGAGCCATCCTAACGTAAGGTATCAGCGCCAGCTCTGCGAGCAACAAACCGGCGAAAACTGCGGTTACCACAAGCCCCCTCCTCTTTTCGGTAAGGTTCCCCACGATCAACGAGAGGAAAAGCGTAAAGGTCAAAAGGAAAAGGAACGAGGGCACGCTGTCGGCCTTAGCCTGGTTCAGCGCGTCGAGCACTGAGGCGGCTTTTGCCAGCCCCCTTTCGAGGAGCACCCTCCCCACCCGCTCGTCGCCTCGCGCGAAGGCGCTCTCGCTCTCACGCAGGGCGACGAGCGCGAACTCCGCGTCCTCCAGGTAGGCGCTCACGTCGCAGCCGACTCTACTCGCTAAGAACCTTTCGCTTGCCACGTAGCTTTCCAGCGCAACCCTAACCCCCTTCGCCAGGAGGTAGGGTAGGCTCGCGTTGGCGTCGCTGCAGGTGACGGGGCACGCTACGACGAGACCGCGCCAGTAACCGGTGCGCCGAGCAGCGCCGTACGACACGATGCGGGCTAGCAGCTTTCCGATGCTTGTGCGCTCGTCCACGCTCACACCGAGCTGGAGCTGCGCACCCTGAGGCACGATGACGTAAAGTGTTTCATTGACTTCACGGGCCGCAAACCGCCACCTAGAGGGTACGAAGACGTCTACGCCCTCGATACCGCTACTCGTGTTGATAGCCACCACGCAGACCTTCCTAGCCTCGATCTCCAAGCTGAGCCTCTCACCCGCCCTCCCCGGCTGAACCCTGAAACGCGCTTCAACACCCTCCTCCGTGAGAACTAGGGAGATGTGAAGCTCTGACCGCCAGAAGCTCTGCGAGAGATCCCCGCTCCACGATGTCTCGCCGGCTCCGCGAACCCTCACCGCCGCGTAGCCGCCTGTGAAGCGGGCTCTGACGACTGTAAGGATCTCCGCACTCACGGGTATCGTGCAAACGCCCCCAGTGAGGTCGCACCGCTCGGTCCAAGTCGCGTTGCCCACAGAGAACGTCAGGTACAGCGTGGCGTTAGCGGCGCCGGGATCGCCGGACACCCTCACCACGAGCTCCTGCTGGGGCGCAGCGAGGGAGAGAACAGCTAGCAGCGCAAGGGCTAGCGGGAGCCACGTTAGGCTCTTAGGCATACATAAGCTGCAGCATCTGTGTACTTTTAAACTTTACTACGTTAGCTAACTTTGTTAGCCCGCTTCGCGCAGATCCGCCGGGTGCTACCTGTCTTCCTCGATCACCCTGAAGCCGAGGAGCTTCGCCGCCGTCACGAGCTCCCTCCTGAAGTCTCCGACCACGCTGACCCTGTGCCAGCCGAAGTTCGCCCCCCTGTTCCAGTTATCGAGGATCCTC
>Ga0105154_1000745_pt1 | contig 13639 bp, 14 predicted proteins | sample SSWtaG_FD_89672 | JGI IMG/M metagenome (GOLD analysis project Ga0105154, IMG submission 89672) | Hot spring microbial communities from Sandy's Spring West, USA to study Microbial Dark Matter (Phase II) - SSWsed_matched | ecosystem: Environmental > Aquatic > Thermal springs > Hot (42-90C) >... | reverse complement strand
CTTTCAGGGTCGTGGTAGTGGACCCACGAACACTGCTCCCTTACGTTCACTATCTCCACGAAGCCCCTGTTCAAGCCGGCCTCTTCGGCCACCCTCCTAAATAGCTCCCCGTGGAGCGACGGAGTGCAGCACGCTATTACGAGCCTATCGGCCCCCTCTTCCCTTATCGCCTCTCTTATCCTCCTAATCCCCTCGTCGCTACAGCAATGTTCTTGGTCCCTGACGACAATCCCCTCTCTACCAGAGAAATGCTTGACCACCTTCTCTACGTCCACCACTCCAGCTATGTTGGTCCCGCATCTGCATACGAAGAGTAGCACCTTTTCCGATGATTTGCGGCTCGGCGCATCGCCGCGCTGGGACATCTTAAGTCACTTAGATGAGGGCTAACAAACGGCTTAAGACTTCCTCCTCACTAGGAACTTCTCTGTTGACCACGAAGGGCTTGAGCTCTACGTCAACGCCGTCTGTCCTAGTCACAGTCCCCCCTGCCTCGACGCCTAGCACCTTGACCGGTATGGCCACCCTCGAATGCGCTTGGGTCACGCTCTTCAGCTCTATTGTGCAACCGACCTTGCCCTTGAGCTTCCTCGAGGCCTCGAGGGGCATCTGAGCCAGGACGTCGCTGTTAACGGCCAGGACGAAGTCCACAGTCCCTCGCGAGGCCAGGACTTGTGCTGGCTCCGCTGGCCTCTTCTCCTTGAAGTCGTAGGGGGAGCAGGTCTTCAAGGCCCTCCACATCATCTTCGCCTGCCCGTAGGAGTTAACGTTCTCGGCCATCGGGTTGACCGAGCACTTGTACTTGGAGCCCAGCTTTTGCGCGAGCTCCGAGACGGCCCTCACGCCCTCTTCGCACCTCAAGAGTCCTGGGCCCACGAAAAGGGCCACAAAGACCGCCCTCTTGAGGTCTGAAGTCAGGAGGGCTAGCTGCCTCGCGAGCTCTGGTCCCAGCCGCGGGGCACGCCCATCTAGCAGGTCCATGAGGGCCCTCGCCACCTCGGCATCTGAGCAGAGGCCTATGACCGCCTTGTGCTGGGCTATCTTCATGCTCATCGACTCCCTGACGTCTATCGACGCCACCATCCTGCTCTCCCTACCCATCTTCGCCACGCTGCCCCTAGGCATGACCGCATAGCGGCTCGCGTGCCGCAGGTGGGTGTCCGCCGCGCTGACCCCCCAATAGATCACGAAGCCGGCTTCGTCGAGGATCTCTTCGAGACTCGAGCCCTTGACCCCCAGCTCCTCTTGGAGGGGCACTAGGGCCCTGCATATCGAGTGCGGGGAGTCGTAGTAGGCGCCAAGCTTCTCGGCGATCCTCAGCGCTAGCTCTGCGGTGGCGTTGCTGGAGCACTCCCCTCCGTATATCAAGGGCCTCTTGGCCGACTTCAACATCTCAGCGAGCTGTTCGATTGCCTCATCAACGCCGACTTTGTTGCCATCAACCAAGGCCCCCTCAAGTCTGTTACGCTGAAATCCCTTGAGCCTCGCGTCCCCATGGCTGCAGGCCCCTCTCGTCTTGACTATCGAGGAGCCCTCGACCTCCACGTCCACGTCGTCGCAGAGCAGTGAGCAGCCCGTGCACACGACGTTCTCCATCATCGCCCTCACGCCACTATCTTTATCGCGCCGCTGTAGCAGACGATCTCGCACACGTTGCAGTTCATCCTTGAAGGCGGGTAGCGCCTGCACTTCTCGAGGTGCAGGACCTTTATCCTGCCGTCCTCGACGGTCCACAGAGCGTCGGGGCTCTTGGGGTTGCGCCCCCTGGCCGATGAGGGGTCTAGGATCACGTTCTCGGGGCACGCCACTATGCAGTTGCCGCACCCGATGCACTTCTCGGGGTCGACCTGAACCAGCGTCTCGGCGGCCGAGAGTATGGGCGCCAAGAGCTCTCTGAGCTTCGCGAGCTTATCGGAGTACTTGGGGTCGCTGACTAGTGGGGGGCAGTCCTCTATCTTGGCCTCTCCCCTGATGAGCTTGACGGCGAAGCCCATGCATGTGGTCCCGCACTTCTTGCAATTGGTCCCAGGCAGGAGCTTGTAGACTTGGAGGGGCGAGATTCTAGTAGACAAGCTTCATCCCCGCGCCCTGAAAGCGGTGGACAAATAGTTAAGCGTTTGTCGAGGTCTAAGGAGCTCTGAAAAGGGCTCGATTACTTAGAGCAGGCGTCCTCGCCCTTCTTCTCCCTCGCCCCGCTGCTCTGCAACTTCTTCATCACTTCCATAAAGTCTTGGTTCAAGGCCTCCAAGACCCTCTTGCATATGACGTTGAGGACCTCTTGAATGCCCCTCTTGACCCTCTCAGGCTCGACGGCCTCGTACTTGTAGTAGTAACCTCCCCTCTCGATTATACAGGGCCTCCTAACCAAGAGGCCCATGTTCGTGAGCTTAACGGCTATCCTGTAGGCAGTCGGCTTGCTCTTGCCGAACGCCTTGGCTATCTCCTCGACGGTCATGGGGTTCTTCAGCAACATGAAGTAGACTCTGACCTCGTCCCTGCTCAAGCCTAACAGGCACCGCATGGCATCTTCGACGTCTATCTTGTCCGCGAGGGCCTTTACTCTAAGGGTCCTCAGGCCTTCGAAACAAGGTCGCCCAAAAATGTTTTGTCTTAGCCTATGCTTATAAGCTTAATCGAGGTCGTGGCCTATGTTCATTGCCTGGGCTCGCGCTTGTGGAGGTAATACTCGTACCCCTCGATTAGTGCTTGCATGCTCGCCTCGAGTATGTTGGCCGAGGACCCAGCGGTCATCCAACACTCGCCGTCGCCCTTGAACTCTATGAGCACTCTGACCACGGAGGCCGTCCCCTCGCTCCTCCCGACTATCGACACCCTGTAGTTTACCAAGCTTACGCGTTCTAGATCAGGGTACTCGGGCTTCAACGCCCTCATTAGGGCTAGGTCCTGCGCGTGCACAGGGCCCACCCCCTCGGCCACGCTCGTGACTATCTTGTCCCTGACCTTGAGCTTCACAGTGCAGATGGACCTCAGGCCTTCCTCATCAGCCCCGCTCGTCACGGCCCACGACAGCACCTCGAAGTGGGGCTTGTACGCGTCCATCGCCTTCAAAAGCAGCAAGTACAAGGAGCCGTCGGCCTCTTCAAACATCTTGCCGGAGGCCTCGAGCTCCTTCACCATCCTCAGGGCCTTGAGCACCGCGGCGTCATCCTTCTTGAGGCTCAGGCCGAACTTCTTGGCCTTGTAGACTATGGCCGACCTGCCAGCGATTTCGGAGACGGCTATGAACCTGTTGTTGCCCACGATCTCTGGGTCTATGTGCTCGTAGGCCCTCGAGACCTTTATCACTCCATCGCTGTGGATCCCTGCCTTGTGGGCGAAAGCGTACTGCCCAGTGTAGGGCTGATAGGGGTTGGGCTCCATGCCGATCAGGTCGTAGACGAACAGGGATAGGTCTCTCAAGCCCCTGAGGCCGTCAGAGCTCGAGCTCAGGGCTCTATAGCCCATCTTGACCTCCAAGGCTGGTATTATTTGGCAGAGGTCCGCGTTCCCACACCTCTCCCCAATACCGTTGATCGTTCCCTGGACGTGGACGGCCCCTGCCACCACGGCCATCAGGCTGTTGGCCACTGCCAAGCCGGAGTCGTTGTGACAGTGCACCCCCACGCAATCCCCGAATCTCTCGCACACCCTCTTGGTTATCTCGTAGAACTCGTGGGTTAGAGCGCCCCCGTTGGTGTCGCAGAGGACTATCCTATCAGCCCCCGCCTCTCGGGCAACCTCGAGGACCCCCACCGCGTACTCAGGATCGTCCTTGTAGCCGTCGTAAAAGTGCTCGGCGTCGAATATTACCTTCATCCCGTGGCTCTTCAGGTAGCTTATTGAGTCGTAGATCATGTCCAGGTTCTCTTCGGGCTTGACCCTCAAGACCCTCTTGACGTGGAGTATCCAAGACTTGCCGACAAGCGCCGCGTAGTCCACGTCGGACTTGACTATGGCGTTGAGGTTCCCGTCCTTCTCCGGCCTGACGCCCTTCTTCCTCGTGCTCCCGAAGGCCACGACCTTCGCTTGCCTTAGGCGGTAGTCCTTTATGGCCTTGAAGTACTCCTCGTCCTGAGGATTAGAAAAGGGCCACCCGCCTTCGATGAAGGGGATCCCAAACTCGTCGAGTCTTAACGTGAGGCTTATCTTGTCTTGAAGCGAGAAGTTCACCTTCATCCCTTGTGCTCCATCTCTGAGGGTGGTGTCGTAGATCTCAATGTACCTCGATTTGGCGATCACCCATATCCTAAGCCCCGCGGGTCTACCACTCCCTCGAAGAGGGCTAATAAACCTTCCGCCCGACGGGTTAGCGCCCCCTCTTCTAACAACCTCTACGGGGCTCTTGAGGCCATGCATCAACTCAATCGTTGCATAGTTTTGCAGGCGACCAAGAGCTCGCTGTTTATGGCGAGGAGCAACCAGTCTTTTGCGAGCGAGTTAGTGGTCAGCGACAAGGCACTATGAAAGCGAGAGAGGCCTCGTGCTGACGGGGCATCGATGGAGGCGCAAGAATTTTTAGCCTTGTCCTCCTCACTTTTAAGCGCTCAAAACCACGTGGAAGACGAGTCCGCGTGATTGAAGGGGCTTGAATCGAGCGCTATGTCTCTGCGCCTAGTCAAGATGAAGGAGAGGCTCAGGTCGCTAAAGCGGAATTTGAGCGACTTCGAGAGGATGCTTAGGATAAGCGGAGTGCTCGAGATATGCAGGAGGTACTTCGTTATGAACATGTTCGACGGCGCTTTGGCGGCTCTTGGGGTGATAATGGGCATGTGGGTCTCCGGCATCGCCGATTCGAGCGCCGTCGTCAAGACGACCCTCTCGGCGGGGTTGGCCATGTTCATCTCGGGCGCGTCGGGGGCTTATCTAACCGAGAAGGCGGAGAGGGAGAGGAAGCTTCGGGAGCTAGAAGAGGCTATATTCCAGGACATGAGGGGCACCATATACGAGAGGTCCTCGAGGCTCGCCGTCTTAGTCGTCTCAATGATCGACGGGATCTCCCCGCTAATGGCCTGCGCGATACTGATGACTCCTTTCGCTCTCTCTCGCGCCCTCGCGACGGACTTCGCCACCGCGGCCCTAGCCTCGCTCCTCATCGGCACGGCTATGTTGGGCACCTTGGGCTACTTCTTGAGCAGAATAGCTGGCAAGAAGCCCCTTGAGTACATGACGTTCATGGCTCTCACGGGAATAGCCTCAGCAATAGTTATAGTCTTGTTGGGGCTACACACTTAGTGTCTGGGTGTGCCCCATCTTGTCCGTGGCGATAAGGAAGCTCTTGATAGACGCGCTGAAACCGAGGGAAATACCAATAACGGAGCTCTCCAAGGCCATATGCTCGGCCAAGGGCGTTAAGGAGGTCGACGTCGTAGTCACTGAGGTGGACGTCAAGACCGAGACCGTCAAGATAACCATAATCGGCCAGAACATAGACTTCGACGAGGTGGCCAAAATAATTGCCCAGAACAGCGTGGCCATAAGGAGCGTAGACCAGGTCGTCGTCCGCAGGACTAGGAGGGTCGTTTAGCGAATCGCCCTCTTCTCCACGTACAGGTCGGCGCATATGTAGGTCTTGGAGGGGGCCACGGACCTTATCTCCCTGACGCCCTCCATCCTCCACCCAGCCCCTTCGCGGTCGAGGATCGGCGAAATCCTCTCTAGCACGTACTTGCGGAGGTCCTTAACGCGATGGGCCACGTCGTAGTAGTGAATGATGCCCCGGGCCTTCAGGGATTCGACAGCCTTGGCCAAGTAGTTTATGGCGTGCTCAGGAGAGGGCATCAGCACTCTGTCGGCCACGCCCTTGAGGTTGTAGAGGTCTATGACCTCTGCGGCGTCGCCCAAAAGTGGCACTACCTTGTCCTCCACCCTATTTAGCTTCACGTTCTCGACCATGAGCCTGTAGGCCTCGGGGTTCACGTCTATCGAGTAGACCTTGACGTCGGGGACTTTCTTCGCTATGACTATTGAGAAGGGCCCGACGCCCGCGAACATGTTGATCACCACCTCGCCGGGCCTGACCAAGCTAGCTATCCTAGCCCTCTCGTATTGAAGCCTAGAGGAGAAGAAGGCCCTAGATATGTCGACCTTGAAGACGCAGCCGCTCTCTTTGTGCAAGGTCTCGAGCCCTCCAGAGCCAGCCAAGACCTCGTACGCGTGAACCCTCTCGGGGTCCCTCGCTGGCGACGCCCTCCTGACAACTAGCCTTATGCGAGGCCTTAGGCGGCTGAGGAGGGCCCTCGCTATCTCGAACCTGTACTCATCGAGCTCCCTGGGCAGGTTAAGGATCGCTATGCCCCCTACGACCTCGAAACCCCTAGGCACGAATCTCAGCAGGTCGGGCGGCACGACTCCTCTCGCTAGCTCCTTCAGCAGACCTCCTCTAGCCATGACCGACGCTCTCGGCTTTGATCGGATAGGGGATGCTGAGGGCCTTCTCGACCACGGGCCTGTGGATGCTGTTGTAGCTACAGAAGGGCCTTATGGTGCCGTCGGGTAGGGCGTAGTGGATGCAACACCTCTCGACCCTCTCGAGGTCGAAGTTGTAGGGGTCCATGAAGTGCATGCAGCCCAGTAACACCATTTTTCTCATAAGTCGTCCCAGAGCATAGTAAGACCCCCTAATCAACACGTTCAGGAGGTACCTCCCGAACTTGCCCTTGACGCGGCCCGCCGTCCTGATCAACTTAAGGTAGGCCTTGAGCCTCTTGCCCTTAGACGCGAGATCGTAGACCTCCCAGAAGTCCTCGACCATCTCGTCGACGTCGGCGTACCTCGTGATAGGCACTATTTGGTCGCCTTCTACTAACAAGAAGGTCGCGACTCCGCAGTGAGGGTGGGCCGTGAACTCCGGGTAGCTCTTGCCCTTGAGCGCCCCCACAGCCCTGGCCATGGCCACCGGCCAGGGCACTGGCCTGAAGTCAGACACCTTGATCGCGCCGTTGGTCTGCTTTTCGCAAAGCTTCATGAAGTCGGGTATTGTTATCCTCATCTTCTCACGCTCGGCTCTGTTGATCCTGCCGGTTATGGAGACTGGCTGGACGTTCACCCCTCGAACCACGTCACAGTTCTTGGCCGCGAACCTTATTATGTCGCCCAGCTGGTGGTCGTTGACCCCCCTCACCAGGGTCACCACTAAGACTATGGAGTCGTGGTTCAGCTTCCTCGCGTTCTCTACGACCTTGAGCTTGACGTCTAATAGCGGGACCCCCCTGGTCTTGACGTATACGTCGTCAGTGAGGCCGTCGAACTGGAGGTAGATAGTCGACATGCCCGCGTCGAGTAAGCTCTTGTAATACTCCAAGCTCTTTGCCAACACTATGCCGTTGCTGTTCACCTCTACGTGCCTGAAGCCCTCCTCCTTGGCCATGGCCACGAGCTCCGGGAGGTCTTTCCTCAGGGTCGGCTCTCCGCCCGAGTACTGGAGGGCCGTCGGCGGTATGGGCCTGATGCTCCTGAGGTTCTTCAGCATTTGCCTCACCTGCTCCGAGCTCGGCTCGTATAGGTAGCCGACAGCCCCGGCGTGGGCGAAGCATATGGGGCAGTTGAGGTTGCAGCGATTGGTGACGTCTATTATGCCCAGCACGGTGCACGTCTTGTGATTCTCGCACAGGCCGCAGTCGTAGGGACAGCCCTTCTCCCTCTTCTTGTGAGGGTTCGAGAGGCCGCTACCGAGGACCCCCCACTTCTCGGCTTCGCGGTAGAGCTCGTAGTCGCTCCAATAAACGTCGGCGTACTCCCCGTGTTGAGGACACGACTTAGATATGTACACGCACCCGTTATCCTCGTACACAAGCGCTTCCACCACTTGAAGGCACTCAGGGCATAGGCTTCTGGTCCTCTTTATGGGCCTCAACAGCTACCACCGAAGTCGATTTAACAGCTTTAGCTTCAGCCTCAGCCCATTATAAGCTTTATCTAGAAAGCAATGCCCGGCGACGGCCACGCGCCTAGGAGCTTCTTAAACGACGAGTTTTAGTGATAGATAAAGCGTTGAGCTCCGATCGATGCTCCTCTCCGAGTCCTCCCAACCGATCATTGTCGAGGACGTTTAAACCCCGCTCTCGAAGGGGCTCGTCTATGTGAAGGTCAAGGTTTTAACCTATCCTTATTATCGAGGACCCCTTCTACGAAGGGTGGTGAGGATAGCGATGAGGATAATAACCGTCAAAATCCCGGAAGCCCACTTAAGGGAGCTCGACGAGCTCGTCAGGTTAGGGGTCTACCCCTCAAGGAGTGAGGCCATAAGGGTCGCTCTCAGAGAGCTCCTCAAGAAAGAGCTTTACGATAGAGTAGGGGAAGGTGATCCTCAGAGAGCCGTTCGCGTAAGGTCGAGGTACTCGCCGCAGCGCAGGGGCTACGCTTACGACTACTAACGTCACCGACCGTGATGCGGCATCGTGCTAGCAGCTCAAGGCCTCGTACGACGTCTTCTTCTCAAGCCCAAGGTTGGGATCCTCAAGACGCTTAAAAAGAAGGTTCTGCGGAGGTCGTAAAATTCTGAGACCCTCTCAATAGGCTCTTCTCGATAACCATTTTTCGACTATTGCAGAGTTTATTTGAGAGAAAGTCAGCCCCAGCATCAGAGACCTTTAAACAAAGTTTTCCACGCAAAACCAAAAGCCTCGCACTACGAGTTTCATTTAGCGACACCGCCTCTCTTGAGGTGGTACTGTGAACTACGTCATCAAGATTCACGAGTACAATTGCGGCAATTGTGGCTCGAAGTTCTTCACCTTGGCTAGGATATATCAATGCCCCGTATGCAAGAACAGAGTTAGGAGAAGGGACACGGAGATCAGGGCCTTCAAGAGGTTCGACGAGTACAAAAATGAAATAGCGCGTTTCAAAGGCGAGTACTATCACAGGACCATCGGCGGTCGGAGTGTTTGGTTCGTGGACAAGGCCTATGAGTCCAAAAGCGCTTGGAGGAGCAAGGTAAAGGAGGACTGAGGGGTAGAGAAACAGCTAAAGTCTAAGTGGATAAAAAAGATATATCCAGGCCATGGAAGCGGCGTCAGCAACTTCACTGGCCTTGCTGTCGTTACTGATAGTAGTGGAGCTCACTTACCTAGGCTACCACTTGTGGCTCTCAAGAGCCGCATCTAAGTACTCGACCCCCAGAGGTTACCTCCGAGAGACGCCAACAGTCGCCTTCCACATCCCCGTCAGGGATGAGCCGCCGCTGCTCCTCGAAAGGGCCTTGGCCTCGATTAGGCGCCTCATGTACCCCAGGGACAAGATCAAGGTGGTAGTGGTCTGCGACGACGAGGACCCCAGGCCAATGGAGGAGGTGTGCGATAGGGCCCGAAAGGACCTAGAGGTGGTGTTAGTGCACAGGAGGGAGCCCAAGGGGTTCAAGGCCGGAGCGCTCAACGAGGCGCTGAAAGTTGAGAGCGACGTGATAGTGGTGCTGGACGTCGACAGCATACTGTCGCCGGACTTCTTGGTTAAGGCGTTGCCCTCTCTTTACGAGTCGGATGACGTCGCGGCCGTAGTCGTCAGATTCGAGCCGCTTAACGCTAAAGAAAGCTTGGTCTCGGAGGCCGTAAGCTTCGGGTGGGACTTCTTCACAAGCGGACTCTTCAAGGGGCTTCAAGCGACGTTCGGAAGCTCGTTTCTCGTTGGTAGCGCCTGCATCATAAAGAGGGAGGCCCTCCTGAAAGTCGGAGGGTGGGACGAGGGGTGCCTGACGGAGGACGTAGAGCTGGGGGTCAGGCTCAGGCTCAGGGGCTATAGAGTGGTGTACAACGATGACGCGCCCGTGTGGATCGAACATCCACCCACTTACGGCGATTTCAAGAGGCAGCAAAAGCGATGGGCTTACGGCGCGAGCCAAGTGCTCCTAAAGCACGCTAAAGCCATAGCCACCTCGAGCTTGAGCCTCGCCGAGAAGGTCGGCTTGCTTATGTATTTGACCCAGTATTGGGGCCTAGCGCTGACGGGGTTGTCGGTCGTTGCTTTGCCATTGCTGATCATCTTCGGGGGAGAGCCGCCACTCTTGCCCCTAATGCCCCTTATGGGCATCGGAGCGGCGGTGCTGATCCCGTACGGCTACAACCTCTCTAAGCAGGCCTCCAGAGGGCGCAGCTTAGCTCAGAGGATAAGGCTCCTCGGGAGGTCGTCTGCCTTGGTCGTGGCCATGTCCCTCGAGGTCTTCATTACCTCGATGAAGCCCTTGCTGAAAGTCGGCTACGGCTGGAGGGTTACGCCTAAGGGCCCCAGTAAGAGGGCCTTGAGGGCCTTGCCGATGCTCGAGCTCCTCCTCTTGATGCTCCTCCTCTCGGCCTTGACGATAGCCGTTTTGAGGTCTTACGTCGTGCTGACGTTGTGGTCTCTCGCCTATCTGGCGCCTTTGATGTACGTAGTCTTAAGGAGGTTCAGCTGAGGGGCTAAGGGGTCAGCCGGATTACCCGAGGTGACAAACGAACAAGCACGAGTCATCTCCTTTAGCTTCGCAAGAAACCTCCTCCACCCTAACGCCCCTGACCTCGAAGTGGGTACTCATCATCCCGGTCAAGTAGCCCCTCGTGAACAGACATTGAGGGGCTTTGCTTGAGCTCTTCCTGTGCCTCACCTCAAAGATATCTTTGGCCTTCACCTCGACGAACCTCTTAGTCAAATCGATCCCCTTGAGCTTGAACCTCCCCCACCCACTAGAGAATAAGAGAGCTAGGTGGGCCTTGATCCTCTCCTCCACGCTAAAGCCCTCAAGCTTTGCGTCCAACAGCTTGGCGGCGCTGCTCCCGAATTCCCTAGCCAAGTACCACAGAAAGACTTCACCAGAGGAGCCGAAGTACTTCTTAACTCCTTGGAGCATTTCGATGAAGCACTCGAGCACGACCACTATGACCTCCTCGGTCTTTGAGATGGTCGTTGGGAAGCCGAAGGCCTCATACACGTAATCAGGTTGCGGGCCCCAGAAGTCCACGTCTAGTACGTCGGGCAAAGCGGTTATCTCGTCGATGATGGCGTTGACGTCGCCAATAACCTCGCTCATATCTGCAAAGATGAACGAGACCCCTTCGTCGCCCTCGTAATGAGCCATTATGTTCCAAGGGCGAACCCCATGTTTGCTCAATACCTCGAGGACTTTACCCAAGACCGGGGCGCATGCACGCCATTTGACTCGGAAATCTCCAAAGACGCGGCCCCTCGAAAAGGCTATTACCGGCAAGTCCTTGCTCTCTTTCCTTACGAGCACGTGGGCCACACCTCAGTGGTGCGACGGGCTCATGCGCGTAGGTTTTGCGATGCGTTACGTACAAGACATCGATCAAGACTGAGTCGTGTACTGCGATAACATAACATATATATATGTCTTTCCCGCGGCTCAAGATCGCCGCAATAGCGTTCCAGCCCAAGCACTTCGAAGGGTAGGGCGTATTTAATTCATATTTAATTCATAATGCTCAGCTCTTTCGCGCCACAAATCAAATCGACGACGCGACCTCAGAGCCTCAGGCCAGGTTTTTATGCTCGCTGGCATTTGATTACTCGAAACCCCCTCTTTCTGACCCAGATGGTGATTGGCTTGCCCATAAGGTTTGGCACCGATGGCTGGAGGGGCTTGATGAGCGCTGACTTCACGATAGACAACGTCAAGATCGTCGCCCAAGCGATAACCGACTACGTCATTAGCAGGGGGCTCGCAAGATATGGAGTGATAGTCGGGTACGACTCTAGAAGGGGCTCTAGAGAGTACGCCAAGGCTTGCGCGGAGGTCCTCGTCGGAAACGGCGTGCCAGTCTACATGACCGTCACGGACGTCCCGACGCCCCTCGTCGCGTTTGCGACCGTCAGGTTAAGGGCTGGGGGTGCCATCATGATCACGGCCTCCCACAACCCCCCAGACTACAACGGGATAAAGTTCATACCCCACTACGGCGGCCCGGCCTCGGCAGAGATAACTCAAGAGATCGAAAGGTTCATCGCCCGAGCGGAGGTCAGGGCCTCGGACATAGGGGAAGCCGAGAGGAGGGGGCTAGTGGCCTACGTGGACTTTAAGGAGGAGTACTTGGACTGGATCTCGTCGCTCGTCGATGGAGACGCGATCCGGAGGGCCCGCTTAAGAGTTCTGGTGAACCCCTTGCACGGCTCCGTCGCAGGGGTGCTGGATGAGGCCCTGAGGAGGTTGGGGTGCGAGGTCAAGCGTATGCGGTGCGAGAAGGACCCCGTGTTCGGAGGCCTTACGCCGGACCCTACCGTGCCCGAGTCCGTCCAGGACATGCAGAACTTCATGGAGGGCGTCGACGTAGGCCTCGCAACCGACGGCGATGGGGACAGAGCGTCGGCCTACTCTGAGACGTACATTGCCCCAAACACGCTATTTCCGTTGCTGCTCACGCACATGCTTAACAAAGGGGTAAAGGGAGGGGTCGTGAGGACCGTCGCCACGACCCACATGGTCGACGAAGTAGCCGCCAAGAACGGGCTGAGGGTCTACGAAGTGCCCGTGGGCTTCAAGAACATAGCGCCCTACTTACTTATGGGCGAGGCGATCATGGGCGGCGAGGAGAGCGGCGGCTTCGGGTACAAGTGGCACGTCCCGGAGAAGGACGGGATACTGACGTGCCTATACGTAGTCGAGGCCCTGGCGCTCTCCGGCAAGAAGAGGCTCGAGGAGCTCATCCGAGAGATGGGCAAGGAGATCAAGTTGATGTACAGCGTGAGGGGGAAGGTCGACGTCGAGAGGCCTCACGAGGTCCGGGGCCTCCTCGCGGGCTTAGAGCCCCGGAGCATAGGAGGGCTTCGCGTTGAGGAGGTTTGCAAGATCGACGGGGCGAAGTTCGTGACCGAGAGGGGGTGGGTCTTGATAAGGCCGTCGGGCACTGAGCCCGTCGTGAGGGTGTACGCCGAGTCGGAGGAGCCTGAGGTGGCCGAGGCCCTCCTGGCGTGGGGGTTGGAGAGGGTAAGAGAGCTCACGAGGGCTCGCTAAGGCCGAGCTAGTGGCTTACTCTTCTTGAAGGGCCTTAGATATCCTCTCTTTTAAGTCCATTATCTTGCCATCTGAGACTATCGATATCTTAACCTCAAGCCTGGGCCTGTACCCGAGCCTCGTGAATAGCGCCATCAACCAAGGGCCCGTGATCCTCTTTATCAGGCCGGCCTCCGCGAGCCTCGCAAGCTCAGCAACGACCACGTCGGCAACTCTGGGGAACTGGGCCTTGGCAGCCTCGAGGACCTCGTCAGCCCTCTCCTCTAATAGGGGCCTTATGACCTCATAAGGGTACTTAGGCTTTCCCTCCCTCTCCTCGACCCTCTTCGTCGCTCGCGCGAGCAGTTTGCGCTGGAGCTCCAGCTTCTTCATCTGTAGCCACAGGTCCTCGCTCATGGCTCAAGCCTCGCGTCTCAAAACTCTACGAACTCGACTTTAAGCGTTGCCGTATCGAGCAAGGCCACGGATCTGACCCCGTGGACGTAGCCGCAGGCCTCGCCGGGGTTCACGACCAACGTGCCCCCCATCCTCTCGGCCCTCCTTAAGTGCGTGTGGCCGTGGACCACCACGTGGTACTTGCCGCTGAGGGCCAGCGCCTCGACTATTTGGGGGTAAACCCCGTGGAGTAGCGCTATCCTGACCCCATCTACCTCCAGCTCTTCGAAGTCGTTTTCCACCTTGAACCCCATGCTCGAGAACCTCTCG
>Ga0105154_1000743_pt1 | contig 13662 bp, 14 predicted proteins | sample SSWtaG_FD_89672 | JGI IMG/M metagenome (GOLD analysis project Ga0105154, IMG submission 89672) | Hot spring microbial communities from Sandy's Spring West, USA to study Microbial Dark Matter (Phase II) - SSWsed_matched | ecosystem: Environmental > Aquatic > Thermal springs > Hot (42-90C) >... | reverse complement strand
TAGGACTCGACACCGGTTACCAGCAGCATAAGAGTGTTAAAAAAAAAGAACGGCAGGCTTGGTGCTACTCGCCTGTGAGGGTGTACAGTTTCGCTTAAGCGGTTTTAGGGTGGGATGTCGAGCAGCCAATGCTAGGAGCCTACAGAGTATGCCTTGACCCCCAGCTGGAAAGGAAGCGCCTTTAGTCTCGTAAAGCCGTTTGTGACCGAGTAGCAGAAGAGGCTCGAGAGCCTTTGAAAGCACGAAGTTGCTGGCTACACTATGACGACAGGTCTTGGAGGGTACCAGCTACGGAATGGGATCCATACACGTACAAAAGAAAGAATTTTGGTAGAGAGAGCACTACAAGAAGTTGTAAACCGTGACGCTTTTTCTCGCATTCATCTTCTCTGGAGCCGTACAAGGTGCCACTTGCCATGCACGAGGTTCCGGGGATACGTGAAGCTTAAAGGCGAGATCGAAATCGCTGTTGGCAGGGAGTTAGCCAGACCTCTAGGACTCTACTATGGCAGTGGCACCCTCGTTAGGAGCAAACGCGACGCAGTGAGGCGAAGAACGCCATACGTGACGGCTACAATCTCAAAGGCGCTCAGCCCTCTGTTAACATGAGCGGGGTTGAAACGGTAAGCTTCATCGGCAGTTATGCCGGAAAGTGGGCTAGAGTGAGAGAGCAGGACGACTTGAGACACGCAAGCCTATCCAAGGTGCGAGAGCGTAGACATGTGGAGCAGAATAATCGAGTACCGCAGACCCCTCGGAAACTGGAGGAGTTGCTATGAGAGCCAGAATACTCTGAGAGTAGTCTGAGTAGAATTTACATTGACCGGCAACGTGTTAATATCAGCTCCCACATAGTTCTCTTTAGACCTTCTAGGAGCACTCCTGGTGAGAACGGGCCATGGGAGTGTGTGCGCTGTGCGGTTGGTCTAGCACTCTCGTTTCAAGAAGCGTCAGCGTGTGCTACCGATGTCTCGTTAGGGGTGGCGACAGGGCTCTAAGCGTGGCCTCTAGAGCCCGCAAAGAGTGGAGGGTCAGGGTAGGGCTTCCACCAGAGCCTCCGAGAGATCACGGCGGAGTCAAGTGCAGGATCTGCGTTAATGAGTGCACAATTGGCAATGGCAGGCTAGGCTTTTGTGGTGTTTGGACTAGCAGAGGCGGTTTTCTCGTGCCTGCGGCTGGCAGGGGCAAATTAAACATGTACTCCTATCTCGACCCTCTACCAACGAACTGTGTTGCAGCGCCAGTTTGTCCAGCAGCAACCGCGAGGGGCTATCCAGTCTACACGAGAACTAGGGGTCCAGAGATCGGGTGCTACAATTTGGCGGTCTTTATGGCTGGGTGTTCGCTAGACTGCTACTTCTGCCAGAACATCGATCACAAGTACATGGTCTCTCCAGGGAAACGCGTCCTTCGAGGGGAAGTTGCTAGCGTAGAGAGCCTGCTCGAGAGAACCCTTAGTGAAGATAGTGTGACCTGTGTTTGCTTTTTCGGTGGTGACCCAACACCACATGCACCTATGCTCCTCGGGTACAGCCTGAAGCTACTGATGGCTGCAAGGAGTAGAGGATCCATTAAGAGGGTGTGCTGGGAGACGAACGGGCTGCTATCACCAAACCTCATGAGAGTTGCAGGTAGAGTGTCGCTAGAGTCTGGTGGCATTGTCAAGATAGACTGGAAGGCCTGGACTCCAAGCGTGTACCAGGCCCTGACGGGAGTTGATGGAGAGAAGGCTATCGATAGAATAAAGGAGAACGTGAAACTGCTCGCAAAAATGGCTAGAGAGCGCGATGAGCCCCCACTCTTGGTTGTCAGCGTTCTACTCGTACCGGGATACGTTGGCAGTCGGGAGGTAGAGGGCATAGCACGCTTTCTGTCGAGTTTCGAGGCCAACATTCCAATGGTCCTGCTTGCATTCTACCCGCAGCACCTCATGTGGGATCTTCCCACTACGAGCTACGATCACATGATGAGAGCTCGAAGGGCTGCAGAAGAGTCTGGAATAAGGGAAGTCTATATTGGAAACCCATGGCTCCTTAAAAGAGGCTATCTCGCAGAGGAGTTCGAAAGCTGAATCCCGCCCTCGCTAGTCGCTCCATGCCGTCTTGTCAATAGGGTGTCCGCGAACGCTCTTTGCGATCTCCAGTACGCTTTGCATTGTATGAGCAATGCTTATCGCCCCATCTCTTAACATCACCTGCAAGCACCTTCTCTCTGGAGGTTCTGTACCCCGAGTCCGTTAGCATCCTAATCTCTAGGCACCCTTATCCCGTGCTTTTCGACGTAGGGTGGAGATGTTGGCGTGAGACCCGCAGCGAGCATGAACGTTCTAGCATGGATGGAGAGTGTCTTGCTTGCATCGATGATAAGGCTCTACCTTCCACTCTCGTCTCGAGGTTCAGGCCTGGTTCTGTATCGCAAGACCCCTGCAACACGCCTATCACCAGGCCCGAACTTGAAGGGTGCTAGCCTCTCTGGCAAGGCAACACCTCTTCTCTCGAGCCTAGAGATCTTGCTTTTTCCTGTTGGTGCGCTCTTTCTCGTTCTCCTGCGAGCCGTTAGGGTCTGAGTCCGAAGCTCGAGGGCAACAAGCAAGACCATCGAGAGCTACATACTCCGCTCGATAACGGCAATAGGCTCTACGAGTCTAGATGGTGTTTCGTGAAACAACGGCTTGTAGCCTGCTCTTCCCCTCATGCAATCGACCGTTCACTCGAGAGCACCGTAGACGCTCTCTAGGCTCTCTCCCTCTACGCCAAGCTTTTCCGTCCTCCAACGTGCCAGCTGCGATGAAAGCTACATGGTAGCTCAAGACTAACTCCTCTAGGTCAGCGTGCCTACCAATAGTGGTGCTTAGAACGAGCCTGAACCCACCGGTATACTCTAGCTTCTTAATGCCCCTTCCAACGCGTCCTTGGAGAGCCTAGAGTCCGGCATTCCAAAAGCCACCATCCCCAGGCTCTGGATTAGAATCGTACACCCCGACCCTATGTCCCATACATAGACAAGATATCCCGAAGTAGAGAGCCCTGCTAGGCTAGCGCCTATAATGACAACGGTCTTGCCCGTTTCTGGCGAAACAGTACTGCACTTCAAGAACTCGAAGGCTGAAACCCTCAAGGGAGGTCTCAGACACGTTCGCGTGATACTGGCATTTATAGAAGGCCTCCTTTAGTATGCTTCTCCCTGCTGTTACAAGATGTAGAGAATGCCGGGAGAGTCCACTCTAGTCCCTAATGGCAAAGCCGTTCTTGCGTAGAAACCTCTTAACGGTCTCTGGAAGTCTCGCCCTTATGGAGAAGGCAGGGTTTTTTGGAATGTAAAGGGGTTTCGGGAGCCTTGGCCCCTCTACGAGCACACCTATAACTTGACCTTCAGAGTCTCGAACAAAGGTTAACCTGTATCCGTACCTGAATATGGGAGCGTCTTCTTGCGTTCTGGAAACTTTGTCCACAATCTTCGCCCACAGCATGCATTGAGAGGTTAAATGAGACTTTGAACTTTCACGAAAACTGACGTTATAGTTCAGACTTCCGTATGGCTTCCCCTCGACTAAAGTATTTGGTATTGCAAAAATATAAAAGCCTTGGTGGTCTTCCTCCAAGCTACATCGTTCAAGCTACATCGTTCTCACCTGTGACTCGTTGGGGCATCACCGGCTCTTGGTACTTGGCGACCTTGCAATAAAGAGCAACTGCTAGGCCGAGGCCTCCATTTTTCAAGTTGCATTTCCGAATTGCGAGAGGAGATTCGAGCACAGATTCTCAGAAGTTTTTGAAACTATTCAAGTGCTCAAATGATGAGCGAGGTACGCCTTACGGAAAGCAGCTCGCGTCGCTGGTAGGCTGGGTTTCTCGTAAAATGCAACGGAATGGAGTGGTATTTGGCTAGCGTTGTGTCGGTGCCCTACGAGGGCAGGTATGCTACGTTCCAGGTGTGTACACTATCCTTCTCGCATACTATACCACCGGAGAAAAGAGAGTGTAGCAAGTGTCACGGCTTTTCTGCTATGAGGGGCGTTCTAGAGTAGTGGAGACAGATTGGGAAAGTAATGCTGATACGGTTGAAAAGCCCCATCAGACGGTTTAGAGTAGATCAATGGAATTTCAGGCAAGGATATCATTATGCTCGTTACCGGAGGGAAGAGTATTGGTTTGTGCTCGTATAGAAGGTGAACAGCACTACAAGAGCTATATAACCATCTAAATGACAAAGCTCACCCTCTCGCATCTCTGCTAGGACTTGGCTACTCTACTCCAATCGCGTACGGCGAGCCGCTTTCTCAGGAAGAGCTCGAAAGACCGGGGTAGCTAGAACGAAGCAGAATTAAAAATAAAGCTGATAATCTGACTAGTGATCCCCTTCCTTCTTCGAGCTCGAATTCTTATATCTTCGAAGCGCCTGAAAGAGGGTCACCAAAGCATTTAAATGCAGCTCTCGTCCTCTTGATAGCTTACTCTACCCCTCTAGCTCCTCCTCGGTTTTTCTGCGCTTAATCGCCCTATCGAAGATTATCCAGTTCCTGTACCACTCCTCGTTCTCCTTTTTGAGAAGCTCCAGAATCATTTTCGTAAGCTCTTTGGCTGTTACCTCGGTCTTCCCGCCCTCCAGCAGCTTTGCCTCAACGATTTTCGCAATCTTCCTAGCCGCCTCGAGCGTAGCACTGGCCTTTAGGCAGCTTACCACGATCTTTTCGAAGATGAAGGGTTCTCTGCTACCGTCTCTCTTGACAACAACAATCTCCACTCTCGTACCCTCCTACAGCTTACTCTCCCTTAAACCTAAGCGCTAAAGTGAGATTTAAGCTTTGGCGTTCAGGATGCCGACCTCTCTTCTTGCTCTGAAGGGCAAGATCCCCTCAGACCCCCGCAGGCCCCCATCTATTCGGGCTCTTGCACCCCTCACACGCAGAGCGGTTGGGACCACCAGAAGCTGTCTCAAGCGTAAGCAAGCCAGTACAGCACTACTATGCGAACGGGGCTTTCATTATTTGTCTATAGCGTTACCGAAAGATGTAGGAGTGGCTAACGATATAGCCTAAACCAGCAAGCCTGGTATAACAGCGCTTACAGAACCTCCACTCCTTGTAGTCTGTGTCCAAGATACTATTGCTAAAAGCCATTACGCACCTTCTGTTCTCACAGTGGTTTAAGCCCAGCACGTGACCTACCTCGTGTACCGTTTCCTTTTTCAACCTGGAGAGGAAGAGGTCGTCGCTCCACCAAGACGCCCCCGCTTCGCGCCTCAACCTCTCGAGAAACACTACCGCCGCTCTCGCATGGTGGCTTGCAACACCAAAGACGAAGTTGAGCCCCTCAACATACCCATCTGCATTTACTATGGCTAGGAGCACGGAGTTGCTCCTTTTTCTAAGATGGCACACCCACTCTAACACTAGAAGTCCATTGTACTGCCCTCTCAGCGGGTCGTAAAGGGTTACTGGCAGACTGCGAGCACCTTCAGCTATGCTGGCTTTAGCGTTAAAGGCCTCTTGTAGTGTGCTCGCTACCTCGACTAAAACCCGTTTTGGAGGATCTAGGAACGCTACTACCTCGAACTCCATTTCTAACCAACACAAGCACTTCCTTACAGCGCCCACCAGGATTAATCAGAATCCTCAAGCACCCACTACTTGGACGGTGATCATACAAAAAGAGCTTTTCGCTCTCGAGCTTTTAGCAGCAAACCCTGTATGCTAACCGCTACGGTCGTTGAGAGCCGCGCTACTTGCTCGAAGTCCTTAATCGTGAAACAAAGCCTCCACAGTCCTGATGTTGCCGTTTACGTTCAAGTCACGTCAAGACAAGATGCCCGGCAAGCTCGAGAAAGCTCGCGTTCAAGGCGGTCTAACAAGGGAGAAGCCACGGGCTCTTTGCCTGCCTCGCACCCAATGGCGCACACACAAACGGTCGTCACGCTTCCGAAGAGAGTACGTTGCTCCTGGTAGAAGGCGAGAATGAAGCCGGTTGAAGCCTGTATCTAAGGAGGCTACGTTGCCACGACGAGATCCTTTGAAAAGCGGTAGTGTCCGCAAGCACCGCGCTTCGGCACACGAGACCCCAAGCCATAGAGGCAAGATCTTGCATTCTCGTCGCAAAGCCTACTGTTCGGTGGATACGTGAGCGCAAAGCGCCTGGAATGAAGTGGAAAACCACGCTACTACATGCCATCCGAAACCTTTTAAAGTGCTTGAAGTGATATAGAGAGGAGACCGGCGGCACCCCTTACGAGTTTTGAGGTGATCCGCTTTTGTCGGAATGGAAAAGCTTGCAGAGAGGCACGGACACATCACTACCCTACCTAACGTTCTAATAGCAGACCCCGTAGACCCCGTTCTAGTCGATGGACTCAAAACGCTTGGCTTGAACGTTCTGTACATGCCATCGATTTCTCGCAAAGAACTTCTGGACTACATTGAGAACTGTGAGGTGCTAGTCGTAAGAAGCAGAACCTTGGTGGATAGGGAGGTCTTCGAAAGGGCTAAAAGGCTCAAAATCGTGGCTAGAGCCGGTGTGGGCCTGGACAACATAGATGTTGACGAGGCCGAGAGAAGAGGGGTTCACGTTATATGCGCTCCAGAGGCTCCAGTTCAGTCTGTTGCCGAGCTGACCATAGGGTTAATGATAGCAGCTGCTAGGCGTGTGGTGGAAGCAAGCGAGAGGGTTCGACAGGGAGAGTGGATCAAGACCACCGGTGTGGAGCTCTACGGCAAGACCCTTGGAATTGTGGGCTTTGGAAGAATAGGCTACAGGGTTGCAGAAATTGCGCGCGCCATGGGTATGAAAATAGTGGTGTACGATGTAACAGACGTCAGCCAGAAAGCCGAGCGCGTAAACGCTACGCTTGCAAGCACGCTAGAAGATCTTCTTTCGGTATCGGACGTCATTTCGCTACACGTTCCTCTGACAAGGCAGACATACCATATGATTAGCTATAGAGAGCTCGAAGTAGCCAAGAACGGGGTGATAGTCGTTAACACGTCAAGGGGGGCTGTCATCGATGCAAAGGCACTTCTAGAGGCTCTTAAGCGCTGGAAGGTTTCTGCTGCAGCACTTGACGTTTTAGAAAACGAGCCCCCCAAGGAGCCGTGGGAGCTGGAGCTGATTAGGCACCCGAGAGTAATCGTGACGCCACACATAGGATCTCAAACACTAGAGGCACAACGTAGGATCGCAATCGAAGTTTTAGATAAGATCAAGCAGCTGGTTCTAACAAGAGCAGAGAGGGTCGCGTAGGCAATGGAGAATGGGCACGAGGAAGCGCGCAAAAAGCTGCTCACCCCGGGACCGGTGGAGCTACACCCTAGAGTCCTCGCAGCAATGTCACGCCAGGTTGTTTCTCACAGGTCTAGCGAGTTCAGGTCTCTTTTCAGAGAGGTTCTGGAGATGCTTAAGAACGTTTACGTTTCAAACGAAGCCAGGATAGCGCTGCTAGCGGGCACGGGAACCACAGCCGTTGATGCAATGGTCTTTAGCATGGTGGAACCTGGCGATAGGGTTCTGCTCCTCTCTTTTGGAGAGTTTGGAAAGAGAATGGAAGAGACCCTCAAGGCGAGAGGATGCGTAGTCGATGTTGTGGAAAAAGCACTTGGCGATAGTGTCAGCTTTTCTGACATCGCTGGAATGCTAGATGGAGGGAGGGACTACAAGGCCCTATTCAGCGTTTACAATGAAACGAGCACTGGAGCCAGGCTCTCGGACATTGTCAGTATTGCCAGGAGGGCAAAGGAGCGAGGCATGTACGTCTGCATTGATGCCGTTTCTGCTCTTGCAGGAGAGGCTCTCTCTATGGACGAATGGGGGCTTGATGCCGTAGCAAGCTGCAGCCACAAGTGCATTGGAGGCCCCCCTGGCGTCTCTTTTGTCGCTTTAAGCAGAGATGCCACAGCAAGGGTTTGTTCCACGAGAGGCAAGCCGATTTTCCTAGACCTCTGCAGGTACTTAAAGTTTGAAGAGAAGGGTGAGACACCATTCACTCCCGCTCTCAATCCGCTATACGGGCTACATGAAGCCCTGAAGCTTCTAGAAGAAGAAGGGCTTCAAGAGAGGTGGAGAAGGATATTCAAGCTTTCGGGGAGACTCTATAGAGGGGCCGAAAAGCTGGGATTCAAGCCGTTTCCAAGGGCAGAAGTGAGGTCTCACACCATTGCTGCGCTTGTTCCACCGGGTGGAATAAGCGCCGCTGAGGTAATAGCAAGGCTTGAGAGGTGCGGCTTTATTGTAGCTGGAGGGATGGGACCTCTCAAGGGCAAAATAATGCGCGTCGGGGTAATGGGCTACGTTGGAGAGAGCGATATCGAGCTTCTTCTCAACGCGTTAGAGGATGTCGTAAGAGGCGATTGAAGTGAACAGACCAGGCGAGTGCATTTTGTGCTTGGTGAGCAATAGGCTTAGAGACCTACTACAATTCAAGGCAAGCGAGAGCAAGATGAAGGCTGTTCTAAGCGACATTACGGGTTTACTGGAGCTCGATAGAACACGCGCTTTCGTCGAGAGCTTTGAGAGCGTTAAGAAAGCTCTCGGCACGGTAGATCCCTACAGTAAGAGAAAAAGCGGATTGGATCAGACGGCCAGAGCCACCGTAGCACTTCTCAGGCCGCTACTGGAAAAAGCGGAGCCCAGGCACCTCCTTTGGCTCGCAGCCTCGGCAAATGCTCTCGACACCTACGTCTTGGGGTACGAGTTCGAGGAGACCGACATGACGGCAAAACTTCTCCTGGAGAGACCAACAATTGACGACTCACTCGAAATCGACTGGAACTCTATTAGGACGATAGCGTACGTTCTAGACAACAGAGGAGAAGTGGTTTTTGATGTACTTGTTATCGAAAGGCTCGTAACTCAGGGCTACAGGTTGCACGTTATAGCTAGGGGTATGCCCTACGAGATTGATGTCACCGCGCAAGAGGTGCAGGAGCTTGTTGGGAAGTTGCCCGTTAAAGTGATCTCTACAGGTACCGCATACCCGGCCTTGTACAGGAAGAAGGTGTCCAGCAGAGTTTGGAATGCAATTGAAGCTTCCGACTTAGTGGTTGTTAAGGGAATAGCAAACTTTGAGGCTTTTCTTGACACTCCCGTAGAGGCCTGCGGCAAGCTCTTCTTTCTATTTAGAGCAAAGTGCCCTGTGCTCTCCGAAATGCTTGGCGTTCCTCAGGGCTCAAGCGTAATCGTATCTGAAAGAAGGGTATTGAGAGAAGTCATTAGAGTTGACATGGGAAAAGCGTCTCTTCATGCAATATGCAAGCAGTAGCGGATCCAACAAGCTTTTTCCTTTAAAAACCTAAAGTATACGTTCTACACTGTACAGTGCAAGGTAGCCGGCAAAGAGCAGCAGGAGTATTCCTGAAGCTATTGTTATTGCACTCCTCAATTTTGGTACGTCCTTTCCCACGCTGATAGCGTAGCTGAAGCTCACAACCCAAAGGGCTATGCCGAACACAAAGCCTAGTGCTATTAGAAGACCGAACTCTGCTATTAAGGTCAAACCTACTGTAATCCACCAGCTTATTTGAAAGGGGTTCGAGAGACCCATAACTAGGCCCGTTAGGTACGATCGAAGTACATCTAAGCTCTCAACCTCTCCCTTAGCCTCTACCGACTGCTTTGTGTGGCATCCTTTACGTAACGTCGATGTTAGAATCATCGAGCCAAGATACAGTAGAAGAGCCGTGCCAGCCAAGCCTACGTATGGAACTAGGCTTTCTGGAATGATAGAACCCAAGCACAGAGTCAAAGTGAGGAAGATCATATCAGAAGTCAAAGCACCGAAGCCCACGCTTGCACCGAGCGCCCTGCTCACAACACTTCTTGCAGCGATAACGGCATTTATAGGTCCAGGTGGCGCTGCCAAGCTCAAGCCTAGTACTACTCCCTTTGCAAACGAGTCCAACAAAACAACGCACCTGCACGAGAGGCTCTCGCTACAGGTCTATGCCAGCTCTATCTTTTTTACTTTCGTTTAGTGTAGCAGGCAAGAACTGATTCTTGATTTTTAGTACTGCTTCCACTCTCAACACCCAAGAGAACAATAATTAACCTTAATTAGCTCTTAAATTAACTTAACCAATCGCACTCCCCTTACTCACAACACAATTGAGCTAGTACTACGTGAAGCTGCCCGCTCTAAATTAGATAAGCTCTAAATCAAACAATTGCCAAGTAGTGCCAGAAGGACGATGTCGAATGCCAGAGCAAAACGAAATAATCGAGAAAAAAGAGCTCGCACCTCGAATAAAAGAGCTCGTTGTTTACGCTCCTTTCATTGCTAGAAGTGCAAAACCCGGCCAGTTCGTTATGGTCGTACCTCACGAGAAGGGGGAGAGAATCCCTTTAACGCTAGTTGACTGGTCCGAAGGCGAGGGTTGGATCAAGCTGGTTTTCTTAGAGGTCGGTGTAAGCACGATAAGGCTGGGAAAGCTAGAAGAGGGCGACAAAGTCTTTCACATTGCAGGTCCGCTCGGAAATCCTAGCGTGACTGAGCGCTACGGTACAGCAGCTCTTATTGGTGGTGGTGTAGCAAATGCAGCGCTATACCCTATCGCCAGGGTATTAAGGTCTAAAGGAAACGAGGTTGTCGCTGTTATCGGAGCACGAACGGCAAGTATGTTGATATACGAGAGAGAGCTACGCGAGGTTTGCAGTGAGGTGCATGTAGCAACAGATGATGGAAGCGTTGGGTTTAGGGGGTTCGTATCGCAGCTTCTTGACAGTCTAGTCCAGAGTGACTATAGATTTGATGTCGCATGGATTATAGGGCCTGCTCCCATGATGAAGGCATGCACAGAGGTAACGAAGAGGCACGGTATTAGAGCCTACGCCAGCCTCAATCCACTAATGGTCTGTGGTATAGGAATGTGTGGAACCTGTAGGGTAACAGTTAGCGGAAGGGTAAGGTTTGCGTGTCTTGAAGGGCCTGAGTTTGACGCCCACGAGGTAGACTGGGACGAGCTTATTAGCAGACTGAACACTTATCGAGAGGAAGAGAGGCTCTCGCTCGACCTCCTCTACAAGGGCTTGGAGGTCGAGGCAGAGTGAAGGCCAGACTCTCCATGCCGAAGAGACCAGCAGACGAGAGAGTGCGAGACTTCAGGGAGGTCGCGCTGGGATTTGACGAGAAAATGGCCGTTGAAGAGGCTAGCAGGTGTATTCGGTGTCCATCGATGCCTTGTGTCAAGGGGTGTCCCATCGGGGTCGATATACTAAGGTTTCTAAAGCTGGTTAGTGAGAGAAGGTTCGAGGAAGCATATAAGGTTATGATGAAAAGCTGTCCGGTGCCAGCGATTACGGGTAGAGTGTGCCCCCAGGAGAGGCAGTGCGAGGGAGCGTGCACGCTAAACAAGCTTGGGCAGCCAGTTGCCATAGGCGCTATCGAGAGGTTTATTGGGGACTGGGCCTACGAGAATGGTATTTCCAGGCCTGGAGTAAATCGCGTTGTTAGCGGAAAGCGAGTCGCAGTGGTAGGCTCGGGTCCTGCTGGCATAATAGTTGCTTGCGATTTGGCTAGGCTGGGTTACGAGGTTACGATATTTGAGGCTCTTCACAAGCCGGGAGGGGTAATGGTTTACGGTATACCAGAATTTAGGCTTCCTAAAGCCATCGTCGAAGAGGAGCTTAGATACCTAGAGGAGCTCGAAGTAGAAATCAGGCTTGGATTTGTTATCGGCAGAACCCTTACGGTTCGAGAGCTTCTGGAAAGCTATCATGCAGTGTTCATGGGGTGTGGTGCAGGCCACCCCAGACTGCTTGGAGTGCCGGGAGAGAACCTGCGTTACATATACACGGCTAATGAGTTTCTAACCAGAATAAACCTGATGCGTGCCTACATGTTCCCCGAATACGATACTCCAGTTAGAGTCGGCAAGCGGGTTGCTGTGATTGGTGCTGGCAACACTGCAATGGACTCTGCTAGAACAGCTCTCAGAATGGGCGCTAGCGAGGTATACGTGCTGTATAGGAGAACGCAAGCTGAAATGCCAGCAAGACACGAAGAAGTACTGAATGCCGAGGAGGAGGGTGTAAAGTTCGTCTTCCTAGTTCAACCTATAGGTTTCAATGGAAACGGTAAGGTTGAAAGCGTTAAGCTCGCGAAGATGAGGCTGGGAGAGCCGGATGAAAGCGGGAGGCCAAGGCCTGTGCCAACAGGCGAGATCATAGAGTTTCCTGTAGACACGGTCATTAACGCCATCGGCTTTCACCCCAACCCCTTGGTGCCAAAGAGCATGCCAGAGCTCAAAGTAGATCGAAAGGGAAGAATAGTTGTTGACGACAGCGGGAGAACCTCCGTTAAGAGAGTTTATGCTGGTGGCGATATCGTTATTGGAGAGGGGACTATAATAGAGGCTATGGGATGGGGCAGAAGAGCTGCACTAGCCATACATAGCGACATCGTTCGGAACTAGCATAACTTTTAAAAAATATTTAGATATCTTGGAGCATGAAATTGTGTGATTGTAGATAGTTTAAACGGAGTGACAGGCGTTTGCAAAAGCAAAACGATCAGATTATTGTCACCACCCTTGAAAGCATTCCTGGATACAGAATCGTAAAAGTTCTAGGTATTGCAAGGGGCGGAATTGTAAAAGCAAAGCACTTGGGAAAGGACATCGTGGCTGTGCTTAGAAATATTGCAGGCGGAGAGGTCAAGGAGTACACGCAACTACTAGCGGAGGCTAGAGAAGAGGCTTTGAAGAGAATGACCGAAGACGCCAAAAATAGAGGAGCGAATGCCGTTGTTGGAGTTAGATTCATGACGTCAGCAATAGGAGGGGGTCTAGCAGAAATCTTTGCCTATGGTACGGCTGTGGTTGTCGAGCCCGAATTGCAAACTGGCGAAGAGAAGAGCTAGTCGGCTGGACTCTGAAAATGCGAGATCCAAAAAAGCTGTCGGTTACGCTAGTCGCTCTCGTGCTGTTGCCTCTCGCCACCACCCATTCAGAGGAGGTGTCCATCTGTGACGATGCTGTTGAGTGTCTTTTCGAATCGATCGAGACGGGGGACTACAGCGTTTTGGAGCCGTGGCTTTCGACCACCATGAAAGTCGCATTTAGCGAGCACGCATTCAGAGCGTTCAGAGCTCAGTTAATCTCGAAGTACGGTCTTCTCAGGGGCTACGCACTTCAACATGCAAGCAGCGAGAGCGGTTTTCACGTTGAGCTCTACAAAGCCTTCTTCGACAGAGGAACGCTAACCTTCAAGGTAGTGTTGAACCCCTCAACAGAACTGATTGAAGGCTTGTGGATCGTTTCGGCACACGAAACGAACGGTGCGGAAGGCCTGCTCGAATCCGCAACTCTCATAGCAGGTGTCACGGCAGGCCTCTTAGTGCTCTTCTTGCTCTATCGAAGGATAGACTTCTCGGCTATAATCTTGGGTGCCGTGCTCGTTGCCGTGCTATTTACCCAACAGGCAATTCAGCAGCTACCGTTTCTCGTTCTGGATTTAGCATCGAGTGCCGATATCGTTCGCAAGGGATCCATATTCACCGTAGCCTCTTCAATCTGGCTTGGCTTTACGGCCGGAATACTACAAGAGTCCGTAAAGTACCTTGTGTCCAGAGGCAAGGAGCTCGTCGAAGCAGTTTACATTGGAGCGGGCTTCGGGCTCGGAGAGGCAATTCTAATTGCCACTACGCTAATGGTAGCGTCTACGGCAGGGAGGGGATCCTCAC
>Ga0105154_1000741_pt1 | contig 13667 bp, 10 predicted proteins | sample SSWtaG_FD_89672 | JGI IMG/M metagenome (GOLD analysis project Ga0105154, IMG submission 89672) | Hot spring microbial communities from Sandy's Spring West, USA to study Microbial Dark Matter (Phase II) - SSWsed_matched | ecosystem: Environmental > Aquatic > Thermal springs > Hot (42-90C) >... | reverse complement strand
GCTATTTCAGCATATGTTAAGTCAGCATTGTTTTGTAAGATGTTGAGAATTTTCCTGTCAAGATCGTCAATAATGTAGCGAGACAAAATCTTTCCCCACGAAAATTTTTTGATTTTGGAAAATATTAATCTTATTCCATAATATAATTAGTTTAAAATAGTTGTGGTGAATAATCTTTTAAGAGAAGTTTGTGAGAAATAAAAATTCGTGCTTACAAACATCTCTAAATAGGGGTTTAGTCAGGGAAAATCTGTGTTCCAGCATTTCCTTTAACTACTTCGTATCCTTCCCTTAAGTGCCCTATTGCTGCTTGTAAACCTCCATGCTTAATGAACCTTATTGTCGCTAAAACCTTTGGACCCATTGAACCTGGTTTGAAATGTCCCTCTTTATAGTATTTTTCGATTTCTGAAACTGTAACTTTCACAAGTTTTTTCGCGCTAGAGGTTCCATAGTTTAAGTATACTCCGTCAACATCTGTTAGTATAACGAATTTTCCTGCTTCAATCTGTGTTGCTAATACTTCGCCCGCTAAGTCTTTATCAATTACCGCTTCAACCCCCCTCAATGTTCCATCCTCACTTTCTATTACGGGTATTCCTCCGCCTCCTGAAGCAACGACTATCCAACCTTCCCTTATTAGCGCCTTTATTGCCTCTACTTCGTTGTTCCTCTTGGGATCTGGTGAAGGAACAACTCTTCTCCATCCCCCGCGTGGATCAGGTTTCATAATCCATCCTTTTTCCTTAGCTATTCTCTTAGCTTCCTCTTCCGTATACCATGTTCCAACATACTTCGTAGGATTCTGCCATGCAGGATCATCTTTACTTACGATTACTTGGTTAACTACTGCAATAACGCCCCTTACAGAATCCTTTATTCCCTCCTTAATTAGTAAGTTATTTATTGATTGCATTATTAAATATCCTAACCATCCTTGGGTCATAGCACCGGCTATGTCCAATGTTAGTGGTGGTATTTTGTCTTTCGATTTCTCCATCCATTCGGCAATTACTCCTACTTGGGGACCGTTACCATGTGTTATAGCTACTCTATAACCTTCCTTCACTATTTTAACTATTGTTTCAGCAGCTTGGTAAGCATTTTTCCAATAATTTTCGGGAGTGCCTTCCTCCCCCTTAGTTTGAAAGGCGTTCCCCCCTAATGCTATGAGCACCCATTTTGGATCCCTAGGCGTTTTAAAAACACCTCCCTTTTGGGAAAGAGGAAAAATATGTTGTTTAGTCGTATTTGCTTCCCATAACCATTGACATAACTGCTTTCTGTACGTGAAGCCTATTTTCTGCTTCTAAGAAATATAGTGACTTCTCATAGCTATCAAGTACTTCATCTGTTACTTCTTGTCCCCTATCTGCTGGTCCACAGTGCATGTAGTAGGGTTTTCCTGATTCCTCAAGTAAGTCCATTGTAACTATCCAGTCCTTAAACTTAGCTTGGTATGTTTTAGCTCCTTCCTTATCTACTGCGCTATTGTATGGCGGGAAGAATCCTTTAGGGCTCCAAGCTTTCGGATATACGAATGTTGCTCCCTCAAAAGCTTCCTTCATATTATGCGTTATAGTTACGCTTCCACCATACTGATCTGCTAGTTCTTTAGCCTTCTTCATTATTTCATCTTGTAGCTCAAATCCTGGCGGATGAGCTACGACAACATCCATACCGAACATTGCCGCTATTAATGTTACACTTTGAGGTACAGCTAATGGTTTAAGGCCTCCTGAATATGCATAACTTACAACAAACTTCTTACCATGTAGATTAGGGACTGTTTCTACCGCAGCTAAAATATCAGCTAATGCTTGGAATGGATGATATATGTCGTCCTCCATGTTGAGGACTGGCACGGAAGACCATTTAGCAAATTCCTCGATAACCCTATGGCCTCTACCTATAATCCATTTTGCTGCATCACCATATATTCTAATAGCTATTGCATTACCGTATTTGCTGAGAACCCTTGCTACATCACGTATTGCCTCTGTTTGATAAGGTATCATGTCTTCAGGCAATGTTGGTGTATATATGTCCTGTGGGCTGAGGAAGTGGGCATGTCCTCCCAGCTGAAACATACCTGCTTCAAAGCTATTCCTTGTTCTTAGCGATCTGTTGTAGAAAAGCATGAACAACGTTTTCCCTTGAAGATAAGGTGTTGGTACATTGCTCCAATATTTTCTCTTTAGGTCGAAAGCTGCTTCCAAAACTTTTTTAATATCATCTTGCGTATAATCAATGTTCCTTAGCCAATGTCTTCCTTCAAAATATCCTACATACCAAGGTTTACCCAATAATTTCACCTCTTAAATGATACATTCACTACTAATAGCAAATAGAGATTATAAGAATTACCCAATAAGTCACAATTAATCCCGTAGGTCTTCACATAAACCCATATTTAATGATGCATTTAAATTTCATGGTAGCTTATTTCCCCTTGACATTATTATTGAGCTCAATAACAACGTTGTCTAAATGTTGTTTACAGGTCATATTGGGTAAATAGTACTGAAATGTTTAGGTTAAATTTAGAACCTAAAATGAAAGAACGTAAATTCGCACTTTTAAACTAATAGCGGAGAAAAATAAACTATTAATCGATGACATCATAGGACGGGTCTCTTTATATGTTTGCTATTTCATATACTACTAATTCTAAAATACTTAGTTAGGTGAGAAAATTTTGCTAAACTAATCCTCCCATTGTAAGTAAGAGAACTGCTGCTTTAGCAAACATGTTATTTTCTGCTTGTTCATATATTACAGATCTTGGAGAATCCATTACTTCATCATCTGCCTCATATCCTCTAAGTACCGGTAGGACATGTGTTATTATTCCATGTTTATCCATTAAATCTAGGTCATCTATTTTAAGTCTCCAGTCACGGTATTTCTGATATATTTTAAGTTCTTCTTCGCCAAATTTTGAAGCGCCAAGTTCAGCTAGCTTTCTTGAGCACCAACTTCTCGGAAATACGGCGTGGGCTCCTTCGAGTGCTTGTCTATAATCATTAACAAACTCTATTGAGCCTCCGGATTCTTTAGCATTCTGCTTGGCCCATTCAACATATTTTTCAGGGAGCTCAAACCCTGGTGGATGAGCTACGACAACATCCATGCCAAACCTTGTAGCTATAAGCATATCAGCATGAATGCTACAGTAACCTCTAATTACTGAAGCATAACCCCACATAATAACAAACTTTTTACCTCTAACATTCCCTAATTTTTCCTCCATAGTCATGATGTCGCCTAGAGCTTGTGTTGGATGCTCTTGATCATCAGCCATGTTTATTACTGGGACATTAGCGTATTTAGCGACTTCCCTAATGATCTTGTGTCCTTCACCATATTTGTAATCTATTGCTTTATCTAGGATTCTTATTCCGATAGCATCGCCGAATATTTCATACATTTTAGCAATGTCTTTAAGTGCTTCTCCTTCACCCATTCTGGTCATTCTAGTTTCAATATATTGAGCATGTCCTCCCAATAGTTCCATAGCTGTTTCGAAAGCTGACCTCGTTCTCGTCGATGGAGCGTAAAATAGCATTATGAAAACCTTTTTCTTAAGATAATCCGGTATTCTTGAAGGTCCTAGGTAATAATACATTCTCTTAAGCTCTTTAGCGACCTCTAATGCGGCTCTTAGCTCTTCTACACTCCATTCCTGAGTTGTTATAAGGTCTCTACCAACAAGATCGGTTATGACCGACCTGAGAAAAACCATGTCTTCTGCCACCAAAATATAAGTTACTTTCTTAGCATTTAAAGAATTAATCAATGAGTTAATATGTAACATTTTAGTCGCTAGAAATGACCCTTTGAAATAGACCTTAAGAACTTTATTTTTCGAAGCAAGACTAAATATTAATGTCGATGATGAAAAGCTAGATAGCATCAGAGAGTTTCTAAAATAGCTTCACCGATAAAAGTTGGTGATTGTATAGCTTATGAATATCATAAGTAACTTTACGGTTAATAGTAAATTAGCTAAGTACGCTATGTTCCTTCCTTACTTGCTTTGCCCATAGAATTCCCTTAAGGTTTTTTCGAAATCCTCTAATGTGGGTTCTATTGTTGGTGCATCTCCACTAACCTTCTTAACTATATCCGGATCCTTTAATCCATGTCCTGTAATTAGAATTACAACTGTATCCCCTTTGTCTACTACTCCGTTTTCGAGAAGCTCCATATACCCAGCTAAGCTCGCAACACCTGATGGTTCAGCAAATATTCCTTCGTACTTGGCTAATAATTTCATTGCCTCCAGGATTAATTCGTCAGGAACCGATTCAGCCACACCGTTAGTTTCATTTAATGCTTTAAAACCTCCGTCATGATCCCATGGGTACGGGTCCTCAAGTCCCGTAGCTATTGTTTCGGGTTTATCCCAAGGCTTAATTTTGAAAGGCTCTGCTTTTTCTTTCCACGCTCTTACAAAGGGAGCATTACCTATTGACTGTATTGCTGCCAAATGTGGTAGGTCATTTATGAATCCTAATTCTCTAAAGTCTCTAAATCCTTTCCAAACACTCGTTAGTAATGCAGCAGCACCTACTGGAACAAATACCCAATCTGGAATATTCCATCTCAATTGCTCAACTATTTCGTAAGATATCGCCTTAGGACCCTCTATTTGGTATGGATTGTATGGTCCGAAGCTTGGGCTAGGATACCATCCATATCTCCTATAGGTTATTTTCATCATTTTAACTGTAGGATCCTCCCTACCTAGCCCTTTAACTCTGAAAACTTTTGCCCCATAGAAGAGTAATTGTGCTACCTTACCGTAACCTGCTTCCTCAATAACAAAAGCGTATGTTTCAAGCCCAGCTTTAGCACTATATGCTGCTAATGCAGCTGCTGCATTACCACTTGATGCAGTTACCGTAACTTTATAGCCAAATTCTACAGCCATACTTACTGCTACAGTCATTCCCCTATCCTTGAAACTCCCTGTTGGATTTCTTGTTTCATCTTTCAAATATAGATTTTTCACTCCAAGCTTTTCAGCAAGTCTTTTAGCTTTAATTAGTGGTGTTCCTCCTTCACCTAAGGTTACAATGTGTTTATCGTCACTTACAGGCATTAATTCACGATACCTCCATTGATAAAATGGTCTTTTCACTAGAACCTCCTTAGTCATAGCTTCTTTTACCCTTTCATAATCATAGTGTATGTCTAATCTTCCCAAATCATCATTTTCGCATACAATAGGTTTTTCATGTAGATAGTATATGCGCCCGCATCTACTACATTTCAAATATTTAACATATGAAACCAAAGCTCCTAACCCCGGCGAGAATATAATTGTTTTTCGAGCAGAATTTGTTCTTATTGTAATATATTTCTTTAGAGTTCCTAATTAAAGGCATTAGCGATACAGTTCTTTACATGGTTAACATTGTAGATGTTTAAACATTGTTTACTATTTTCACACCGAAACCTTCTAGTAAAATTTTCATCGGCCAATTTCAAATAGGTAATTTATGTTGGTTTAAGGTCTTTTTCTTAGATTGTTGGAAAGATTTTTATATGCGCCTTAAAGTTTTTAATGTATAGTCCAATTAATTACTTCTAGATACAGTTCAAGGTGGTTTCTCTGTGGCTTCGGAAGAAGAACCTCCAGCAGTACTAATGAAAGGTATTGTTAAGCAATTTCCGGGGGTTCTTGCTTTAGACCATACAGATTTCGAAGTTAAAGTAGGTGAAATCCATGGCCTTCTCGGAGAAAATGGTGCCGGAAAAACAACATTAATGAACATTCTCTACGGTGTATATAGGGCTGATGCAGGGGAGATATATATTCATGGTAGAAAGGTTAACATTAGATCACCCAAGGACGCTATTAAATTAGGTATTGGTATGGTTCCTCAACATTTCAAACTAGTAATGGCCCATACCGTTGTTGAAAACGTGATTTTAGGATTAAAGGGGTTCGGCATTGTTCTTAAGATTAAAGAAGCTGAAAAGAAAATTGCTGAATTAGCAAGCATGTACGGTTTTAAAATAAATCCCAAAGCTAAAATATGGCAATTATCTATGGGTGAGAGACAATATGTAGAACTTTTGAAAGCACTAATAAGGAATGCGAACATTCTAATACTTGATGAGCCCACAACAGTTTTAACACCTCAGGAAACGAGAGAACTCTTCAATACGTTAAAGAAAATGAGGGAGGAGGGAAAATCGATAATCTTTATTTCTCATAAATTAGAGGAGGTAAAGACGCTTTGTGACAGAGTAACTGTTCTCAGGAAAGGACGTGTTGTTGGAACGGTCGATCCTAGAAAGGTAAGTTTAGCTGATTTAGCTAAAATGATGGTTGGTAGGGAAGTCTTATTCAGAATAGGGAAGAAGTCTGCAAAAGCTGTTTCTAAAGAGCCAATTTTAGAAGTAAAAGGACTTTACGCTTTAAGCGATAAAGGAGTAATGGCCGTCAAAAACGTATCGTTAAAGGTTTATCCAGGCGAAATCCTCGGAATAGCAGGTATAGCTGGAAGTGGCCAAGAAGAATTAGCGGAAGTCATAACGGGAATGAGAAAAGCCGAAAAAGGTAAGGTAATTATAGCCGGGGTTGATGTAACGAATGCTTCACCTAAGAAAATTTTCGAAATAGGTGTAGCATACATTCCAGAAAGCAGATTGTATGTTGGAACAGCACCTAACTTAACAGTATGGGAGAACATGATTATGAGGCATCATAGGCATACGCCATTTGTTAAGAACAAAATGGTACTCAATTTACCGTATATTTACGAGTTCGCCGAAAAGAGAGCTAAAGAACTTAACATGATGTACTCAAGCATTTTTGCACCAGCAAGAACGCTTTCTGGCGGAAACTTACAAAGACTTATTCTAGCAAGAGAGCTTGTAGAAACACCAGGTAGAAAAACGAAACTAATAGTTGCAGTATATCCAACAAGCGGGCTTGATGTTGGTGCTACGGAATATATTAGGAAGGTACTTATTGAGCAAAGAGATAGAGGAGTAGGAGTACTTTTAATATCCGAAGATCTCGAGGAAATTCTAATGCTAAGTGATAGAATAGCTGTAATCCATAACGGGGAAATAATGGGTATCGTTGAAGCGAAGGACGCAAACATTGAGGAAATAGGGTTAATGATGGGTGGTGCTTTAAGAAAAACCGTTTCTGAATCTGAAGAAGTGTAAAGACGGTAAAGCCGCTTAGAGGTGAAGATGTTGGCTACTAGGATTCCCGGTACAAGATATGCTATTAAGGTTGAACGTAGACTTGAAATACCCAGAATGATACTTGTCCTTACATCAATAGTTTCTGCAATAGCAGGAATACTGCTCGGCGGAGTAATATTCTTAGCCATAGGCATTAGCCCCATGGAAGCATATGTTAGAATAGGCAGAGTCTTAACGGATCTTTCAACACTAGGTAGGGCAATTGAAATTTCAATACCTATAATGTTCACTTCATTAGCGCTCATACTACCTTTTAGAATGGCATTTTACAACATTGGTGGTGAGGGACAGTTCGAAATAGGAGCTATTGTAGCAACAATCCCGGTAATATGGTATTGGGCAGGTTTTGAATTACCAGCCCCCCTATATTTACCATTAATGGGGATTCTAGCGTTCATAACAGCCGGACTTTGGGCTATGATTCCCGCTTTCCTCAGAGCTAAATGGAAAGTTAATGAAATACTAGTAACCTTAATGATGAACTTCGTATCACTACAAATAATATGGTACTTAGTTTCACCAGGCGGTCCATGGAATGAAGCTAACCCGGCCTTTAAGGAACGATATTTAGAATATCTTAGAGAGCAAGGTGTAAGCATTATTCCGGGCTTTAAGGGAACACCTGTTGTTCCAGAAATTGCTAGAATACCAACTTTGCCAATAATAGGTATCAATGCCGGTTTAATATTGGCAATAATAATAGCGATTGCTTTATGGTTTGTTTCAACAAAAACAATACTTGGTTATGAGGTGAGAATTGTTGGTGAAAGCGAAAAAGCTGCACAATATGCTGGAATAAACTATTTAAAACTAGTGCTTTTAGTGATGTTTATCAGCGGAGGACTAGCTGGTCTAGGGGGATTTGTAAACTTAACAGCAAATTCACTAAAACTTTCCCCCGAAATTGCGTCTCCAGGATATGGCTATACGGGAATAATTTCAGCATGGCTTTCAAGACTTAATCCTATAGCGGCAATATTTGTTTCAGTATTCTTCGGAATACTAACGCAATCAGCGTACATTATGCAGCAAGAACTAAGAATATCGCATTATGTTTCAATAGGTTTCGAAGGATTAATATTCATACTGCTAGTTATTGGTGACTTCTTTGTTCACTATAGGGTTAGAATAATTAAGAGGTGAAAATAACTGATGAACCTTGACCTAATAAATCTCTTCCTAATACAAGCATTAACGATAGGTACGGTCTATCTAATAGCCACCTTAGGTGAGGTATTATCTGAAAGAGCAGGTATTGTCAATTTAGGTTTAGAAGGGCTTATGGAGATAGGAGCTACAGTAGCCATTGTAGTTGCTTTAATCACAGAAAATGCTTGGCTAGGCATGTTGGCAGCTTTCGTAGTAGCTGCAGCTTTAGCGACAATACATGCATTTGCTACCGTATCTCTTAAGCTAAATCAGTTCGCAAGCGGATTGGCTATTTACATTTTTGGGGTAGGAATAGGAATTACCTTTAGAGGATATGCGAGAGACGTTATTCTGGGGCCGCAAGCACTTCTCAAAATACCTAAAATTAAAGCTACATTTACATCAATAAGAATCCCAGGTTTAAGCGACATACCAGTGATAGGTAGCTTATTTAGCCTAGATGTTATGGTATATTTCGGATTATTCTTAGGAATACTGCTATGGTTTATATTTTACAGAACAAGAATAGGTCTTAACATTAGATCTGTAGGTGAAAACCCGGCTGCTGCGGATGCCGCCGGAATAAACGTCTTCAGATTAAGATACATAACGACAATCATAGGTGGGGGCTTAGCCGGTGTTGCAGGAGGATATCTTATAATGAAAGTAGTTACCCAAATAGCTGGTGCAGCAGTAATTCTAGGTAGAGGATGGATAGCTATTGCGCTGGTAATTTTCGCATTCTGGGATCCTCTAAGAGCAATCATAGGAGCATATTTCTTCGGAGCACTTGAAGCATCATTCTACTGGCTTCAGGGATACTTTGGAGGAACAACAGTAGTAATGCTCAAAGTTGTACCACATATTTCAGCAATAATAGTACTAACTATAATGTCCATTGAAGCTTTAAGGAAAAGAATAGGTGCACCAGAGGCACTAGGTAAACCTTATTCAAGAGAGTAAAGCTCCCCCTTTTTACACACATATTTTAAACGAAAGATTATGGAAAGTTTGTTACTTAAAATGTTTTTGCAATAAACTCTTTTATAAAGATTTATAAAGCATACAAGATAAAATTATGACAGAGAAAGTTCATTGAAAGAGGTTTCTCCATATGGGCGAAGTTTCTAGAAGAGACTTCCTCAAAGGCTTAATTGGAGGGCTTCTTGTCGGAGCAGCGCTCGGCTTTGGAGGGGGATATGTTTCAGCACCAGCTAAGGAGGTTACTAAAACGGTAACTGAAACAAAAACCGTAACCGTTGGCGAAGGAGCCCCCATAACTGTTACTCCAGCGGTTGAGAAAATAAAGGTCGGATACATATACGTTGGACCAATAGGTGATTATGGATGGACATATGCTCACAACGCTGGTAGAGAGTATGTTCAGAAAGTTTTTGGAGACAAAATAGAGACAGTATATGTTGAAAGCGTACCCGAAGCTCAAGCTGGTCCTGCAATTGAGAGCCTCATCGATCAAGGGGCTAAAATAATATTTACAACAAGCTTCGGATTCATGGATCCCACGCTTGAAAAGGCTAAGAAATACCCAGACATATGGTTCTGGCACTGCTCCGGCTATAAACGATGGGAAAACATGGGGACGTACTTTGCAGAGCTCTACCAACCATACTACGTAAATGGTATAGTTGCTGGAGCAATTTCGAAAACTCTTAAGTTCGGATATGTTGCAGCATACCCTATACCTGAAGTGGTAAGACACATTAACAGCTGGGTTCTAGGTATTTGGGAAGGACTATATCATAGATATAGGAGAGGAGAGTTATCAGTAGATGATTTAAAGAAGATGGAAGTTCACGTTAAATGGCTTTACTCATGGTATGATCCGGCGGCTGCAGCTGACGCCGCTAGAACACTAGTACACCAGTTCAACGCAGACGTACTCGCCTTTACAGAAGATTCGCCAGCAGTACTTCAGGTTGCAGAAGAGTTCCAGGCACAAGGAAGGAGGGTTTGGAGTTACAGCCACTACAGCAACATGAGAGATTATGGACCAAACGCTCACCTAATGGGCCAATTAGTAGATTGGGGTAAAATGTACGAGTACATATTAGCATACCATTTAGCGGGAATACCTAGAAGCATGGACCTATGGTGGCTCATGGGTGATGGAGCAGACACTATTGAAGGATGGAGAAAGGGATTAGGTGCAGCATACTACTGGGCACCGGAATGGGGTGATATGAGAACAGAGCTTAAAAATAAAGGCGTACCAGACTGGGCAATAGACCTTATAATATCTAAGACAGACCTTATGAAGCAGAAATACTGGGATCCATGGAACGGCGGCTTCTGGGCTGAAGTATTTAGGACGCTAACAGATAAGGAGGGAATAGTTGATCAGGAAGGTAATGTAAGACTTAAGCCCGGAGAAGTAGCAGACCACGACCTACTATGGAGCATTGACTGGTTCGTTTATGGAATAGTAGAACCCGTTCCTAAGGGCTAGCTGAACGTAGATGCAAAGTATAAAACTTTTTTTACTGTAAAACTTATAAACCACTTTTTAACAAATACCTTCAGAGCACAAAGAGGAGGTATAGGCTTAAAAATGGTAATAACATCGTGGGAATGGATTCTTATTCTAATATTTATAGGCTTACTAATACTATGGGGTCCTCAAAAACTACCCCAACTAGCTAGAGCAATAGGTGAAGCAAAGAGAGAGTTTGAAAAAGCTTCAAAAGGAATAATCGAGGAACCTCAAAGTAAAGCCGAAGAGAACGTTGATGAGAAAATAATTGAGTTAGCTAAAAGTTTAGGCATAAAAACCGAGGGTAAAACTAAAGAGCAAATACTTCAAGAAATAATGGAGAAAACTAAAACCAAAAAATAAGCTTAAAATAGTCAAAGATAATGTAAAAATGCTTTTTTAATTCTTCTAAAGACAGCATTAGTGGTTGCCCATGGGTGAAAGAGAGGCCCCTACCTATGAAAAACAACCTGTTGAAAAACATTTGGAAGAACTTAGGCATAGACTAAAGGTAATAGCTATAAGTGTTGGTGTAACAACACTTGCATTAATGATTATTCCGGGCGATTTAAGCTTTTTAGAAAGGCCTTTTGAGTTTTATAGGCCACTTATAGCTGCAATACTTGATTTCATAAGAACATATGCTTTACCTAAGGGTGTAGAACTCATAGGAATGAAGTTTATGGCACCAATAGAACTATATCTTATATCGTCATTTATTCTAGGTGTAGTTATAAGCATGCCCATTATAGTATATGAAGTATACAAGTTCGTTGATCCCGCACTTTATCCCCACGAGAAACAAATAATGTACCCATACTTAATGGCATTTGGAATACTTTTCACATTAGGGTCGCTTTTTGGCTTGTTTCTCCTTGTTCCATTTCTAATAAGAGCTTCGCTACCGTTTTATTCGATTGTTGGTGCGCAACCTCTTATCTACGTAAGCGACTTCTACGGTTTAGTATTCGTTGTTTCATTACTTACAGGTTTAGCTTTTACCTTCCCTGTAATTTTCGTTCTTCTCGTAAGGCTAGGGTTTATAGATACATCCATTATAACAAAGAATCGAGGGATTTTCTATGTAGCACTGTTCATACTTACCGCAATAATAACGCCTGATGGAGGACCTATAGCGGACTTCGTACTATTCATACCCATGATACTTTTGATGGAAGGAGCGGTGATGATTGCTAAAAAGTATGAGAAAAAACCTGATAGGCTTAGAAAAAATATTTTTGCAAAAACAAGTATAAACAAATGTCCATATTGTGATTGCGAATTTACAGGTAATAGGATATTTTGTCCATGCTGTGGTAGAGCGCTAAAATAAGGTCTAAACCACTGGCCAGTTTATTTTCGGTTCTATCCCTGCTCTCTTAATGACGTCGAAACCTCTTTTCTCAGCTTCTTCGAGAACTTCTTCTTCATCAACGGTCAATATTTTCCTATGCTCCATAATTAACTTCCCATCTACAATTACGGTATCAACATCTTGTCCTTGAGCTGCATATACTAAATGCGTTATCGGATTAAACATTGGTATTAAGTGAGGTTTCCAATAATCTATGAGTATTATGTCTGCTTTTTTGCCTACCTCTATTGATCCTACTTCTTTTTCTAAACCTAAGGCTTTAGCGCCATTAATAGTTGCCATTTCAACAACCTCCTCAGCAGACATTACTGCAGGATTCATGTTTATCAATGATTGTCCTAAAGCCGCTATTTTCATTTCCTCAATCATATCGTAATTATCATTACTTGGACCTCCATCGCAACCTAAACCAACGTTAACTCCCGCCTTAAGCATTTTAGCTACAGGCGTTAGTCCTGATCCTAATTTCATGTTGCATGATGGATTATGTGCCACATGCGTTCCTGTTTTAGCTAGAATCTCTATTTCTTCATCGCTAACCCATACGGTATGTGCTAAAACAACATTTCGTCCCACCATTCCTAGCCACTTAACGAACTCTACAGGTCTCATATTGAAGTTTCTCTTAAAATATTCTACATCTTCTTTAACCTCCGCCAAATGCATTGTTATTCCTATTCCTAGCTCCTTAGCCTTAGCAACTATTTCACGATACGTTTCCACCGAAACGGCACCTGGAGTTCTAGGAGCAAACCACACAAATATTCTCCCATGTTTACCATGCCAGCGTTGATACATGTGAAGAACTTCCTTCATACCCTCCTCTTTAGTCTCTACAAGACCTGGATGAATAATGTTCTCCTCTGTCGCATAACCTGGAGTGTCCATTACGTGTCTTCCAAGAACCCCTCTCATACCTATTTTCTCTAAAGCTTCAGCTATCCCTTCAACACCGTATCTTCCCGATAAACCAACTTCAAGAAACGTTGTCGTTCCAGACTTTACCATTTCGACCATACATAGTAGGGCACTTGTTTTCCCATCTTCTTTAGTGTAATTCCCCTGTAAAGGCCAAACATAGTTTTTAAGCCATGGTATAAGCTTAACATACTGTGCCATACCTCTAATCATCGCTTGAGCCATGTGGACATGTAAGTCTACAAGTCCGGGCATAACTATTTTCCTAAAAGCATTAATTACTCTTTCAGAATGTTCTTTAAAATCCTTATCTAACTCCTCCCTTTTACCAACAGCAATTATCTTTCCATCCTCTATAGCTACGGCTCCATCTCTAATTATTCTACGTTCACTATCAACCGTTACAATAAAGCCTCCCCGAATGTAAATGTCCGCCATAGTGTTTCCACCTATATTCCTATATGTTGTTATGAGAAATAATTTTGCTGGGTAATCATGTAT
>Ga0105154_1000738_pt1 | contig 13698 bp, 15 predicted proteins | sample SSWtaG_FD_89672 | JGI IMG/M metagenome (GOLD analysis project Ga0105154, IMG submission 89672) | Hot spring microbial communities from Sandy's Spring West, USA to study Microbial Dark Matter (Phase II) - SSWsed_matched | ecosystem: Environmental > Aquatic > Thermal springs > Hot (42-90C) >... | reverse complement strand
GGAAGGCTTGAGAGCGCTCATTCGAAATCTTGCCGTCTCTGTATACAAGCCTAGACTCCCTGTCTAGGTGGCTGTCTCGCCTCCATCCCGGTCGACAGCCCCAGCCTTGGCCCCGGCAAGCCCCACCCAGCCGTCCCTGATCCCGTAGCCAGCTCCAAGACGCCTCATTCTGAGGGTATTGGCGTTATAGCTATCCTTCGAGCTTCTAAGCCGGTAACTCGGCAATTGCTAAGGCCTCTCCGTAGCGGTTGGTGGTTGCCTCGATGACACTTTAAACTCTCTCGAGAGCTCTGCATAGTGGCCTGCAAGCCTCGCCTAGTGGAGAGCCCCGCTCTCTATGGCAATCCTCGATCTGGTTGTTGTGGGGCAGTTTAGCGTATCCCACGTCTCTTCAAGGCATTCATTGCTTCTTTCTCTGCCTCGGTCTCGGGGTGACCCTGCTGACTTCATTTGCTTTCATAACACTTACTAGCGAACCCCCCTTGTACTCGGCCGCTTAAGTGGCGAGCTCGCGTTCGGTCTGCGCAAGTTGCACGCCCCCTCACAGAAACAGAGTGTCGAGAGTGTGAGGGCTTGCTATGGGAAGAACGCTTCTATACCTTAAGCGCTCTATACTACAAGTCTGATTCTCCTTCCAAGCCCCCTTTCGAGTGCCTTTTCGTAGGCAAGCTTTGCCGTAACAGCATCCTGTATTGCAAGTCCCGTTGACGCGAACACCGTTATCTCGTCGCTCGAGGTTCTCCCCTCCTTCAAGCCGGTAACAATCTCACCTATTTCGCCGTAGATTTGCTCCCTCTTGAGAATGCCCTGAGAGATGGGAACGTTGATCTCGCCACTGTGAATTGCCTGCTCCATGTCGTCTACAACTATCTTCGACCTCAAGAGAATCTTGGGGTCGAGCTCCTGCTTTCCAGGAGCGTCTGCACCGATACAGTTAAAGTGGACTCCGCTTTCGATCCACTCGTTCATGACTATAGGCTTCCTTGACGGCGTTGCCGTTACTATTATATCGGCTTTCGAGACTGCTTCTCTCGGCGTGCTGAATACGCGAACCTCCACCTCTCCTATGAGGCTGGAGGCGAACTCTGAAAATCTCCTTGCAGCTTCGGGGTTGATGTCGTATATGCGCACGCTTCTGATATCCTTTAAGACCTCCTTGAGTGCCATTAGCTGCGTTTTAGCCTGCACGCCAGCACCAACAAAGCAGATGGTCTCGGAATCCCTTCGCGCAAGGTACCTTGCTGCTACTCCACCAGCAGCTCCAGTTCTCATTGCGGTCAGCCAGCTACCGCCCATTACCGATAGTGGAAAGCCTGTTTTTGGGTCTACGAGAACGACTAGCGCCATTACCGTTGGAAGACCGCGCTTGGCTGGATTATCTGGGTGAACGTTTACTATCTTTACGGACGAGACGTCGAGGCGTTCGATGTACGACGGCATTACCCTTAGGTCCCCGTTGTATTTTGTGAAGAACAGATAGACCTTTGGTGGCATTTGTACACGCTTTAAGCCCTTTTCTCTAAATGACTCCTCCACAGCATCTATTACCTCTTTCATGCTTAGAACTTCGCGCACCTCGCTATCGGTCAGAACCAGCGTCTCGTACAAGCTCTCTTCACCAGGCTCTCTTTTCAGACTCTTGTGTCGTAAAAGCTTTGCTTTTCTTTTCTAACCGAATAGGAGAACGCTCTTCGAGCTGCTGTGGAGCTTTGTTGGACGCAAGACGAGAGCTTCTTGAAAGTTCAAGGGCGGTTAAGTTTATTATACCGTTGATGACAACTTTTTACCATCTTGACCTGGAGGGCTGGATCATGCACCAATGGAAAGCTCTCTAACAAGAAAGACTTCTATTCGTTCTACCCAATGCGAAGAACTGGTTCCAACGCACTGGTACAACATTCTTCCAGATCTGCCCAAGCCGCTCCCACTACCATTAAGGCCCGATGGAACTCTCGTAAAGCCGGAAGAACTCGAGAGGCTTTTTGCAAAAGAGCTGATAAGACAGGAGGTTGGTACAAGCAGGTTTATCAAAATACCAGACGAGATTAGAGAGAGCCTAATTGAACTCGGCAGGCCCACCCCCCTGCTGAGAGCCAGAAGGCTCGAGAGGGCACTAGACACCCCAGCGAAGATTTTCTACAAGTACGAGGGCGTTCTTCCAACAGGAAGCCATAAGGTAAACACTGCTGTAGCGCAAGCCTACTACAACGCCAACGAGGGAATCGAAAGGCTGGTGACGGAAACAGGAGCAGGTCAGTGGGGATCGGCGTTAAGCCTAGCAGGAGCACTGTTTAAAGTCAAGGTAAGAGTTTACATGGTGCGAAGCAGCTACGAGCAAAAGCCGTACCGTAGGATACTCATGCACACCTACGGAGCAGAGGTCATTCCAAGCCCAAGCAAGAACACAAGCATAGGGAGGAAAATCCTTTCAGAGGACCCGGAGCACCCCGGATCTCTTGGAATAGCAATTGCGGAGGCAATCGAGGACGTCTTAAGCGACGAAAGGTCGAGGTACTCTCTGGGTTCTGTTCTCAACCACGTTCTGCTACACCAGACGGTAATTGGACTCGAAGCAAAGGTTCAGCTAGAAGAGATAGGCGAGTATCCGGACTATATTGTGGGGTGCGTAGGTGGAGGCTCGAACTTCGCCGGCCTAGCCTATCCGTTCATGTACGACAAGCTAACGGGAAGAGCCGACCCCACGTTTATAGCCGTAGAGCCAAAAGCCTGCCCGACGCTAACGCGCGGAAGGTACACCTACGATTACGGGGACACTGGAAGGCTAACACCACTGCTAAAAATGTACACGGTAGGACACCAATATAGAGTACCCCCTATACACGCTGGCGGTCTAAGGTACCATGGTGATGCCCCAACTCTCTCGCTTCTAGTAGCAGAGGGGTACATCAAGCCTCTAGCATTCCACCAGACAGAGGTGTTCGAGGCTGCTATCACGTTTGCAAGATACGAGGGAATAGTTCCCGCACCAGAAAGTGCCCATGCCATCAAGGCGGTAGTAGACCTAGCACTAGAAGCCAAGAGGAGGGGCGAGCCAGCGACAGTTCTATTTAATCTAAGCGGTCACGGCCTACTGGACCTAGCAGGCTACGATGACTACATTCACGGTAGGCTGCAGGACTATGAACCCGACGTGATAGACCTCAGCTACCTGCCTAGAGTAGAGCCTCTCTAATTCCAATTGACCGATCGAACAGGACTGGTACGAGTCCTGGCAGGCTCTGGCCGAGCTCCTAGTTTTCGCACACTCTAGCAGCTCGAATGCGAGGCAAGACGAGAACGCCGATTTTAAACACCGCTTTTTCTCCCTTCTTTTTCCTTCCACGCACTCATCACATCTTTTTAATGCTACATGGTTCGCTGGCATTGTAGCTAGGTTTCTCGATCTGGAGTACACACCAAGCCCCAAGTGCTGGTACCAGCGCTGGGACTGCTGCCCTACGCAACGGTGTCCAAGTGGCTATAGCTTGCGTTTGTGAATGTAGGTCTTGCCCTCTTCTATAATGTGAACTACCACGTAGCCTCTATCGACCAGGCTATCCGATATGAACCTTCGATGGCATCTAAACCACAACTTTTCGCAGCACATCACTGCCGTAAATCCCCTGCTGCTCTCGATTGCATTCACGAGTCTCTCTATTCCAAGCCCGTACTCCCTGCTCTTCATGTACTGCTCGAAGCCCCCGTGCCTGTAGCCGCCCAGCAGGTCACCGAGCCACAGGTACTCGATGCCCAAGCGCTCGAGTGCGCGCTGCAGCGCCTCTCTGGAGAACCACGGCATCCTCCTACTTGTAGGCCACCTTCGTACATCAATCAATAGTGTGATGCTAAACTGAGCTAGAAGTTCGAGGAACTCCTCTAGGGTTCTGCCGTTGTATCCTACTGTGTATACAGTCTTCAAGGCTCTACATGCTCGTCCTCAAGTTAAACCAGCACGAGTTGAAAGCTTGAGAGCCATACGGCTTAGTCGCGCGCGCTCTTCCAACATGCTTAGAAAAGCTTCTTGAGAAACAGAGGCTCTGGGTGGGACAGTTTTGCTAGCTCGAGTGGAGGACCGCACCTATCGAGCTTGATGCCTCTTTTCCTACCCTCTTTGCTTTTCAAGCCTCTACACCCTCCTAGTGTTTGCGTGTGCGTCATGCTATTAGGTGTTCTTATCCTGAAGCCTGCGTGCGCTCTCCCAGCTACGCATCCGGCTTTGTGGCCTGCTGGAGCTGTAGGACGGGGCGTTACGGAGCCAGCCTTGCAGGGGCTTCATCGGCTCAAACCTGGGGGCCACAATGGGCTCTGTACAGACCGAGAAGAACGCACGCGTTTAACTTCCATGGCTTTCAAGACCGCTCGAGCGCTCAAGCAAGCTTCCAGTCTTCTAGTCTCTCCAACGTGATTGCCTATATAGGGCATGTTGTACGGCTCTACTAACACACGCGTAGAGCCCCGGAACCTCTATGATGGAAATCTCATTGGCGGTCTCTACGCTATACGAATCGTCCACACGGTTTCTTCCATTGTCATTTCCAAGCTCGAAAACCTGGAGACAAATTCTTGGTGCAACCCTACAGGCTATGCATCGAGGCCTCTCGACGGTTACCCTGTACCGCGCCATATCAGTTCACCACGTTGGAGGGGTCTCTGAAGTATTGTTACTATCTTTATTTGACACCGATCTTTTCATATACGCGCTCAAAGGGAGAGCCTGTCTGCGAGCTCTTTCAGCGTGTAGTAGGCTCTTTTCTTTCTCCTCCCCCTACTTTCTGTCTTGACCAGAACGATTTCTCCAATCTCACATGTGTTCCTAACGTGGGGTCCGCCGTCTGCCTGAACGTCCACCCCTGGTATCTCGACTATTCTAAGCCTGTCAACCTGGGGTGGGAGCCTTTCCGCGAGCTTTACAACCCCGGGTATCCTGAGGGCCTCTTCCATGCTGACCCAGTAAATCTTGACGTCGATACACTCAGCTGCTATGACATTTGCTCTTCTAACAGCCTCTTCTATTGCCTCTTTCCAGTCCTCGATCTGGATGTCGAAGTCGTCTCGAGCATACTCTGGTGTAATGTGCCCGCCAGTAACCATAACGCCATACTTTTCGTGGAGAACCGACGTTATGATGTGAGCTGCTGTGTGAAGTCTCATCATATTGTACCTTCTCTGCCAGTCTACTATGCCCCTAACCCTGTCTCCTACCTGGAAGAGCTCGGGCTTATCGACAACGTGGTAAACTGTTGCGGCCTTCATTTCGGCCTTCAAGACCCTTGCTACACCTCTCCTGTTCTCTAGGTATCCTGTGTCTGTGTCAAGTCCCCCATAGGGAGTTGGGTGAAACTGCGTTTGGTCTAGGACTACGCGCTCTCCCTCCACTTGAATAACTGTGGCTTCAAATTCTCTTGCATAGCTGTCCTCTTGGAACAAGAGCCTTGTTACAAACATTCTTGCCTACCTGGCTTGCCCCGTTTAAGGGCTTTGCTTAAGAGCTCGCTTAGGAGCTTGTTTCAATTCCTTAATATCCTTTGAAGAAGTAGATTTTAAAAAGCTGTAAAAACTGCATCATTAAGTCAAACTCTAAGCATTTCTACGAGATGTGCATACTGCTTTAGCCATGTGCGGGACTTGAGCCTAGGTGTGGTAGTGTACTGATGGCGTTAGGCTTCTTGAAGGCAAGAGGTCGTACTGTGTAAGCCGTACGAGCTCTTAAGCTATATGTCTTTTCGCACTTCCAGCATTGAGCGCCTGCGTGCCGGTTGCACAAAGAAGTGTGATGCCTATTGATGCCTGAAAGCTAACACCAGCGGGATTCCAGTCTTGAGGTTCTACCCTGATGGCTTCGTTCAAATCGGGAGGCACGTGAAAAAGCGCCGAACCAAGCTCGACACAGATAACGTGACCAGGGTTTCAATGGAGGTTCCGCCGCTTACGTTCGTTCAACTAGGGATTGCAAACACTCCTGAACCTAGGGGCGCTCGGGTTGAAGGGACGTCGAGTCCTACATGGCTTCTACGCTCCTACGATGTTTCTTACCACGACTGCTCCCGCGCCTGGTGCTGCTGGCCTTGCAAAGAATGCCAGGTAGCTTAAGAGCCTAGTGTTAGACGCTACCATAGATGGAGGAGGGAGCGAGAGCGAGGAGAGCCTCACCGTTCAGGTTTTCAAGGCGAGGGCCGGTAGCGACATTCTAAAGGGCGCCCTCCTGGAGCTCCAACGCCCAAAAGTACTCGGAACTCCTACGAGGCTATATTGAGGTTTAGCGATCTGAGAGGTCTCGAACACGTTAAGCTCGCATGGAGGCAATCCGACGAGGCAAATTCGACAGGGATTGTAGACCAAGGTTTTTCGAGATAAGTGCTCCAAAGCTGCCAGAGTCCGTAAGGGCCTTCACGAACCTCACCAGCGTAGCTCGCATGGAGCTAACGTGTAAAGCCTTAAAGCTCGTTGTTGAGAGGCTTGAGAACTCAATTGACGCACCTAACGCTATAATCCCAAAGAGCCTAGTAGAGGGGTTATTGCCGTCCTAACCGACGGCGTTACATTTATGCTGAGATCTCTCTAAACGGCAACGCTACCGTGTATAACGCCACTTGCAAGCTTGCCAGCGTGAGGTAGAGATTCTTGAGGTAGAGATTCTGTAACAGGAGCCCAAGATGGTTGTCAGGCTCAAGAAAACTCGGGCCATGAGAGGCTAGCAACTCAAGGTTACAGGCACGCCAAAGGTAGCAGGCGTTCCTCTGACCGGAGAGGCTGTCAAGGTTCTAGCAAGCGGCAAGGAGGTAGTCAGGGCGACAACGATGGTAAACGGGAGCTTTGTTGCAGAGTTCAAGCTCGACAGGAGGGAGGAGCATGAGCTGTCATTGCATACGAGCTTGCAGACAGCGTGTTTGAAAGCGAGGGGTTGCTTCATGGTACAAGAGCGCAGCCAATAGTGGGGACTCTTGTAGCTGCGATTGCCAGCACGCCAGCAGTGCTTTTGGGGAAGAAGACATTAGCGGGAAACCCACCCAGCTTAATACAAAGCCCTTTTGGGTTCCCCAGTTCTAACTTGTCCTTCAGACCGGCTTCCGTTCTGTTCGTTTGGAGAGCGAAAGGGCAAAACTTTAAAAAGGCTGTATGGGTCGTATAGTGTAGCAAAGGTGGGCTTTTTCGAGGGGATGCTAATTGTTGATCTGCACTCGAGGAGAATAAGAGTTTTTGACACCACGCTTAGAGACGGCGACCAGATGCCTGGAATCGAGCTCTCTCTGGAAGAGAAAATTGAGATCGCAAAGCTTCTCGACGAGCTCGGTGTTGATGTCTTAGAAACGGGATTCCCCGCCTCTTCCAAGATAGACTTCGAAACAACAGTCAGAATGGCGCGAGAGGTTTCAACAGCGAAAATTGCCGCTCTTGCTAGAGCCAATCCGAGAGACATTGAAGAGGCAGCAGCTTCCGAGGCCCACATAATACACGTCTTCATTGCTACAAGCGATATTCACATGAAGTACAAAATTAAGATGAGCAGAGAGCAGGTGGTAAGAAGAATAGAGGAGTCTGTCGAGCTGGTGCTCGAGCATGGTGCAGAAGTGCTTGTCTCAGCCGAAGACGCTACTCGAAGCGATCCAGACTTCCTGGTGGAGTTCTACAATGCTGCAATCAATGCTGGAGCTAGGTACATTAACATTCCAGACACTGTAGGAGTTGCAACTCCCTGGAAAATGATGGATCTGGTCGGGTACGTCGTTTCCAGAATTCCCAGAGGTATTAGCGTGGACGTTCACTGCCACAATGACTTCGGAATGGCAGTTGCAAACACCCTGGCTGGCGTGCAGGCCGGTGCCGATGGAGTTCAGGTTACAGTCAACGGGTTTGGTGAGAGAGCGGGCAATGCTGCACTAGAGGAGGTCGTAGCTGCGCTACACTTTTTGATGAATGTAAAAACTGGCATCAGAATCGATATGCTAACGAGAGTTTCGGAGTTTATATCAGAAAGGTTTGGCGTTAGGCTTCAGCCCAACAAACCTGTTGTGGGTCTAAACGCCTTTGCCCACGAGTCTGGAATTCACGTTCACGGCGTTCTAAGCAATCCACTAACCTACGAGGCAATACCACCCGAGGCTGTCGGCAATAGGCGCAGAATCGTTCTGGGAAGGCACAGTGGCAGACATTCTGTTGTATGGGCTCTCAGACAGCTTGGCTTCGAGCCCGAGCAGGGTCTTGTTGAGTTCATTCTAGATAGGCTAAAGGAGGCTGCCCCCAGGATTAAGAAGGTTGGCGAGGAGACTTTACTTGCTTGGATCAGTGAGTATGGCATGCAGAGGTCGGTCGCAAGTGCCACTGGTCCTGGTAATTCCAGGTGATGGAATAGGTCCTGAGGTCGTCTCAGCTGCACTCCGCGTGCTCGAGGCTGCATCTTCGCACTTTGGTATAAGCCTGGACATCAGATTTGCCCTAGCAGGCGACGATGCAAAGAGAAGAACAGGCGAGGCCCTGCCTAGGGAAACGCTCGAGCTAGCCAAAAAGGCGACTGCAATCCTAAAGGGACCCGTTGGAGAGACCGCCTTCGATGCTGTCGTGAGGCTGAGGCTGTTGCTTGACCTCTACGCCAACATTAGACCTGCAAAATCCCTTCCAGGGGTCGAGTCTGTCAGGCCCATTGACATGGTTATTGTTCGAGAGAACGTTGAAGACGTTTACATCGGTGCAGAGTACAAGACTGGAGATGTGGCGATAGCGCTTAAGGTAATCACGGGTCGAGGTACAGAGCGCGTGGCTAGAGTAGCTGCTAGAATTGCCAAGTCTAGAAGCCGCAGGGTCACCATAGTCCACAAGGCCAACGTCCTTAGGATCGTCGATGGACACTTTAGAGACGTTGCGCGCAAGACTCTTGAAGAGAGCGGTGTAAGCGTGGACGAAATGTACGTGGACGCTGCAGCCATGGAGCTTGTCAGAAGGCCAATGAGATTTGACGTGATGCTAACACCTAACCAGTACGGTGATATTCTAAGCGACCTTGCGGCTCAGGTGGCAGGAGGGCTAGGCCTGGCACCCTCTGCAAACATTGGAGACTCAAAAGCCCTGTTCGAACCCGTGCACGGTGCCGCTTGGGATATTGCCGGCAAGGGTATAGCAAATCCCACTGCCATGATACTGTCCGTAGCAATGATGCTCGATTGGCTCGGCTACAGTAGCGCATCCAAAGCAGTTTGGGCTTCTGTTGAGAGCGTTCTCTCTTCGAACGTCAAAACCCCGGATCTGGGTGGAAGCGCCTCTACGAGTGAGTTTGCAGAGAGGGTTGCAGAGAGAGTGAGGTGGTTTGGGTAGCCTGGCACTAAAGATTCTAGCAAGGCACGCAAACAAAGCCAGAATAGAGCCTGGAGAAATTGTGGTTGCCCGTGTTGATAGGGTGATGGTCAATGACGTTACAGGCCCGCTGGCGCTCAAGGTCCTAGAGGAAACGGGCGCGGAGAGCCTGGTAGGCTCTAGCAACGTAAAGGTGTACATTGTTCTCGACCACTACTCTCCAGCACACAATTGGGACTCTGCAAACGCACACAGGATGCTAAGGGCCTTTGCAAGCAGGACGGACTCGGTGCTCTTTGATGTCGGCGCGGGTGTCGCTCACCAGATTCTCTGCGAGGGCATAGTAAGGCCGGGAGAGCTTGTTGTGGGAGCTGATAGCCACACTATAACCTATGGTGGAATATCGGTGTTTGCTACGGGCATTGGAAGCTCTGAAGCAGCATATGCCATGGTGACAGGCGAGCTCTGGTTCAAAGCCCCGGAACCCCTTTACGTTAAAGTCGATGGGAGCCTGAGACCTGGCATTGCTGAAAAGGACCTTGCACTACACGTCCTCAGCAAGCTGGGAGCGGATGGTGCGCTCTATAGGTCAGTAGAGTTCTATGGGAGGGGGCTCAAGTCGCTTGGCGTACCAGGCAGACTCGCTGTAGCGAATATGATGGTCGAGGCTGGTGCGAAAACTGCTTTGTTTCCCTTCGATGAGGCTACAATGGAGTGGCTGGTACGACATGGCGTCGAGCCCCGGATCCAGTGGCACGACCTGACCGTTGAGCCCGAGGGATACGAGGACCTACATGTCGATCTCAATCAGCTCGAGCCTATGGTTTCCATTCCACCATCTCCTGCAAACGTGAAGCCTGTTTCTGATGTCGAGGGCGTACCTGTAGACCAGGTATTTATCGGGAGCTGCACGAACGGGCGCTACGAGGACTTTGTTGCTGCAGCGAGAATCATTAGGGGTAGAAGGCTCAAGTCCAGGCTTGTGATAGTTCCCGCATCTCAAACCGTGTTGAGGTGCCTTGTCGAGACTGGTCTTTTAAAGGTGTTCGTCGATGCTGGAGCCGTGATAGGCCCTCCCGGATGTGGTCCCTGCTTTGGAGCACACATGGGAGTTATCGGTGATGGGGAGGTGCTCGTATCTACTGCAAACCGCAACTTTCCGGGCAGGGTTGGACCTCTGACAGCAAAGGTTTATCTGGTCTCACCATACACAGCAGCAGCCGCTGCTGTTACAGGCTACATAACAGACCCCAGACCGCTACTAAATAAGGAGGGGAGGTGTTCGAGCTGAGGGTTCGAGGACACGCTCTGACTCTTGGCAATAATATCGATACCGATACCATAATTCCAGCTAGGTACCTCCACAAGCTAGATCTCGATTGGCTTGCTCAGCACGTCTTTGATGATGATCCTAGCATTAAAGAGAGAATGTTAAGGGTGCAAAAACCGATAGTAATTGTTGCTGGCTCCGGCTTTGGATATGGAAGTAGTAGAGAGCATGCAGTGCTGGCTCTCAAGGCCTCGGGTGTTGCGGCCATTATTGCAAAGAGCTTTCATAGAATTTTCTTTAGAAATGCCGTCAATAACGGCCTTCCAGTAATCGAGGCGAGTCTGGAGAACGTCAGCGATGGTGCCCTAGTCGAGATCGATCTGGAGCGTGGGACTATAGCAGTCAACGGCACCGTAAAGGCTAGGGTAAAGCCCATGCCATCCCGCATACTCCAAATACTACTGCATGGAGGGCTAAAGGCAGAGCTCAAAATGGTTGTGGAGGAACTATCGAAGGCAAAAAAGAAGGAGCTTTAAGCTTGAAGGCCTCTCTCTGCCGTAGTGCCATTTTTTACCTGTACCTCAAAACAACCACTACCGTCTGATCCCTTTCTGGCAAGCTCTCCTTTGTGACCTCGTACTCGCTCTTATCGACCTTCACGACAGGCCACTTGCTCCTTGCTAGGAAGTCTTCTATGCCCGAGATTGGAAGCCTTAAGCCCGAAATCTTGTAGTGCATCGGTATTGCTATTCGAGGCCTTATGCTCTCAACCACGGTGACAGCCTCCTTTGCGTCTATCGTGAAGGTTCCTCCCACGGGTACAAAGAGAACGTCAATGCTACCGAGCTTTTCTAGGAGGTCTTCAGTTACGACGTGACCAAGGTCCCCTAGGTGCAAGAGAACGAGCCCGTCTACCTCTACCTTGTAGACGACGTTCCTTCCCCTTAGAGCACCCATGCTCTTGTCGTGATACGTTAGGAACCCCTCAACTCTAATGCCATTTACATCAAACACGCCCTCCTTCTCTACGAGGGTCTTTGCCCCAGGCTTGGCTACAACGCTAACGGCATCGTGATCGAAGTGCTTGTGGCTCGAAAGCACAATATCCGCTTTGGCCCTTGGAGGGCTAATTCCGATACTCGTCCCATCGTGGGGGTCGAAGACTATGCTTCTCCCCCTGCTATCGATTACTTCAAAACACGCATGTCCATGCCACTTTATTAGAACCATAAGGTTCCACCACGCTATTGTTTATGACGGCTATGCTTTATGTTTTGAGAGCTTTTGCAGCACGAAACTCCTCACCGCAGGTTTCGGACGCTCTGGTTTAGATTAGAGCTATGCAAGGCAGAGGCACTCCCACATCTCGTGTGAGGCCTTTTGGTTCCTTGAGCGTCGAAGTTCTGTGGCAAAGTACGCGCATCTTGAGCTCGTGCTAGCAGGCCGAGCCCGTATAGAGTGACGTATGCGTAGCCTTTCTTGCTTAAGTCATACCGGTACTAGCACACCTTGCATAACGAGAGCACATTGCACCAAAGCTCGTCTTCTCTTTCGTGCTACTTCCTCAAGAAGCCTGCTCGTAGCACTCTTAATTCTCGCCTCGTCGCTCCTGTCGGAATGCCCCCATAGGCCGCAGCATTACAACCCTGAACCCTCTGCGCGTTGCTATCTCACTGTGCACTAAGAGCTCGAGAGTCGCTTTCCCACTCCGGGATGAGCTTCTGCCTCGCATGTTGCTGAGGCAATGACCAGCGCTTCCAAGTCTACGGCTTCAGATAGAATCGTGTCTAGGGTCTCTTGTTGTGTCCGTCAGCGGAGGGTCTTTGCCTCAGATCCGAGAAGTTCGAGGTCGGCTTGATGATCTGGCCCCACTTTGAACACCTCCGTATATTGAGCAGTAGATCAAGACTGTACTATCTTTCATGCTCGCCTCTAGCCAGCTTGAGATAGTACTCGATGGTCTCGCTTGGTTTTTCAAGCTGCAACATGCCGTGTGCTGGCAGAATTTCTTTGATGTTAAGATTGTGCGGTCTCAAGTTCTCAACGGTCTCAACAATGCTTCTCACGTAATGCCTTACAACGGTTACAACAGAAAGCCCTGCCATTTAGGGTGGGGTTCCCCTGGCGGGGAGGAGGTCAGCGTGGATTGGCAGTTGTCTCGTTCGTTTTGGTGCATGCTTTTTTCCCTGCTACCACGAGCGATAGCGCTCACCCGTGCATTAGCCACTGAAGTAGCCGAAACCAACTAAGTGCTCGAAAACTTCACGTGCAGAAGCAGCCTCACTCCCCCACCTGCAAGCTCTAGGTCAACACAAAACCCACAGTAGAACTCTTAAGCTGTTTCGAGGCGGGTTACTGGTGTTGTGTTCTTGGGAGAGGAAACCACACTCCATAGAGTGCTGAGAGTGCCTAGCAAGGGCGAGATTTTGAAGACCGCAGATAGGGGAATGAAGCGCGTCAAATACGAGACTCTCGTAGTGTCTGGCAAGAGTGGTATCGGAAGGTCTTGTGTTTACTCTCGAAACCCACCAGCGCTAGTTTTCGCTTTGAGTTCAAGCGCTAGAGGTAAAAAGATGCAAGCGCTACCGCCGAAAGTAGTGGCGCCGGGGGCGGGATTCGAACCCGCGCGCCCCGAAGGGGGCACTGGCTCTCCAGGCCAGCCCCTTGGTCCGCTCGGGCACCCCGGCTCTACCGTGCCTCCTGCTACAGAAGGTGTCTTTACTATGTGTTTTGGAGTTCTCTAGAGAACATAAAGTTTTGGGCTTCAAGACTCCGGGTCTTCGTCGGGCTTTACGATTTACTTTTGAATAATCTCGCTGATCGCTTCTGTTGCCTCCTCTATATCCTTGTGACTATCAATGCTCTTCCACACAACACCAGTATACTTTACTGCTGCGAGCCTTCCCTGCACTGCTAGTTGTGGGAAGACGGTTTTCTCGATATCGCCCTTTTCAGGACACTTCTCCACGATGCTCCTCCTCATGGCATAGATGCCAGCGTTTATCCATGTGTTTTCTATTGTCGGCTTTTCGACAAAGCGTCGTATCATTCCATTTTCGTCGATCTCTAGAATCCCATAGGGGCTTGGCAGCTCGACTGCCGCTATTACCGCTTCGATGTCCTCATTGGACTCAAGCTTTGAG
>Ga0105154_1000737_pt1 | contig 13705 bp, 26 predicted proteins | sample SSWtaG_FD_89672 | JGI IMG/M metagenome (GOLD analysis project Ga0105154, IMG submission 89672) | Hot spring microbial communities from Sandy's Spring West, USA to study Microbial Dark Matter (Phase II) - SSWsed_matched | ecosystem: Environmental > Aquatic > Thermal springs > Hot (42-90C) >... | reverse complement strand
ATATACCAAATTGACAAATTGTCAAATTGACAAATTGACAATCAAATGACAACAAAAGTATATTTCTGAGTATAGAAAAATTTTTAAATATCATATTACATAAAGTAAATTGGGGTGAGAAAATGAAAGTGTGGGTGTTCGTGAACGACGATCTGACGTTCAAAGTAGTGACTGAAGAGAGTTTCAATCTGCAACTAATGAAAAGAATTGCAGAGCGAGTGGGCGGAACAGTAAAATCACGCGAAACACTAAAAATGCACGAGAAAGCAGATATATATCGCGTAATCGTTGAGGGACTAGCAAGCGAGGAAGATGTGAAAAAAGTAATAGAAGAGATAAATGCAGTAGAAAGAGAGTATTACAATGAGAGAATCAAACTCGAAGAAATAGCAAGAAAGCTTACACTTAATCAATAAATTTTCTCTCTTTTTCTTTTCTCTTCTTTTTCTTTATGATTTTGGGGCAAGGGGATGGGTTACTTGTAACGCGGAAGAAGTAAATAAGATAGTGTTGGAAGAAGCGAAAAAAGTAGCAACAGAGAAAGAACTGGAAGAGGTAGAGTATTTTAGGAAATAAAGATGAAGAGACACTAAAAGAAGCACAGGAATATTGGAAAAAAACGGGAAGAAGAGAAAAAGAAATGGGAAGAAGAGAGGAAAAGAATGCACGAAGAGTTTCAAAAGAAAGTTAAGGAAATTAGCGAAGAATGGGTTAATGTTAGTTGGAAGCATCACGAAATAGCTAAGAAAATTAATCCAAATCATAAAGGTTTCAAAACAATAATGTATGCCCAAGGAGTTGGTTGAGAAGGCATTAAATACAAAATAGTGAAAGTTAAATATGTATGAGATCGTAGCGAAGACGCTATGAACCTACAGAGAGTGCTTTTTAGGAGACTTGTAAGTGAAATCCCCTCAACCACTTATGCCACTCATGGTCTTTACATGTATCCCGCCAAGTTTATTCCACACGTTGTTAGATATGTTATCGACAGATATACTATCTCTGGTGACCGGCTATTTGATCCGTTTGCTGGTTACGGCACAGTCGCTATAGAAGCCTCTATGACGGGTAGAAACTGTGTGTTATGGGATTTAAATCCAATACTTTACTTACTTGCTGCCGCATCGCTTTACAACGAGCCTTTATCTCTAGAGGATCTCTATGTGGATTTCGATTACCCTGAATTCTTCCACCCGAGATGGGCTAATATCTTGTATTGGCATCCTCAGGAGTTTTTTAGAGTTCTATCACGTGTTTGGGGATACTGGCACAAAAGTGTTGAGAAGAAACTAAAGCCATTAGTGGCTATTCCTTTACTTAAAGTAACAAGGTATTTTAGTTATTCAGACGAGAGAATTGCCAAGCTGTATAAGTCCAAGTATGCAAAGGAGAAAGTGCAAAAGCTATTGGGTATAAATTGGAGAGATAAGATGGAGAAAATGTACTGGGATTATGCTAGAGAAGTCGTTGAAAAAGTAAATGAATATCAGAGATATGACCCGCAACAAGTGGAAGTAGTTGTCAGAGCCAGCGATGAAAAGGTATTTACGGATAAATACGCAATAGTAGACTCTACAAAGGAGAGATTAGACAGAGAGGTGAATGTCTTAATTACATCGCCCCCATATCTACAAGCACAGGAATACATTAGAAGCTTTAAATTGGAGCTAGCGTGGCTCGGCTTTTCTGGGAGGTTTATTACCACTCTCTCAAAATGCGAAATACCATATAATAGAAGAGTTAGAGAAGGCCATATTTCGAGTAAAACATATGAGGCTCTAAAAAGAGAGATTGAAAAATTAAATCACGAAAAGCTCCTCGAACTCTATGTATCTTACTTCAACTCTCTTGCACTATTTTTAAATAACAATCACGATAAAATTAGAGACATTATCGCGTTCTTTGTGGGACCTGTTAAAGTCAGAAACATGAGAATACCCATAGACACTGTTATAAAGGAGCACTTGGAGTACTTGGGATGGAGACATGAGGTAACGTTGATAGATACTATCGTCTCAAGAAGGTTATTTAAATCAAAAACAAATCCCGCCACAGGTCTTGAAGATGAAAGAACACCTACAGAGCATTTATTAGTAATGAGGTGTGTGACATGACGCTCCGACGCTCCACAATTCCCCTTATTCTTTCCATTATGGTTCATTTATGGATTTTATGACAAAAGATTTAAATACAAAGTAGGATAATTTAATATGGTGCAGTTCGGTAGTATCGAAAAGATATTGAATGTGCTTAAGCGGGCAAAACGACCACTCTCGAAGCAAGATATAGCGCGACAGACTGGCCTTAGCTATCCCACAGTATTGAGATGCATTGAAGTGTTAGAGCAAAAAGGGATGATAAAGGTCGAGCGAGTTAAGAATAAGATAGGGAAGGCAAGGATATGCAAGATAAGCATCCGCTAGCCGTCAATTTGTCAATTTGGCAGCCGTCAATTTGGCAGGATGGCAAATATTTAAATTGACAAATTGACAAATTACATTATGGTGTATTTAAAGGTTAAGTTTGGAAGTGCGGAAGAGCTACGTAAGCTATTAGACGAGATATATAAGCTAAAGGAGAGGGGGTTATCGCTGAAAAGGATAGCGGAGGAGCTTGGGGTCCATAAGGGATTTGTCTATAATGTACTACGATATGGTAGTGTTGAAGAAGCATTCAAACGATATAGCAAATACGTAAAGGACGTGAATGAAGGGGAGATCGAAAAAAGCGAGGACGTGAAGGAAGGGCGGATCGAAAAAACTGCAGAGAAGGCTATAGTTAAGGAGGTTGTTAGATATGCAGCTAATCTTTCTGTGCAACAGCTCAGGCGTCTACTCGAGCAGGGTATGTTAGTCGATGAATATGCAGAGAAGCTTAGGGAGAGACAGATAGAGCGCTATAAACGAATTGCAGCAAGGGAGATGCTAATGCGTGAGATACTCGATGAGGCTTTCGTTTACTACTTGCTAGGTAAGATAGATAAGGAAAAGCTTGCTAGAATTGTGGTCGCTACTTATATGTTGTGATGCGTATGCCCAAGGAAAAAGAAGCCGATGTTGTGGAAGGCGTTGAGGATGAGCTAGAGAAGAAGCGATTGGAGCTAGTGAGAGCATTGTTGAGCCAGCCGAGCGCACAGGATCCGAGCATTGAGCTAGCGAGACTTAGCTTTCTCGAGCGATTCATGCGAGATATGGAAGGGAGGAAGAAGGAGGAAGATACGGAGTCGAGGATCCTTAGCAAAGCATTGACGTTTGCGATGGTGACGCAGGCGCTACAATCTGCAGCACCAAAACAAAGCTTCGATCCAACGCAACTAGTTGCCTTGATAAATGCATTCAAGGAAGATAGTAAGTCTTGGGAAAAGTTCATGCAGCTATACTTACAAACGCAGCAGCAGTACTATCAGCAGCAAGCACAACTTACGCAACAGCTCATGGGCGGTCTGTTTGGGAAGCAGAAGAGCGAGATAGAAGAGCTAAAGGAAAGGACTGAGAGGATGATAGAGCAACTCAACAACAGAATAGATCTACTCATCTCGCAGGGTCTCAATAAGCAGCCAGGCGTAAAAGAATACATACATGAGATGATAGAGCTAAGGGACACGCTAAAGGAAGCGGTCGAGAAGCTTGGCGTAGTTGAGAAGGCGCCAGAGATAACTGATCAGAGCGGCAAATTACAGCTAGGAAAGCTACTAGACAGGGGCTTGAGAATTGCGGAGAAGTTCATAGAGAAGATGCCAGCTAAAACGCCAGAGCCGAAGCCAGTGCAGTTTATGCCAGTCGAACAACCTAAAGCGGAGTCAATAGAGCCAATAGAGAAAAAGCTAGAGAAGATCGAGCAGAAGATCGAGGAGATGCCAAAGGTGGAGATGATAATTCCAGAGACACCAAAAGAAGCGATAAAAGTAGAGGAAGAAACACAAGAATATGGAAGTGAGTCGATTGAGGAAGGAGCTCCTGAAAGTGCTGGAGAACAGGAAGCTAGCTGAACGGTGGATAAAGCTAGCTATAAAGTCGATAAGAGAGGAGGACTTCGTTAGTGCTATGAGGCATGGATTTAGTCCAGCTAGACTTATCTTTAACGAGTTTCACGCATATATTCAGCATCCAGTCTTGAGGCCCATAATTCAAGCTATCTTTAAGGCGTATTGGGATATAGTAGAGTACTACTTGACTGACGTTAGGCGTGTGTATGAGTTGCTGTGCGAGAACGAAAGACTTAGGCGAGTGCTAGAAAGTGAAGAGGCAAAGCGCTATTTAAACTACGCAACTGCAGCGAGCTACGTAGCACTATATGAATTCACCTGGCTAAATAGGGATCCGTTCGGGGTAAAAAACTAAAAGAAAAATCAAATTTTATAGCACCAGAGCTCTATCCTTGCCTTCTTAGTTACTCTTACTATGTTGTCTATTAGCTCGGCTAGCTGCTTTTTCGTCGTACTTCCAGGAAGTTCTATCACGAGTTTTATTGCTAGCTCTTCTCTTTTCGTTTCCCTGAGTCGCCTATAGATTGCTTGCCTTGTTACACCAAAACGCTTCGCTATGTCCTTTATCGTCCATCCCTTCTCTTTTAGCTTCATTACCTCATTCACATCTATCCTCTTCCTCATAATCTCATCTCACCTCTATATCTAACACGAGCTTCGTTCCCTTTGGATATGCCTCTAGCTTTGCCTTACCACTCCTTATATCTTCTATCAACCACACGGGCTTCTGCTGTTCGACGTCTATGTACTGATATATAAGCAAGGTGACGTTGCGCAATGCCTTCGTGACAATGCTCGGTTTTCTCTCCTTCCCGACGAACGGACCTAGCGCTGGCGATTCTGGATGCAGAATGCTCGTCTGATGCGCAACTATAATCGTTATAATTCCATGTATTGCTGCAATCTCTCTAAGCACTCTTGCAACAACCTGACTTATTCTTCCGAGAAGTAATGCAGTCCGTGGACTATCTATACCCTCCCTTTCCATTATTGCTTCTTGGAATCCTGTCATGCTGTCTATCGCAACCATGCTGTATGGCTCTTCCTTCTCGAACTGCGTCTTAAGTCCACGCAACACTATCTCGAGTTCACGCGGCTTAGTCGCATATCTCACTTCTGCCTTGCTCAGCTCCTTTAGGAAATCACCGTACTCGCCGAGCAGGTTTGCGTCGCTCCATACTAGGAATGCTGGTTTTTTAGTAGTGTCGTAGAGATATCTCGCTAGAACTGCTGTTGCCAACGTCTTTCCAACAAGCGGCGGGCCATAGATTACTGCAGTCTCTCCTTGGAGTAGCTTAACGAGCTCTTCCATAAAGTTTCACCTAATTATAATACAACACTACGTATTTAAATATTTTTCGCCTAGTATGGATATGGGAGTTGTGACTAGCGACTACGTCGAAAATGCTAAGGAAGAAGATGTGCTCTGCTATTTGGCAGGAAAGTTAAAGGTCTTCAAGAGCTCTGTCTCAAAGAGGAAGGGGATATGGAAAAATCCGGAAGTTGCGCTTGGCTGGGCAGAGCAGTTCTTAGAAGCAGTTGAAAAGATAAGGACTAGGATGAGGCTGAGTGGGGCATTGCTAGAGGAGATAGTAAACGTGCTCATATTTGCGAGACAAGTTAGGGAGGAGCTCAAGGAGAAATATAGCTAGTCAAAAATATGCTTTCCAGAATGCTTCATATATATGAAGCAAACTGCAAAAAATAATTTGCAAATTATATTTTTCACACTGCTTCATATATATGAAGCATTCTCAAAAATATACATTTTAGTTCAGATATTTCTCGATCTCAGAACTTTAATCACATAGTTTCGAGAACGAAAATCGATTTATTAGTAGGATGGCAAGGAAGAATGGGGAGGAGAATGGGGGAGCTAGATAAAAATAGTATTCTAAACGAATACTTAAATCTTTGCAAGCTAGTGGACGAGAACTTTTCGGGAATAAACGAGGAGATAAAGGGGGCTAAGCTAAGCAAGGAGCTAAAGCGACTGCTTTGGCTCAGGCACGTTGAGTTCTATCTCGCTGCTGCAAGGATGCTAGGAGCTAAGGGAAACGTCTATGACTATGCAAGGAGACATGGTTTTAGTGCACGAACAGTATGCGAGTTCAGGCGCTTCGAGAAGATTTGGGACGAGATATCTAAGCAATGGTGGGGTATTATAGAGTCTATAAGGGGGTATGCATGCGGGTTGCCGAAGTTACAGAAATAGATCCGGAGGAGATAAATCAACATCTAGGTAATAGTGAGCGACTAGTTGGCGATCTTCAAGACAGAATTCTAGAGGTAAGTGCAAAGAACTTCGGGATAATATATCCAGTCTTAGTGGTACGAAATGCGATGGGAAAGTATACGCTAGTAGATGGCTATCGTCGCTATCTAGTAGCGCTTCGTAACAACCTCAAGCTTCCTGTAGTGATAAAGGATTGGGATAACGACACTGCACTGCTGATGAGGATTGCGCTGAACTTGAGTCAAAAACCAATAGACATAACAGAGGTGCATGAGATAGCAAAGCAGATAAGGATTCCGAGCATGCTGAAGCTAATTGGGCTTACTACGCATGAGAGTCATGCACTGAGAAATGCACCGAAGGACGTGATCGTTGAGCTGAGGTATAGGCCGGCGGAAGTGAGTGTGGAGGTTGCAAAGGTTGCAGTAGTTAATAAGGAAAAGGCAAAGGAGCTAGTCACGTTAGTAAAGAGGGCAGATGCTAAGAGTGCCGAGGAGGTAGCGTCGCTTAAGGAGCTTGCTAGTAAGATGAAGGTAGGTATAAGATGTGGGCTGTGTGGAAAGCACTTAAAACGCGAGGAAGTCAATTGGCTAGCACTATGTAGCTACTGCAAGTACATAGTGGTAGAAGAATTCGCAGAAACGATATTCGACAAGCACGTTAAGGACTGGATAACTGGGCATAGATGCAACGATAGCGAGGCCATAGTGATAAATAAGCATGCATTCTTCGAGTTGCTCAAGTCCATTCCAGAGGAAATCAGGCTGAACAACGGGCTGCAGGCGATATATCAGAGACTCGAAGAAGAGATTGGAAAGATTTAAGAAATTTTAATACACGATAGTGAAAGTCATGGTAGTATGGAACGTTTATGATAGCGATGGCAATCCGGTTAAGCCACTTACGTTCGAGGGAAAGAGTCAAGTAGACGTGGTTAAGGAGTTGCTCGAGGCGTTCGACAGCTATAACATAGTCTTCTACATCTCGCCCGTAGGTACGGGAAAGAGCTTAGTTGCACTAGTGACAGTGTATAATCGATTCTCTAATGCAATAATAGTTGTTCCGACAAAGCACCTGCAAATGCAGTACTATAGGGACTATAATCCAGAGAGTGGGAGGCTGAGGATACCTAACTTGGGCATAAAGTTCATACTAGGAAGATCTAACTTCATCTGTCCATATACTAAGCTTCCCTGCGACGACCCGAGCTTGCCGTGTACTCGCCCGTTGAAGGAGGGGGAGAGAAGGTTCGAAGTCGCATCGGAATGTCCATATTGGATACCACGCTATCCAGAGAGGATAGCAGAGGTAGTTGCGTATAGGCTTAGGAAGGACTACGTTGCATATAGAACTGCTGGTGAGAGCATGGTCCAGTTCTACGATTCTGAGGAGAGGGACTGTCCATATCTAAGGCAGTACTATGATGCATATGTGAACTCAGAAGTAGTCGTGATGAACGATAAGCTCTGGCTAATAGAGACGCTTGCGAAGCGAAAGCCTAAGTGGTATTCTGGGATAGAGATATTGGATGAGGTAGATCTGCTACTAGATAGACTCGTTCGTGGCTATAGGTTGAGGTATAAGGAGATTGGGGATCTGCTGGATAAGGAAATGGAGAAGGGCTGGAGATGGATAATGAGCGGCAAGGCTGGGGAAGAGGAGGTATATGAGTTCATAGCTTCCCTCTTCGGTGCGCTGAAGTCGGGAAATGGGGGAGAGGTTGCTGAGAAGCTGTTCTATAAGTTGCAACGCATATGCGAGGATTGGGACGATCTCCTCTTCAAGGTAGGTAAAGATGAGCTCTACTTCTTCTATAAGAGTCCGAAGAAGTACATAAGGGAGATAATTAAGCGTAGTAATGACTACTTGCTAGGTATGAGTGCGACCATTCACGATCTAAACGTGCTGACTAACTACTTTGGCTTCGATAGGGACGAGTTCACGATAGTGTACGGTAGGCGTAGCTTTCCAGGAAAGCTCTACTTGCTTAGAACGAAACGCTGGTGGATAAGGCACGAGAACTGGGAGAAGATTAAGGAAGAGGTGGTAAACGAGACTAAGCGCGTGATAGAAGATGCAATATCCCACGAGTTCAGGGTGTTGGTACAGGCACATGCGTTCAAGTACGTTAACGACCTAGGAATTCCAATAGACTCAGCGGATAGTGACTTCTTTGGGGCATGGATTAAAGGGAAGATAAAGGCAGTTGCTAGTACTAGGACTAAGCGTGGCGTAGATATAAGGCGGGACTTGGTACCGAAAAAGCTGCTAATAGTTCCGAAGTTTCCCTTGCCAGATAAGGAAAGTCTGCAGATAAAGTGCTTGTTCGAGACTCTTCCTGAGGATCTAGCAAAGGAAGTATACTACGACATAGCGAGGCGTGACTTAATACAGCAGATAGGTAGGGTGCTGAGGAGCGATGATGATTGGGCAGTGGTTGCGGTGATGGATAAGCTAGCACTGAGCATGCTAAAGAAGGCGAATTGCTGGAACGTGGTGGAGATAAGTAGTCTTGGGGAGGTTGGGAATGGAGGTTAAGGTGTTGGTGTTGCGAGATATAGATAAGCCCTGGGTAGGGATAGATCTAAGAGTATATCCTCCAATGAAGCGTGGGGATGTTGCTACGATAGATAGGAGGACTGCCGAGCTCATGGAGAGGCACGGTATAGTGAAGATCATCGATGAATAACAAAAAATTTAAATCTTAAATCATGATGTCATTATTATGGAAGGATACGATTATGGAAGGATGGAGAAATTGATCGAGTTTTTGAAGAAGGGCAAATGCACAATGAAGGAGCTCTGGCAAGCTAGTGGATGGCACTATGGTACCCTGAAGAGGTACGTGGACTTCTTGGAGAAGAGGGGGAAGGTGGCTACTAAAATAGTTGGGAGGGGGAGGAATAGGCGTAGGGAAGTCTGGCTAGTCGATGACAAACTGATTTAAAGGATAGTAATAAGGTGGATCATGCAGTGTGCGGGATGCGGCAAGAAGATAGAGTGGGACGACGATAGCATATTTCTCAATGGCAGAGTTCTATGCATAGATTGCTGGAAGAAGATCGTTAGATGAAACTTAGATGTACAAGAGTTTGCTGTACTTCTTACGAAGCTCGTGCTCACGTTTTAAGGTAGGACCTAGCCAAATCCTAGTTGGAACCCCATCACGATCTATGAAGTATATGCTACCATCTCTCTCCAGCCTTGCTAGCTTGAGTCCATCCTCGTTATGTAAGATCGCCTTCTTTAACTCCTCAATCATCTCTGTATAGTACTCCTTCTCTAGATCATCTTTTGCTACTGCTAGTAGCATCTCGTAGCGCTTCAGCTGCCTCTTCTGCCTTTCTATTAGCTCCTTCATCAGTTGTTCCCAGACCTCGAACTCAACCTCGTAGTAATAGTTCGTTGCCCAAGAATTTTCACTCTCGCTCATTAGGGAAGAAGTAAAGCAAGCAATTTAAATATTTGGCAAGAAGTGATTTCCATGATAATTGAGGTAGTTCCAAAAGGGGTTGCGCCAGCTGCAGTCACCTGTGGATCAGTAGTAGACGTGCCGCAGGGAAGTAGCGTAAAAGTTACCTTCGCCGTTAAGAACGTTGGATACATGGAGGTGACTTTTGACTATACGATTGATGTTCTAGATTCTAGGGGAGTGATAGTAGGATCTATTAGCGACTACACAGGAATAAAAATTGCCCCAGGAGAGCAGAAGAGTATAACGACGGGTGCATTTAAGATAAGCGAGACTGCAGCCCTTGGTAAGGGAAAGGTAAGGGTAACGGTAATAGACCATACTACAGGAAATTTCCTAGATCAGGAATCTTGCGAGATAGTTAACATAGTCTCTGGCATTGCTGCAGAGATAGTTAGCATCTCTATAGCCCGTGCGTGATAAGCAGTTCCTAAACCCTAGCTATCTCTATAGAAGTTATCTCCACTTGTTTTTCTACGACCTTCCTTCTACTCAGCAGAATAGCCAGTCCGATCGCCCCAGCGATCAGTAGATAGGGCAGATATTCCTCAAGCTTCATACTTAAGTATTACCACTTAGCTTAATAATTTATGCTTCAGCTAGTTAGGAGGGGGAATAAGTACTACCTAAGGGCGGCGCCGTATACGATTCTCTTTCCGACCGTTGCACAGATAAGGCATAGGATTGAGTTTGCTAGGATTGCGAAGAAGTATAAAGGGGCTAAGGGAATCGATGAGGAAACCGGCCTTCCCATAGTTGCAGCAAATATAGCAAGGGAGCTCAAGGGAAAGAGCTTCGGTGCTAGGCCGAAGAAGGCCAAGTGGGAAAGAAGGATAGAAGATATGGTGGCACTGAAGATAGATGCACTTCGTGAGAGAATAGCAAAGGTCATAGCTTACGAAAGAGTGAGGGCTTCGTCCTAGCAACTATTTGGAAGAACTCCCTCCACGTCCTACATCTAAGCTTTAGCTTGAGACTAAGGAGCTTGTAGTAAGTCTCTTCGTCCAGATTGCGAACGTAAAGATTCATAATATATCTTTCTTCCTTTTAAAATTTGATAACGTTGCTAACATACCTAACTTTTTATCGTGGCTAAATTCTACTACTAATTGGGTGTTAACATGACCGTACTGAAGACGCTTGCCCCACTTATAGTAGGGGCTGGCATTCCGCGATGGCAAGCGAGCCAACTAGGAATTCAGTTAGTCACTAAGCCAGTAGCTTGGTCGAAGAAGGCAGCTTACCTGAGAAACATGCCATACACTGCAGTAACCCCACACGTCGGTCAAATCGAGGCAAGACTGAAGCTCTCTGAAATAGCTAAGAGACACAAAGGAGAGCGTGGCTTCAAAGAAGGACTGCCAATAATTGCATACCACGTTAAGTCAGAGATGGCTGGCTTCAGAGCACCGCACGCACTGGCGAAGGAAGCCTATCCATCGAAGGAGAGAAGAACGTTCCACACAGCAGAAGAGTTAGCGAAATTGCTTAGATAGGTGATAGAATGGCAGTGACGCTCGATCTAGTAGCTGGGCTAGCGTTAGGAAAGATAGTGAGATTCGTCTGGAAGCAAGCAAAGCTGCCAACCTATGAGGTTGCAGGGCTCGAGTTAGTGAAGACTGCCATTGGTGCAGGACTTGCTGCAGCATCAGAGTACTACAAGCTTGGTGGAAGATTTTCAGAGATTCTTGGAATTGCGGGCGTAAGTCTAGTGGTAGATGAGCTAGCAAAGGCTACAGGAATAAACCCAACTGAGAGAATAGTAATAACTTCGCAGCCCGTAGTTTCAGCACCTGTAGAGAGAACTCCTAAGAGTTGTGTAGTAGTTGCGTGAAAAACGCTTGCCAATCGCGTGAAGATCTAGCCTAATTTATCTTTTCTTTCTTTTTGCACTACGATCATCTCTATTGCTATTGGATAGTATCTTGCAACTAGGTCTGGATAGAGGCGAAGTGCTAGCTTTACTATGCAATCCTCCATAGACTCTGCCCCAATCCTTTTCTTCATCTCCTTGAGCATCTTCCTTAGCCTCCTAGGATCCGAGGACTTCATGGTGAAGAGATAGTTCTTGACCATATCTGGTATATACCTCCCCCTCTTTAATCCTTTAGCCTTTCTTTAGTATATACTTCGCAGGTATATACTTCATTTTTAATTTCTTGGGAAGAATTCTCTTTGGGTTGCCATGCCCAAGTTAGGAACATATGGTGTTGGAGAGATTAGCGACCTGAAGACAGTCGAGTCAGTAGTAGAGGAAACTCTCTTGGACATGGCTAGCAGGGAGCTTGGTGTACCTAGGGAACAACTAGTGGTCAGGGATGCAGATCCACGGGAAGATTTTGGACTAGCTAGCTCTAAGTGGGAAGCAACACTAACTACTGCAAATGCCTTCAACGACTTCGTAGATACAACGATTGCAGATAATAGGTTCGTTGCTATCTACGGTGTAAATAGGGCAACGGACAACTTTACCTTGGTTAAGTTCATAAGCGGTGCTAAGACGCTAGACGTCTGGAACACAGAAGTAGTATATGGACTCGAGAATCCAGTGAAGATAGCTAAGGCGCCGATCGTACTTAGGCAGAACACGCCGATAAAGATCCAGCTCTATGCAACTTCTACAGGGGTTGCTAGACCTCTGTTGCTAGCTAAGGTAGCAGAAGTTAAAGGAAGGAGCGTTGAGCCAGGATAACAACATAACCGACCGTTTTTCTTTTTTCTTTCTTCTGAACTATCAAAAGCATAAATAGTGGAGAGTAGGAATGAGAGATATGGTTAGGGGGAAGGTTTCGACGAAGGCTAAGAATTGGGCAAAAAATCCAACCACAAATCCAATAAAAAATCCAACAATCCTCGAGTCTATACTTGGGGATCTGCAGACGATAAAGATGGATCTCGTCGTCATAAAACAGAAGCTAAGACATCACGAGAAGCTAATCTACTTCTTGCTAGCACTAATAGCTAGCTTGTTCGTGAAGTTAGTGGTGTTCGCATAATATTTAAAAAGGAAAGGGAAAGATAATTTGACACACACAGGTGATGCCATGCAGGCCATGAAGCTGCTCGAGCCCTGTTATTACTTCAGGCTGGGCGAGAAGTACTACCACGTGATCTCTAGGGACTTCTTAGTGTACGAGTACGAATTTCCAGTGATAGATGCCAAGGGGGAGAGCGATAAGATAACTATAGAAGCGCTGGAGCCAGAGAAGGGCGAGGTATACGTCTTCAGCATAGGGGTATTCCAGAAGGGAGTTTCAATAGAAGTATACCAGCCCCCAGCGACCGGAAGGTTTGGTGCAAAGGGATACGTGGCAACGATAGATCATGAGCTATCTCCAGCAGAGGAGCCAAACGAGGGTATAGTGCTAGTTACTGCATTCGGAAGAAGTATAGCACTTAGGGCGAGGAACGAACTAGAAGTAGCTATTGCGCCAAGGATAAGGGCAGTGGGAATGAAGTATAAGGTAGAGGAAGTTACTGATCCAGCGAAGATAAGGGAGCTAGAATCTATGTTCAGGGAGGGAAGGATTCCCGAGCTAATAGTAAGATATGGTGATTAGCATGGAGAAGGTATTCATAGTGGGGGAGAAGAGATACGATAAGGCAAGTAGGGAGTTCAGGGTATTCTACGAAGACTCGAGCAATGCAGTAACCGTGGGCACTACGGACACTACAGTATATTCAGTTCCCAGTGGAAAGACTTTCTATCTCAGAAGCCTAGTGGTGAACAACCTCGCAGGTACGGGAATAACGCTAGTGATAAAGGACGGTACGGTAGGGAAGCTAAGCATTAGGGTGCCGGCAGACGGATCGAAGGAGATAACTAACATAGTTGGGATTAGCTTCATTAACAGCGTAGTGGCAAGCGTAAGCGCGGGAACCGCAGTAGTCACAGTCGGTGGAGAAGTGACTGAGCTCTAAACTATTAAAAATAGCACGGCAATGATATAGCATGGTTAGGATTGATAATCCAAAGACTCCGAGAGTGCATTCTTACATAGACGTACCT
>Ga0105154_1000736_pt1 | contig 13709 bp, 17 predicted proteins | sample SSWtaG_FD_89672 | JGI IMG/M metagenome (GOLD analysis project Ga0105154, IMG submission 89672) | Hot spring microbial communities from Sandy's Spring West, USA to study Microbial Dark Matter (Phase II) - SSWsed_matched | ecosystem: Environmental > Aquatic > Thermal springs > Hot (42-90C) >... | reverse complement strand
TGTTACTCAAAATAGAGTATCTACTCTAAATTTAAATATTGGTTGGTATATTTTATCCTCTGGGTGGGAGGTTGAGTAGTGGTGTGAGAGGGAGTGTGTTGGTTGCGTATACGGCTATTTTTGCAGCTTTGGCTATACTTTTAACGTTTGGGCATGCTGAAGTGCCATTTCCTATCTTGCCATATTTGAAGTTTGATTTTGCCGAGATACCAGTGATGTTGGCATTGTTTTTAGGTGGTTTTGGTGTTGGCTTCTCCGCCTCAGTTATACATTGGATCGTCCTAACAATTGCGAGAGGCTGGTTTCTCGGACCATTAATGAAATTCCTTGCAGTAGCTCCCATGGTTATTGGTTCTTGGCTTGGGATAAGGCTGGTTAAGGGTAGATCTCTATGGAAGACCTTAACCATGGCTCTATTGCTTGGAATAATTTTCAGAGTTATTGTATGCTCTATAACTAATGTTGTTGTGTTGCTTTGGGTGGCTCCAGACTATCTTAAGTTTTCAGCATCTCTATTGAAATCTATTGGATTCAATATTTCATCGGAAATGGAAGCATTAACATTAACTTTATGGTTTACCGCTATCTTCAATACTATTCACGTCTTCCTATCATCCATAGTAGCTTACATGGTATTTAAAGCAACAGTTAAGATACTGCCATCAATACCAAAAACTATGAAAGAAGTATACTAGCACTCCCTCCCTAAAACATTTAAATTCACATTCTTCAAATAATCAAACTCATTAGACTTCAGCGTGGAGTAGGGTTCAATTCAAGTAAGCTGAACCTCCTCATTATCCACACAAATTCGTTAAATTCACTATGGTGATAACTGAAAAATTATTTATAAAAAGTCTAATTTCCCTGTATGTTGTAAATTTGTTTATTGTATTGGTGTGGGTAATTCTTCTGGATTTATGTATATCATTTATATTTGTACATGAGATTTATATTTGGCATAGGTTTGGTGTTTGGGTATGTCTGTATTTTGTTCAGGTGTTTTTGGGAGGGTGGCTGTTGTATTGCATAAGGGGGATAATGTGGCAACTGCTTTGATGAATCTATGTAGAGGGTGTGAGGTGGTTGTTTGGAGGGGTGGTGAGGAGGTTAGAGTTGTTTTGCTTGATGATATTCCATTTGGGCATAAGTTTGCATTGGAGGATATTCCGCAGAGTGGGTATGTGATTAAGTATGGTGAGATTATAGGGAGAGCTATTAGGCCTATTAAGAGGGGTGAGCATGTTCATGTGCATAATGTTGAGAGTTTGAGGGGTAGAGGGGATTTGGAGGTGAGTGGGGGTGAAAGTGTTTGGGTATGTTAGATCGAATGGGGGTGTGGGTGTAAGGAATCATGTGATAGTATTGCCTACTGTTATTTGTTCTAGGGTGGTGGCAGAACGTATTGCGGAAATTGTGGGTGTTGTTTGGATTGATAATCAGCATGGTTGTGGTCAGATAGGTGTGGATCTTGAGCTAACGGAGAGGACATTGATTGGGATTGGTAGGAATCCTAATGTGGCAGCTGTATTAGTGGTTGGGTTAGGCTGTGAAGGGGTGCGTCCTGAGAAGATTGCTGATAAGATAGCTACTACGGGTAAACTTGTGGAGCATATTGTAATACGAGATGTTGGGGGAACTTTAAAAGCTATAGAGAGGGGGGTGAGTATTACACGTAAATTTATTCAAGAAGTTTCCATGTTGAGGAGAGAAGAAGTTGATATTTCAAGTATTACACTTGCTTTAGAATGTGGTGGTTCTGATGCAACATCAGGTCTCGTATCAAATCCCGTTGTAGGTTATGTTGCTGATAAACTTATTGATTTAGGGGGGAGAGTGGTATTCTCGGAGACAACTGAGGTTATAGGGGCAGAGCATATACTAGCGAGGAGAGCTGTTTCAAGGGAGGTTGCAGAAAAACTGTTGGAGGTGGTTAGGAGGGTTGAGGAGAAAGCAAAGTCTATGAAAGTGGATTTACGTGGTGGAAATCCAAGTCCAGGAAACATTCAAGGAGGTATAACCACAATAGAGGAGAAATCTCTTGGCGCTATTTATAAAGCTGGAACTAAACCGCTGCAAGGAGTTTTAGATTATGCAGAACCTATTCCAAGTAAAAGTGGCCTATACTTCATGGATACACCTGGTCAAGATATAGAATCCATTATTGGCATGCTGGCTGGCGGCGCTCAAATAGTGATTTTCACAACAGGGAGGGGTACACCAGTAGGCTCCCCCATAGCACCTGTAATAAAAATTACCGGCAACCCTGAAACATATAAGCTGATGGAGGAAAACATAGATTTCTATGCAACTGTAATAGAGGGTAAAGAAACCATTCAAGAAGCTGGTGAAAGACTATTTAATGAAATGATTGAGGTAATAAATGGAAAACCAACCAAAGCAGAAGCTTTGAGACATTGGGAATTTGCCATCCACAAATTAGTATCCACATTCTAGTCAGCATACATGTGAAGTGATTAAAGACTATAAAAAGCTTAATGGGCAATAATGGTTCTCTACTTCCACACGACATAATGAATACCCCAATTTTCAGACATCAAATACCTGTCCATGTAGGATCGTTATACATCATATGAAAAATTCTTATTATTTCCATTAGATATATGGGTTCTTTAGTTCTATAGTACTTTTGGGTTTATATGCGGGAAGAAGATTTTGAAGTTATTAAGGTTGAGATTCCAAAAGCTTTAGCTGAGAAGTATGGTTTGAGGAGAGGTTCTATTACGAGGGCTATAACTGATTTGATTGAGGAGAAGCTGGGTGGAGTGGAGCAGCCTACTGCGAGTACAGTTGATTCCATTGTTGGTTTAGGTCTTGAATCTGATTATATTTGGAGTGGGGAGGATTTAGTTGAAGCTTTGAGGAGGAGAATTATCAATGTATCTAATAGACGCTAATGTATTGTTAGAGCTACTTTACAAGAGGGATAAGTGGAAGGAGTGTTATGATTTCTTGAATAAGGTTAAAGCTGGTATTGTTAAATCACACATCCTACACTTCACAATTCATGGAATATCAACTATCCTTGGGGGTTCGAAACTTGTTTCAAAATTCCTCTCAGAAATTGCAACATGGCGTGGCCTAGTAGTAGTTGACTTACCAATTGAAGAGGAGATTTTGGCAAGTGACTTGGCGAGTAGTATGGGATTGGATTTCGATGATGGACTACAATACTACTATGCTAAGAAAGCGAAGTTGCAGATAGTTTCCTTTGATAGGGATTTCGATAAGACTGATGTGAAACGTATAGAACAAAAGGATGTGTAGGCTGATAGGTAATCACGTAATATCTCTCATCCGCGTTAACTGGTGATGATGTTATCGATGATCCTTCTAGCATTCAGCACTTTCAAGCCACTATTTAACAATTAACATTTATTCATCCTCTTAACACTATTTTAGCTTTCTAAACTGCACTCCTTTTCTTTTTGAGTTTGATGGTTGTTATGGTTATTATTGTAATGATGGATATTGCTATTGTAGTGTAGAGCCATAGTGGGGGAGGTGCTGGTTTAGCTTCAGCATAGATTTCACTGCTTCTTGAAGCTTCATATTTCCAATCTCCTTGGAATATGGCTGTAAATGTGTATTTCCCCTCTTTATCAAGTTTCATTGTAAACGTGAATGTTCCATCTAGATATGATGTTGTAGTGAGGGTTTTTGTTGATCCGTCAGGCTCTTTTACGATTAGAATTATTTGTGTATTCATTGCTGGTGTAATTGCCCCTTTAACATTTACGTTTTCACCAACAGTTACTTGTTTTGGCTCTACGGTTATACTTATGTTTGTGGGGATTTTATTGATTAATATGGAGCCTAGTTCTATGTGTGGTTGCCAAACATGATTATCCCATAACGTTCTGAAGGTGATGTAGTTTATGTAAATTTGACTTGTGGCAGCTCCTTCAGCTTTCAATTTAAATGTTGCAGTAAATTCTTCTCCAGGATTTAAAATGCTTATTCCTGTGGCCCGTGGGCTTAGGAGAGATGTTGCCATTGGTATTTCAAGTTCTAATGTGATATCTCTTATTTGGTATTTCCCCTCATTCTTAAGTTTAATTTTAATTGTGAATTCTTCTCCAACATAGATGGTTTCAGGTATGTCTACTGTGATGCTTATAGGGCTTTTGGGTGCATATACTTTAACGTTAACGCTTTCTTCAGATAGTTTTGACCATGAAGTTCCATATTTATCAATGTATGAGCCTTCTAAACTTAGCTTAAGTTGTTTTATCTCAGAGGCTCCGGGTGTTAGGTGACTAAATCCGTAGAGGATTGTTAATGAAGCCTCTTTAATGAAGGCTAATCCTCCAATATTTAAACGGGTATTTATGGGGATTATTTGGGAAATAGCTCCATCGATTAGGTAGAGTTTAAGTTGTTTAAATTCAACTTCCATATTTCCACTCATATCGTGAACTGTAACTGAAATCTTTACAGTTACATTGCTACAAACTTCCCATGTTAAATTGCCCATTAATGCTAATTCAAATTTCACTCCACCCCAATCCTCTAAGAATTCTGCAACAGCAGATTTAAGTGTATAATCAACTCTTTTAACTTCACCAGATGTCAATGAAATATCCGTTGAACCATCAGCATAACCAACAGCTGAGAAAACCAGAATGTATTCGCCAGAGGGTATTTCCATGAAGTAGCGTCCCATATCATCAGTTTTAACTTCAGACACTTTTCCAATACCAGTAATCTTGCTGAGGGCTATAACCCTAACACCACTTAATGGTTTTCCAGTTTCATCTTTAACATAGCCTTCAACACCAGTAATAGCTGTTGTAGATGCCTTATATTCCATGTATAGCGTATAGAGGACGTCTGCCACAAAATTGACCGCTAGGTTAAGTGATTCTCCAGCTCTATTCTTAAATGTTGGGTTGTTCCAGTCGTAGTTTTTATCCATCCAAACACATGTTAAGCCTCTACCTAAACTATCGAAGGTTGTATCATAGGCAAGTTTGATTGCAGCGTTATAGGCTGTTAAAATTTCAAGTTTCCCATCGAACTTTAAGTATATGTTGAATTCAGCATAGTAACTTGAAGTTTTACTGTTCACATATTCTTCATAGTCGCTATGATGCTTCTCTTCACCCCAAGGAGTAGCTTTACCCATAACATGCCCAAAAACCGCCATATCTGATATGTAGTGTGTCATAGCTCCAGCATACTTTGCAGCAGAAGCAAAATCACCTTTAAGCATATAACTCAATGCTTGACGATAAGTTGCATTCGCTCTAACTGCTGCCGAATCATCCATAAGTCTTCCATCAGCATAGAAATAGATGTGATGAAGTTGGGTGTCGCCAATACCATCAGGAGCTTGACCATTATCTGGAAGCTCAGTTCCATAAAGATACAACACCTTATAAGGTAGAAGCCATTGTTTAACTTCCAATGGAAGCCAGTCAAGAGCATGTTCAGCAATCCAATCATGAGTTCCATACTTTGGGTTCAATGGATCAGAGCTGAAGCCACCATTACTCCAAGAGAAGGAGGGGGGAGATGTAGTTGAAACTGAAACTAGACATATGAGCAAAAAAGTTATCCATCTAAGTTTTCCTTGAAATCTATATATTGATCTCAACTGGGGCTCTCCCATCACTTCCAATCTTCAACGCCCCTACTTCCATAAAAATCTCAATAAACAAACACTTAAAACTAGTTTCAAACTCAAAATGTCTCTAAATCATAAGACATTTTGTTTTATAGGTTAATATGATATTTGCCATATACCATGTTTAAATTTAATTTAGAGGAAAGTATGCCGATTTTTGCCCAAATTATAGTGTGAATTTAGGTTCAAAAGTATTGTGCTACAGCGAATTCACGCCTTGAGGCTTTCTTCTACCCCTCCACAAGTTCTCTATTGAAATTCTATTTTAAATATTGATGTTAAGAGCTATTTGATCTCTTTGTATACTTTAATCAATTCTTTAAATATCTTTGCATCTGACTCGTTTAAGACGTGTATTTCAACTCTCCTATTCTGTACAAGCCTTCTAGCTTCATGTAGAACTATAAATCTATCTATGTTATTTGGGATTTCAATAAGTATGTCTATGTCGCTTGCACTTATATATTCACCCTTCACGTAAGAACCAAACATATATGCTTTTCCACCATACTTTTTAGCAATACCATTAAGGATTTCAAGGTATTTCCCAAAATTCTCTTCTAAATCTTCTTTACTCCTCTTTAAGTAATCTAGATACCTATACATTTGAACACCTCTTGAACAAACTTTAGAGATTCTCTATACTCTTTCTCACCATATCTCCTAATAAGGTACCTTGCACCTATGTATGCATCTTCAAGAATATCGATAATATACCATAAATCTTCGGCCAGCTTCTTCAAACAGTTATTCTCACTTAAATCAATTAAATCCTTCAATGAATGTATTTTCGGGAAATCTCCGAAAACCTTCAATAAATAAGCTTTTAATGCTAGCTGAACTGATTGTTCGAGATGAAATAAAGCTATATCATATCTACCAGCAGACACATCGTATTCACTGACATTAAGGAAATGTTTAGCTCTAGCCACCATTTCTTCATAGAGTCTAATACTCAATTCAAACACCTACTAGACTTTGAATAGTTATACAAAGATATCTATCTTTTATATATTTCTATATATTTCGAAATCAATCAAATTTAGAAATGGCAAACAACATTGAATAGTAATTCAAATTACTTTTCCAATGATCCTTAATAAAACTTGATCAATAAATTAAATCTAATGAAAATCCTAAAAGTAATAGGGAATCTTATGAAACTTATTTGGCAAAATTGAGGTTCATACTAGGTTAACATTTTAAGGAAGAGGAGTAGGAGTGTTATGGCAATTGATATTGTGATGCAAGCTTTTTCTTGTGTGCTATTTGGTTTTAGTAAACCTATGTAGAATTCCCTTTTAGAGAATGGTGAGAAAAGCATCATTTTAATGCTGAGTGTGTCTAGGAGGAAGTGGCTTAGGATGGGGAGGAATATTAGTAATGCATGTTTAATAGAGTAGACGTAACTCATTATTATGGAGATTAATAGAAATACGAATATTCCTATTAATTCATGTGCAGCTGTATGGTATCTTATGCCCTTATCTGGAGGTTGCTTATAAGCCTCCATCATTTTCTCAATGAATTCTTTTAATGAATTTGGGATTCCATGATACTTTACATAATTGTATATGTGATCTAAATCTATTAGTGTTCCAGAGGAAACTGCTAATAGGTATTCAAATGGTCCGATATCGTATATGAGTGAGATTAAAGTGGCTATTAGGAGTGATGTACTAAGATGGGTGAAGCTGTGCATATAAATTTCAGTAATTGTTTCTCAAAATGTCTTATTAATGGTATTGTAATTGGTTTCCATGTGATTTAAGTATTGTAGTATGGGTAGTGGTGTGTTGGGTGGAATAAATTTATAAGTGTATGTATACACTTATAAATGATAGAATGCCTGTTAAAACTATAACTATTACCCTCGAAGCGTATGAGGTGTTATTGAAGTTGAAGAGGGCTGGGGAAAGTTTTTCAGATGTAATTCTTAGGTTAGCAAAGAGTACCCCTGATCTCTTTGATTTTGCAGGGATTTGGAAAGATGTTTCAGAGGAGAAGGTTGAAGAAGTTTTGAAGAGTGTTAGGGAGGCTTGGACTTCATGGAAGCTTCAACGGGAAAGGTAGTGCTTGATACAGATCTACTCATAGATTTCTTGAGAGGTTTGAAAAGTAGTATTAGCTTTGTTAAGGAGCTTAGGGATGGGGGGATGGAGTTGACAACAACATCTATTAATATTTTTGAGTTGGCTTGGGGTGCTTATAAGATTGATAGGGCTAAGGTTGGAGATGTATCCAATTTGTCTAGGGTATTGAGGGTTTTAAGTTTATCTGAAAGGGAAGCCTTGAAAGCTGGTGAGGAAATAGGATATCTTGAATCCATTGGGGTGCCCATAGATTTAAGGGATTTACTTATTGGAGTTATAGCCAGAGAGAATGGGGCATCGATAGCTACGGGGAATGTGAAACATTTTAAAAGAATTAGGGGTTTAACTGTTATCGAGTATAGGAAGGAGTAGATTTTAAGTTTAATGGTTTTCAGATGTCAAGTATAAAATATTGAAAGATTTTAGTATTATGTGGATGTTTGTTTTAGTTTGAGTATTATTGTTGGGAATCCATCTGGCATTATTTTTGCTGTTATTTCTACTGGCATCCCAACTTTCACATTCTTTATGTCTGTTTCCTCTAGCCATCCTATGACATTAACTCCCTCTAATGTTTTTGCTATAGCTATTATGTAGTTTTGTTCGTAATGTGTGAAGCCTTGTGGTTTTAGGTGTGCTTGTGTAAATGTTTCGATTGTTCCTTCTGATATTTGAATCCACTCCATGTTTGATGTGAGGCAGTTTGGGCAGTCTGGTTGTGGTGGATAGTATGTTTGACTGCAATTCTTACATTTCGTTGCATAAACTTTCCCCTCCTTTAAACTATCCCAGTAAATCTTTGTTCTAGATATTGGGATGTCATGTGTAAGTGTTAGTGTTCTACTTTTAATTGATGGTTGTTCAGGTGTCTTCGACATCCATTTCACCTCCCCAATATTGTTACATAACAGTATTGTCCAGTCATGCCGACATTATGTGCTAATGTCAGATAATTTTTGAGTGGAACTTGCCTGTTCCCAGCTTCATTCCTCAATTGTTTTGTGAGTTCATATATCATTGAGCATCCAGTTGCTCCTAGTGGGTGTCCTTTAGCCTTTAACCCTCCATCTACATTTACTGGTATTCTCCCTCCAATCCATGTTTGTCCTTCATCGATCAATTTACCCCCCTCCCCCTTCTTACAGAATCCAAGATCTTCATATGCCATTATCTCGGCTATTGTGAAGCAGTCGTGTACTTCAGCTAAATCAATGTCTTCAGGGTTGATTTTAGCAGCTTTGTAAGCCATTTGGGAAGCTATTCTAGTGGATTTTATTGATGTGTAATCTTCTCTTCGTGTGTAGTTTCCAGTATCTGAGCTGTATCCGATGGATAGTATCCATATTGGGTCTTGGATTTTTAGTTCTTTAACTTTATCTTCAGATGCTAGTATGATTGCAGAAGCTCCATCACTTATTGGACAGCAATCGTAGAGTTTGAGAGGCCAGCATATAACTCTTGATTTTAACGCTTGCTCAATGGTTATCTCTCTTTGGAAGTGGGCTTTCGGGTTTTTAGCTCCATAATAATGGTTCTTAACTGCAACCTTGGCCAACTGCTCTTCTGTTGTTCCGTATTTGTTCATGTGTGCTGTTGCGAATAGTGCATAGTATGCTGCGAAGCTTGTTCCAAACATGTGGAATTCCCATAAGTAGCATCCTCTACCACCAATGGCTGTTGAAGTTGGAGTGTCAACTTCACACATTTTCTCAACACCTATAGCTATGGCTGTTTCAGCAAACCCTGATTTTATGGTATTGTAGGCTGTGAATATTGCTGCACTACCAGATGCACATGCTGCTTCAACTCTTAAAGGGCCTCTCGATGTTAATCCAACATACTCATTTACTAGTGGTGCAGGGTACATGTCGTATAGCCTATTACCCACAGAACCCACAATACTTATATCTATATCCTTCTGTGTTATCCCAGCATCTTCAAGAGCTTCTTTAACAGCTTCAAATGCTAATTCACAGTATGTTGCATCAGCTCTAACTCCAAACTTTGAGTGTCCAACTCCAATTATGGCTACACGTTTCATGGGTTACAACCCCCAAAAATACATTTTGAACATAAATTTTTAATCATTAGCATCCCACATATTTAATTGGAGGCCATTGATCATGTCTGTTGATGATAAGCTTATGAGTATGATGGAAGCTATTAAGAAGTTCGTGAATGATGGGGATACAATTTATATGGCTGGATTTACGCATCTCATACCATTTTCAGCTGGACATGAGATTATTAGGCAGAGGAAGAGGAATTTAACGTTGTGTAGGTTAACTCCGGATATAATTTTCGATCAAATGATTGCAGCTGGATGTGCAAAGAAGGTTATATTTAGTTGGGCTGGGAATCCTGGTGTTGGTACTCTTAGAGCTTTTAGAAGGGCTGTGGAGAAGGGGGTTCCAAATAGTATTGAAATTGAGGAGTACTCGCATTTCGCCATGATATGTAGGATTATGGCTGGGGCATTGCATATCCCATTCATCCCCCTTAAATCTCTACGTGGATCTGATCTTCCAAAGTATAATCCAAATATAAAGGTTGTAAACTGTCCGTATACGGGTAGGGAGATATGTGTAGTTCCTGCATTAAATCCAGATGTAGCTATAATACATGCTCAGAGAGCTGATAAGAATGGGAATGTACAAGTGTGGGGGATAACTGGAGATATAAGGGAGGCTGCTTTCGCAGCTAAGAGGGTTATTGTGAGTGTTGAGGAGATAGTTGATGAGAATGTTATTAGAAGTGATCCGAATAGGACATTGATACCTGATTTCATAGTGGATGCATTGATTGAAGAGCCTTGGGCTGCACATCCATCTTATGCTCAAGGATATTATGATAGGGATAACGAATTCTATATTGAGTGGGATAAAATCTCTATGGAGCCTGAAACATTACAGAAATATTTGGATGAGTGGGTTTATGGAGTGGAAAACCGCGCTGAATATGTGAAGAAGTTGGGTGTGGAGAAGATTATGAAGCTTAAACCTAAAAGCTTCTATAGTCTTCCAGTTAATTACGGAATATACATGTAGTGGGGGTGGAATGTTATGGAGTACACTAAATCTGAACTTATGGTTATAAGTGCTGCAAGGGAACTTAAGGATAGAGAGATAGTGTTTGTGGGGATTGGACTACCAAATTTAGCTGCAAATCTAGCTAAAAGACTTCATGCCCCAAACCTAAAGATGATTTATGAATCTGGAGTTATAGGTGCAAATCCAACTAGAATGCCATTATCCATAGCAGATCCATGTCTCGTTACAGGTTCTCAGAGTGTATGTTCAATGTTTGAGGTATTCACTTTATATCTTCAAGCTGGACGAATTGATGTCGGTTTTCTTGAGGGGGCGCAGATCGATAAATTTGGAAACATAAATTCAACAGTAATAGGGGATTATAGAGCGCCAAAAATTAGGCTTCCAGGGAGTGGGGGTGCATGTGATATAGCTTCACTTGCTAAGCGAATTTTAATTATAACACGACATGAAAAGAGGAGATTTCCTGAGAGAGTAGATTTCATTACAAGCCCAGGTTTTCTAGGTGGAAGGTGGGAACGTGAGAGACTTGGATTGGAGGGGGGTGGACCTGAAAAGGTTATAACAGATCTTGGAATAATGGAGTTTGATAAAGAGACTGGTGAAATGGTCCTCACACATCTTCATCCAGGAGTGACTGTTGAGGAGGTTAAGCAGAATACTGGTTGGGATATAAGGGTTTCAGAAGACTTAAAAATTACGAAGGAGCCTTCTGAGAGGGAGCTTAAACTCCTAAGGGATCTTGATCCGAAGAGAATATATTTGGGGAGGTAAATTTCTCCATACACATCTTTTACATTTCCCATGAACTTATGGGTGCAATTGTTTATCAAAATGTTGGATTATTCTTGTCAGTAGTATTCTTTTATTCATCATAAATTGGTGTTCCAGTGCTTTGAACTTCCTTATCGAATTCCTCTTTTATCTTCATGTATATTGGTCCAGGTTCACCTTTACCTATTTTCCTACCATCAATTTCTATGACTGGCACTATTTCTATTCCTGTAGCTGTTAAGAATACTTCATCTGCATTGTAGAGTTCATGTATGGTTATATTCCTCTCCACAACTTCTATTTTAAGTCTCTTGGCAATTTCTATAACAGTTTGTCTAGTAATCCCTGGGAGTATACTGGAATATATTGGTGGTGTTATTAATACTCCATTTTTCACAATGAATATGTTATCTCCAGTTCCTTCACAAACGTAGCCCATCCAATCTAGCATTATGGCTTCATCTACACCTGCACGTATGGCTTCAAGTTTCGCTAAAATATTGTTTTGATAATTTAATGATTTAACCATTGGGGGGAGACAGAATGGTGGAGTTCTCCTTATAGATGAAACTATTGCTCTAATAGCTTTTCCAGTAGTTTTTGTGAGTGGATATTCTTCTAAGCGTTGTGGTATAATTATTATTGTGGGTTTCTGGCAGTGTCTTGGATCTAAACCTAAACGTCCAACCCCACGTGTAACTATGGGTCTAATGTATGCATTCCTTAAATTATTTCTCCTTAAAACTTCAATTATGGCTTTTTTAAAATCTTCTTTTGATAATGGGATTTCAATGGCCACGGTTTTTGCTGATTCGTAAAGTCTATCAATATGCTCATCGAGTTTGAATATCCTCCCATTATATGCTCTTATACCTTCAAAAACCCCATCACCATATAGAAGTCCATGATCGAAAACTGATATTTTTGCTTCACTTTCAGGGTAAAATTCACCATCAATGTATATGAGAAGTTCTGATTCTTTATTCATAGAATCCTCCCCACAGATCTAGTAACATCAGTAACATCAATTATATTTTGCTTATATCATCTATTTACCCTTTTTTACTAAGGATGTTTGAAGCATAATTGGTCGTGATTTTTGAGATTTTGTGGGGATGTAACTTGACGGTTTTTAGATTGTTTGTTAATGGAATGTCTCGCACTATATTTAGTGTTTAAAGCTTTTTGATTTTTATTGTTGTTATTGTGAGTGCTAGTGTCATTATCAATGAATTTATATCCACTTTTGCTTCTATGGTTGTTATTAAATCCCTTTTTAATGTTTTCATGTCTCCCTCATAGTATTTTGGAACACTAAACAGGGTGAGAGTTCCATAGAACTGTCCATAATAAGTATGGATGATGACAGTGGAAATTCGATAAACCCGCTTGTAGAGTCAGGGAAGTTGATTGTTCAGGAAATTACCTCCACACTTTTTGGATTACCATTTCCTACATTGATAGCAGTTGTTGTAATCATAATTGTAATAGGTATTGGCAGAGCGCTTTATGTCCGTAAGATTAAACCACTTGCCAAAGGACTTGAGTAGAGTTCCCAGAACTTAAGAGTACAATACTAAATTTTCATAATTTTTATATAGTTATGGTTATAATAGTATTTGTTATAATAGTATTTCAAGATTGTTTTGTAAGGGAAAGTCTTACTTCTTAAGATGAGCAGTCATGTATATAAGTATGTTCTATGAAAGAGTAGGTGATGTTACATGTCGGGAGATTTGGAGGTTAGGGTAACGAAGCTGATAATTAAACATGCAATGGAAGATTGGTTGTCATTGAATCCAGCTGATGTAGTTATTGTTGGCGCTGGCCCCTCAGGGTTAACAGCAGCTAAATACATAGCTGAAAAGGGTTTTAAAGTGGTTGTTTTTGAGCGGAGGTTAAGTTTTGGTGGAGGGATTGGTGGTGGCGGTATGTTACTACATAAGTTGGTTGTTGAAAGTGAGGCTCTAAATATTTTAAGGGATTTTAAAATTAGGTATGAGAATGGTGATGAACATCTTTGCGTGGTTGATGCTGCTGAATTTATGGCAAAATTAGCTGCTGGTGCTATCGATGCTGGGGCAAAGATAATTCATGGGGTTACTGTAGATGATGTGATTTATAGGGAGAACCCATTAAGGA
>Ga0105154_1000733_pt1 | contig 13717 bp, 12 predicted proteins | sample SSWtaG_FD_89672 | JGI IMG/M metagenome (GOLD analysis project Ga0105154, IMG submission 89672) | Hot spring microbial communities from Sandy's Spring West, USA to study Microbial Dark Matter (Phase II) - SSWsed_matched | ecosystem: Environmental > Aquatic > Thermal springs > Hot (42-90C) >... | reverse complement strand
TAAAGCCCTGTGTGATAATAGAGCATAAAAACCATCCTAGCGAGAGATATGTAATAGAACTTTACGGATCCTACGCTAACGCACGCAGAATCTACTATCTGATGAAAGAGCTGGGCTGGTTCATGTATGGTGAGACGCTGCTTCTAGAGCTCTCCAAAGACTACTTCTCGCTTAGAGAACCCGCATCAGGCAAAGTACTGCTTGAACACGGCGGTGGCGGCAATCGCGATAACATTTTCAGAGTCATCGTGTATCCAGGCGAGCACATAGACGAAGACAATGAAGAGACATACTTTTACAGACCAAGTAGGCTATACTAAGCTCTATAAGTGCAGCTTTTTAAAGGGGTCACTTACAATATTGGGGGTGAGATATGTTGGAAGGAGAAGTAGTCTACGAAATAGAAGTAGACGAGGAAACATTAAAGAAGCTTGAAAAGCTCCTAAAAGAACTAGAAGAAGAGGAAGAAGAATAGCTATTAGCAATTCGAAATAGACGTAGGCTTTTTAAAATAGGCTTTTTGAGAGACTCAACACTACCTCTAAGTGGTTTTCTATTTAGGTGTCTTTCAGCTGGGGTAAAATAGGGTATTATCGTCTGGAGGGCAAGGATTTTATCCTGATTTGCGTACTGTTCTCCTGGTTAGCAACTATGTGCGATGTTACCCCCAAAGTTACCCCTACGTAGTTTTCAAGTGTATTTGATGGAGGAGTTAATGAGAGGGGGTAACATGCCCTCTGCGTGGTGCATTAAGAGGATTAAGGGTCAGTACTACCTTTACCATTACGACGAGTATATCGGGCCCTTGGATAAAATTGTAGAAACGTGACGGGCCCGCCGGGATTTGAACCCGGGATCTCCGGCTCCGCAGGCCGGCGCCCTATCCTGGCTAGGCTACGGGCCCCAAATTATTCATAACGTTATGTGTGGTTTTTTAGTTTTTCAGAGAAGTTTTAAAGGATATTTAAGTGCTCGTTAATTTCTATGTGGGGTTCTACTTTTAAGTTAGCTTTAGCATTAGTAGTAGAGTGTAGATAGGTTTGAAATGTGGTGTATTCCTTAAGATTTAATGAGGGGACTATTAAATGGGTCATCAGTTGAGGCTTGATGATTTTTTTAGGATTGAGAAGAAGAGGGAGGCGGAGAGGAAAAAGGAAGCTGAAAAGGAGACTCTAAAATCTAAGGAATTAATGTTGGAGAAGAGTACTGTAGAAATTAAAAATAATGGTAAAGCCAGCATTAGTGGTAGGGAAATTGCTAAACCAGATGTTCATTTACTGTTAGAGCCGAAAACGGTTTTTCCTAAAAATACTGGCCCATGCTATCTTCTATCAGTACAATATGATGGTAAAAACCAGAAGGCTATGTTGAAACTATATGATCCTGAAAATAAGCAAGTAATTCTATGGTACGATAATAGCGGTCACTTACCTTACTTCTTAACTGATTTAACACCTGATAAGGTAAGTGAAATAGATAAGATAAAAAATCATCCATCATTTAGTCATTTGGAAAGAGTTGAAAAGTACGATTTACTTTATGATAGGAAAGTTTACATGACAAAAATAGTTATGAAGGATCCTAAATCCGTAGGTATTGTTAGAGAATACGTTCCTAAAGCTTGGGAAGCACACATAAAATACCATAACAACTACATTTACGATAAACAGCTAACTCCAGGAATGCTTTACAAAATAGTTAATGGATCATTAGTTCCAGTTGAAATATCGGTATCTGAGGAAATAAAAAGGAAAGTTGAGGAACTTTTCAAAAATGTGGATGAAGAAATTAAGTGGTACGCTAAGGAATGGCTTCCACTATTCCAACTACCACCGCCCGATTTGAAAAGAGTAGCAGTAGACATAGAAGTATTTTCTGAAGTTAGAAATAGAATACCTGACCCTAAGAAGGCAAGGAATGAAATCATAAGTGTTTCGCTTGTTTCAAACGATGGTTTAAGAAAAGTGCTTATACTGGCAAGGGAAGACATAGTTTTCGGAAATAAACCACCAAACTATCCTGAAGATGTTGAAGTAGAAATTTTCGATAGCGAAAGACATTTAATAGCTGAGGTATTTCGGATTCTAAATAGCTACCCCGTTATTTTAACATTTAATGGCGATAATTTCGATCTACCTTATCTACAAAATAGAGCTAAGAATCTAGGTTTCCCCGAGAAATACTTACCATTTATAGTGGCTGAAGAAGAGGTTAGACATAAGGTAAATATTCACATAGATCTTTACAAGTTCTTCAACAACAAAGCAATTCAAGTATATGCGTTTGGAGGAAAATATAAGGATTTCACATTAGACGCTATAGGTTCAGCATTATTAGGTGTTTCAAAAGTAGCTCTTGAAGCTGTTGTAAGTGAATTAACATATAGTGAACTAATAGCTTATAACTATAGAGACGCATGGTTAACGTTGAATTTAACGACATTCGATGATAATTTAGTTATGAAGCTCATAATATTGATGATGCGTATTTCTAAATTATCTATAGATGAGCTAACAAGACATGCGGTTTCCCACTGGATAAAGAACCTGCTCTACTGGGAGCATAGGAGGAGAGGATATCTAATACCTTTGTCCGAAGACATTTTGAACGTGAAGGGCGAAGCTGTAACTGAAGCTACAATTAAAGGTAAAAAATATGCTGGAGCAATAGTTGTACAACCTCCAGCAGGAGTATTCTTCAATGTACTGGTTTTAGATTTCGCATCACTATATCCAAGCATAATTAAGAGGTGGAATTTAAGCTACGAAACTGTTAGATGCCCCCATCCCGAATGTAGAAGCAACATTATTCCTGAAACAAAACATTGGGTATGTAGGAAGAGAAGGGGGATAACATCTATTATAAGTGGTTTGCTTAGAGACTTCAGGGTTAAAGTATATAAGAAAGCAGCTAAAAGCATGAACATACCTGAAACCGAGAGGGCATGGTATAGTGTCGTTGAAAAAGCTATGAAAGTATTTATAAACGCATTATACGGTGTTTTCGGAGCATCAACGTTTCCACTATATTGTCCGCCAGCTGCTGAAAGCGTTACCGCAATAGGAAGATACGCTATTAAGAAAACAATAGAGAAAGCGGGAGAGCTAGGTTTAGAAGTACTCTATGGCGATACGGATAGCTTATTCTTACATAGTCCACCTCAAGACAAAATCGAGGAGCTCATAAGGTTTGTTGAAGACGAGCTTGGCTTAGAAATCGAAGTAGATAAAATATACAAGTACGTTGCATTCTCCGGTAGGAAAAAGAACTATGTAGGAATATATCCTGACGGATCAGTTGACGTTAAAGGTCTTGTCGGTAAGAAGAGAAACACGCCGGAATTCATTAAGAAAGCTTTTTACGAAGTACTAAGTGCTATAGGGAATGTTAAGGACGAAGCTGAATTTGAAAAGGTAAAGAATGTAGTTAGAGATATTGTCCTAGACATTTACAAGAGGCTTAAGAATAAGGAGCTAACATTGGATGAAGCTGCTTTCAAAGTTTCTCTATCTAAGCCTCTTGAATCCTACGTTAAGACCATTCCGCAACATGTTAGGGCAGCAAAAATGCTTAAAGAAGTAGGTATCGATGTTCAAAAGGGCGACGTTATAGCATATGTTAAAGTTAAATCAAAATATGGTGTGAAGCCTGTACAGTTGGCTAAAATAGATGAAATAGATGATGACAAATATGTTGACCAAATAAAAAGCGCTTTTGAACAACTACTTGACGCATTTAACATCGACTTTAAAGAAATAATCGGTGTAACAAAGCTTGAAAGCTTCTTCAGCTAAATAGTAACATATTTTAACACTTTCTCGTTTGAAACAGTTCTCCTTAAATCATTAATACTTGTGAAAGGTCTCTTCCTAACTATAGCTAAAGCTTCTACCTTAGTAATACCAGGTAGTGAAATAATGAGTTTAAAGGATGCCTTATTAATGTTCAACGGATAAGGTATTCCATAGACTGATCTATGATCATGATTCACTATTGTAATGTTCATGAAGGTTCCGAGAGTTATTTTCTCAGGAATCTTTATAATTAAAGGGTAGCTTCCTACAGGTCTAGCGTAAGTGTAATTGCCTATGTGTTTTTCTACGTAAACGTCTCTTACTATTGTCCCTGCGGGAACAAGTCTTCTCATTAGCGGTAACTCTATTTCTCTCTTAACCCTCTCTTTAAAAGCCTTAAAATATTTTTTATGTTTCCTAATTACTCTATCACCTATACTCCACATTTTAGTTGCTGGAAAAACCATTACCTGCCTAATATTTATTCTTCTAATAAGTAAGCCTTCTTCAACTATTTTCTTTAGAAATTCGAAATTTATTTCGTAAGTGTATTTTGTTTCCCCTTTAAGTCCGAAGAGAAAGTTTATTCCCGGTAGAAGCTCTGGTAATCCATTGTATCCTCTTTGAACACCAACTCTATTTATTATCCTTACAGCTTCTAAAGCTTCCTCCATAGTTACCTTTAAATTGTTTAACTTAACAACCCTCTGATCAACAGATTCAACACCGAATGCTGCTACGTCGCCTGGTGTATGGTATTTAATTATTATTTTCGCTACTTCCAATGATTCCTTAGGGTTATGGGCTACAGTACCTGGATTGACATTGTCTATGTGAAGTGTTCTTAAATTAGGAGCTACTGCTCTTATTCCTCTAAATAGCTTTTCTATTTCCTCAGGATTTGGTTTTGGAAATTCTTTTTCCCCTACTTCCTTTGATTTATATGCGAATATGTCCGGTTGCCTCCCTATTCTGAAGAATCTTACGCCAAGTTTGTAGAGTTCTTCTACTTCTTTCACTATGTCTCTTTGATCTCTGAACATCGGTAAGCCATATAGTGGTTCTATGCAGAAGGAGCAACCTCCAGTAATTACTCTTGGACATCCTCTGTACGTTTCTATTTCTACGATAAGGTTTTTACCGTAGTTTGGATGTTGAGTTACAATATGTGTTCCTTTAAGTATGAACTCCTCTATTTCCTTATAGTTTCTCCTCGTAGCGTAGGGGTTTACTTTCTCTAAGCTATCTTCCTTAATAACTTCATGTATCACTACTTCGGGGTCTCCTTTAACTAATAGGTCGAAGTTCTCCTTTATTTTCGTAGGTAGTTCCGCTACTCTTCCCCCTTCAATACCTATTCCGAACTTAGCTGCTGGTCCAACAAGTATTTTCAGGGGCTTACTTATTATCCTAAACCACTCGCTTAGCTCGTTGATTGTTATCGGTTTTCCTCCAAGATATTTCCCTGGAACAGTAACTCCTGCTACCACCACTACTAGGTCGTACCTGTTTGCTTCGCTGAAGAATCCGTAGTCCATTTTTCTAGCTTCGTCCACTGTTAAGTACTTTACTTTAACGTCTTTTCTCGCAGACCATATGGCTCCTGCAATATATCTTGGGTAAACGTCTATGTATGGTGGTACACCTAAACCTGCTGGTTCATCAGTGTATCCGTCAAGTATAAGTACTTTGTCTATTCTTGAAATATTCCCATCCTCCACTTTCTACTTTCACCAACCTTCCCTCCTTACGAATATAAACGTTTACTGAAGCTGTAGTTTTACCTATTATTTTGAATCTATCGAATTCTCTTAAAATATCTCCTAGCTTGTTTAAGCATTTCCTAGAAATTATAAGTATTGGGTAGAATTCTTCCCCGCCATAGAGCGCTAGGTTCTTCAAATCTAAACCATATGTTTTAGCATACTCTACTGCTTCAGAATTTACCGGTACGTTTTCCACTATGAAGCCCACTTTGTTTATTTTCGAAAGTTCAAGTAGTGATTGTGCAAGCCCATCACTACTATCTATTGATGATAGAACACATTTCCTACCTAGTTTGCTCACGAACTCCAAAGTTTCCATGGGGACTACGGGCTTCCGCGTTACCTCAATAATTTTCCTCCAAGGCCTAATGTCAATTCTATTGTAGTGGGCGTGGAGAGCTGCACCCGTTAGTCCATATTCACCATATGTTAATACTATGTCGTTTTCTCTTATCCTCGATTTTCTAGGTATTGGCTTTACATTGGAGAAACCTATGCATGCTGTTGAAACCCATTCGTCAACTGCTTCGTTAAGGTCTCCGCCTAAATATTTTGCACCATGGAATCTAGCTGAATCTCTAAGTCCGAAAACGAATTCCCTAAGGCGTTTAAGCGAAGCTGACTTCTTAAAACCTACTGATGAAACAACTACCTTAGGTATTCCTCCTTTAACAACAACATCGCTTATAGCAAGGGTTGAAGCTTTCCATCCTAAATCATAGTAGCTAAGCCAGTAATATTTGGAGTAGCGAAATACGAAACCATCAATATTTAAAAGGAGATATTTCTTATTTAACTTAAAAGCTAACGCATCATCATTAAACTCTAAAACACCTATTCCTAAAAGTTCCTTACCGAGAAACCTACCAATATATTCGATAGCCCCTTTCTCCCCTATATCTCTTAATTTAACCATAATTTTAAAACCCCCAAGCAAGCAATACAGTAAATGCGGAAGTGCCGCCGTAGCTCAGCTCGGTAGAGCGCCAGCCTCGTAGGGTAACCATGAACTCCCTACCTCCACCTGAGAGAGCTGGTGGTCGCGGGTTCAAATCCCGCCGGCGGCTCCAAAACTAAAACAACCATAGCTTACCAGTTAAAACTTATAAGCAGAGTAAATAAACACTACCTGTGAATGTGCGGGGGTGCCCGAGCTAGGACAAAGGGGTCGGGCTTAGGCCCCGATGGCGTAGGCCTGCGTGGGTTCAAATCCCACCCCCCGCACCAAAAACGTAAGATTCTTTAGAACCAATTCCCGCGAAAAATGTAAAAATTATTTGGCTTTATGGAATAATTTTTTACCTTACTAGAGATATGGTGTAAAGTAGTTATACGTTATCTCCATAAACCTTTATGTGCATGTTAATTCTGAACTACTCCGTTGTGAAACTATGGAGGTGCTTAAATTTTTCAAATACGATGAAGGCGTAGTTAGTTCTCTAAAGAAAGTTTACGGTAGTGAACTTCCCATTTTTCTTAAATCCATTAGGGAACCTGGTAAAAGACTTTACGTTAGAGTTAATGCTCTAATTCGGAACACCTATGAAGTTATTGAGTCGTTAAGAACCAGGGAAATTAAGGTCTTTCCCGATGAAAACGTTGAGGAAGCTATATTTTTCCCTATTGAAGGACCCTATAAAGTACCTATTGAAGATGGCATAGTCATTGTTGATAAGAGAACTGCTGAAAGCGTTTACTTAGGCTCACATGTTTACGCTCCAGGGGTTTTAAAAGCTGTTGGACATGTTAGGAAAAACTCTCCCGTAACCGTTGTTTCTCCCATTCTAGAACCCGTTGGTTGGGGTTATTTTAGAATAGACCCTAAAGATGTAGGTAAGGTTAGGAAAGGATTAGTTGTTGAAGTTGCCATTTCCAAGTATAGGGCACCTAAAGTTAGGGAGTTTCCGGAATTCGCTGAGGGAGCATTGTATGAGCAAAGTTTTCCCGCAATGTTGGTTTCTAAAATTCTAGAACCTAAACCTGAAGAGTTAATTGTTGATATGTGTGCAGCACCCGGTGGAAAAGCTTCACACATATACCAGCTTACCAAGGGTAAAGCAAGGATTTTAGCTTTCGACCATTCAAAAAAGAGAATCGCTAAAATGGTTAGGGAGTTTAAGAGAATGAAGGTTAATATCGAGATCCACATGGCTGATTCAAGATATTTACATATCGATTATCCTTCACTATGTGGGAAGGTAGATAAAGTACTTATTGATCCGCCATGTTCATCGTTTGGTGTTAGACCTAAACTCTATGATTCTAAAAGGTATAGGGATGTTGTTGATTTAAGGAATTACCAAATACAGTTTTTTAAGCCAGCATATGAGCTTCTAAGGAAAGGAGGCGTATTGGTCTATTCAACATGTACTGTTACTTTAGAGGAAAACGAGGAAGTAATAGAGGAGGCCATTGAAAGATACAGGTTCGAACTTGTAAAAGTGAAATACGGCTCCCTCGGATCGAAGGGGTTAGGTGATAAAGGCGATTTCTTTATGAGATTTCACCCACACATACATGATGTTACAGGATACTTTATTGCGAAGCTCGTTAAGAAATAGGTTTTCTAGAAAGTTTATGTCCACATTTAGGACATGCTTTCTCGTTTTCGCTAGAAGCAACGTAGCCGCATGCTGAGCAGTAAACCATGTACTTTCTCTTCTCAACTATTCCACGTGTCCTTATAGGATAAAACGCTATCCCTAAGCTTTTAGCTAGGTTCTGTAGGGAGTAGTCGTCAGTGTAAATTACAGGATCTAATCCTCTATTTTTAAAATCAAGAGCTAAAGCAGCTACTGCCAAGTCCGTTTTCGACAGGTTCAATAGTTCCCCTATTTTCCTAGCTATTTCCCTAACTTTCCTAAGAGATTCCTCATTAGGTTTCATTATGGATAGTCTCCCTGCTTCCAAAGCTATTCTTAACGCTTTCCTACTTTCCTCATCTCTAACTTCATCTAAAACTTCGGCTACAGTGTATTGCCTAGTAGGTATTTGGAGAATAATTTTCGTAATAAGTGCAGCCGTATCTAGAACCGGAACCTTATTTTTACACATAATCTCTCCGCACTATTTTATCATAGTACTGTCTTTTTTCTCTAAAGAAACCTACTTTATCCCAAAACATTATTTTAACTTTTTCACCTTCGGCAATTTTGCAACATAGAAATCCGTCAGAATATATTTCAACTTCCCTATCAAGTACCTTCACTTCCAACTCCTCATTAATACTGAAAACAACAGGTCTTGCTTTTAACTGCATAGGATTCATAGGTGTAGTTACTATTGCTAAAAGATCTTCATCAATAACGGGTCCGCCGGCGCTTAAGGAGTAACCTGTGGATCCGGTTGTTGGAGAAATTATTATTCCATCAGCATATATGTCGTACACTGTTTCCCCCGTTCTCACCTTTATAAGTTTTAAATGAGCTATTTTCAATCTTGGTGCCAAAAGTACATAGTCGTTAAGTACGGGAGGTAGCTTTTTATTTCCAATATAACCTACTATTCTAGGTTTATAAACAACTTCAACTCTCTTATTTCCCCTAATGATTTCTTTGAGAATGTTAATTGCGTTTTCAGGGGAAATTTCGGAGAGAAAACCATATCTCCCCATATTTATGCTGAAAATGTATGGTGGGTTCTTCTCTCTAAAGTAATGTAGTAGCCTAAGTATTGATCCATCACCGCCAATAACTACTGCAATGTTCACCTTTAAACTTCCAAAACTCTCTATATTGAAGAACTCTATTTTACTATGTTTAAAACCTATGTGAGGCTTAATTGACACATCTACATATAGATTATCTACGATATCGATAATTTCTAAAGCCAACTTTTTAGCTAAAGATAATGCCTCGGCTTTATCTATTCTCGACGTTAATGCTATAGCCGCCATACCTTTCTTAACCTCACAAAACCAATTATATGTGGTGTCTTAAATTTGTTTAGAGCGGAGAAGGTCAATGCTATGACGTATTGTTTAAAGATAAGTAAAGAATACGGAGAATACGTTCTTAAAATTCTTAAGAAGTTGGGCTTAGTTAATAGCTCATACGAGATAGTTAGGGAGAAGGAATACATACTAATTCCCCTAGCTGAACCTAAAATCCCTTCCTCACTTACGAACATAAACTCTGTAATTGTTAAATGCAGCCCGAAAAGGAGAAACTATGTTAGAACATATAGGGATTTCCTCGTAAATAAATTGCCTCAGAAAGTGTACGAGAAATTGCCTTCCTCATACGATATAGTTGGAGATGTTGTCCTCATTCGTTTAAACAATATTCCTGAGAAATACTGGAGAGAAATCGGAAATGCCCTCCTAAAATTCCATAGAGGTAAGAAAGCAGCCTATGCTATCGTAGGTGAAACATCGGGTAAGGAAAGAGTTTTCCCTTTAAAACTTATTGCAGGAGTTCATGTTGAAAAAACATTTTATGTTGAATATGGTTGCAAATTCATTGTTTACATAGGTAAAGTATACATTAATCCTTCATTCAGCTATGAACATAAGAGAATTAGCGAACTCGTATCTGATGGTGAAAAAGTATTAGATATGTTCGCTGGAATAGGGGGTTTCTCAATAATTACCGCTAAGTACAAGAACGTGGAGGTAGTGGCTCTCGACATAAACCCTTACGCTATCAAGTCAATTAATGAAAGCTTGAAAATAAATAGGTTAAAAGGGATAGTTATGCCTATTCATGCTGAGTCCTCTAGGTCAGAACGGCTTCTTAATAGGAAATTTAGCAGAGTAATAATGAATTTACCTAGCTTATCTCACATGTTCATTAGAAACGCTGTTAAGCTAATAAGCGATGAAGGAGGGATAATTCATTACTATCGCTTCTCTCAAACATCAACTGAGCCTCTACATGAGCTTATAAGCGAAGTTGCTAAGTACGGTAGGAGAATAGTTAAAATACTGGGTGTAAGGAGGGTTATTGAAGTTTCGCCTACAAAGAAACTTTACGTTGTTGACGCTTACGTTATGTAGGGATTTAATGCTAAAATTATTACGTCAAGTCTTGAACCTCTCTTTAAATCCTCTATAAGGTCTCTTCTCAAGTCTTTGGCGGCTTTATTCATCAAAATAGCAACAGTGTTTGGTGAAGTGAAGTTGCTTTTCCTAAAAATGCTTCTCATATCATCAGTTAATGTGAGTTTTGATGAGCCATAGCCTAGTGCGTAGTCGTAACTGTTTTCTGTTAGCAAAATCACTATAACTAAGGTGTCGTCTTTCCTGAGAAGATCCTTTAGTTCACTACTGAATTCTCTAGGAGATTTCGAAGCATTTACACCTACTATACAGTCCCCTCTAGATGTTAGCCAAGGCTCCTTGGTTATTTCGAAAGTTACTCTATGGGTTGCTTTAACGTTAGGATGACCATAAGCAACCACTCTTTCCATAGCAATCTTCACTGCGAACACCATGTTAAGTTAAGAATGGTACGTGATAAATATAAGAGTTAATGTTGAAATAAGGTATTGTTAGGGAGTCAAATTTTGCTTAATGAAATAGATTTTGCTAGCGAGAGAAGGAAGCTTGTAAGGCAGCTTGAGCTTGAGGGAGTGATACGTTCTGAGAAAGTAAAGAAAGCTATGCTTAAGGTTCCTAGGGAAGAATTTGTTCTTCCAGAGTATAAGAAGTACGCATATGTTGATTCACCTCTCCCAATACTTAAGGGGCAGACAATTAGTGCTCCCCACATGGTCGCGCTTATGTGCGAAGCAGCCGACTTAGATACTGCCCATAAGGTTTTAGAGGTAGGTACAGGTTCAGGATATCATGCAGCAGTAATTGCGGAAATAGTTGCTCCAGAAGAGTCTCCAATAAAGGGTCACGTGTATACTATAGAGAGAATTCCTGAACTCGCAGAATTCGCAAAAAAGAACCTTGAAAGAACAGGATATTCCGATAGAGTTACGGTAATAGTTGGCGACGGCACATTAGGTTATCCCGAAAAAGCACCTTACGATAGGATAATTGTAACTGCTGCAGCCCCTAAACCTCCTGAACCACTTCTCGAACAGCTTAAGGTGGGAGGGAAGTTAGTGATACCTGTTGGTTCAAGATATTTACAGTACCTATACGTTATTGAAAAGAAGGGTTCCAATAAATTTAGGAGAGAAATTGTAACACCATGTGTTTTCGTACCTCTTGTTGGCAAGTATGGTTGGAGTGAAAACCAATAGTTTACGTTATCTAAACCACATATCTAATCCTAGCTGCTTCGTCTTTACATGCTCTCTAAATGCCTTCTCTAACCTACTGAGTGCGTTCTTAACACGTGTTTCTGAGAATTCGTATTCGTAAACTAATATTTTGACTACCTCTTCTCCATCAGGCTCTTTCCATTCTATTTTATAATTGTCTGTTACTGGAGGGTTAAGGAAATACTCCTTTATCTTTAATGGGTCCACAGAGAACTCAGCTTTAACTATTTTAAGCACTTTTTCAAGGGAGCCGTATGTTTTAATGTATCTTAGCGCTGTCTTCGGACCTATACCTTTAACTCCTTCAGGATTATAGTCTGTACCTAAGAGAATGGCTATGTCTATTAGTTGCTCCCTAGTTATTCCTAGAGTCTTCAATAGTTCGTCTAAAATTATTACCTCAGGCTTTATTTCGATGAAAACGTCTTTTCCTGGAAGCTTCCTCTTACCGGTTATTGTCAGGTTTCTTACAAGCCTAGGGGCTCCGAAAAGTAGTGAGTCATAGTCTTGGCTTCCAGCTGCCCAAACATCTCCTTTAGCAGCCATATGTGCGGCTTGTGCTTCACCTTCAGCCAGGGCTTGAACCCATGGAATACCCATTGCTGTAAGCAGCTTCTTAGCAGCATCTACCATGTCCTCCGTTAGTTTAGAGGCCATTTGAGCGTATCTTTTTGCTGCTTCTAAATCGCCTTTAGCTAATGCTTCTTCATACTTTTTAACAGCTTCTTCCTTGACCTTCTTTCTTCTAGCAATTTCCATAGCTTTAAGTTCTGGAGGTTTACCGTCGAAAACATATACCGGCTTAATACCATGTTCTAAAAGATTTATTGTCCTATAAAACAGTCCGCTTAAGTGGCTAGTTATTCTCCCCTTACTATCTCTCAAAGGTGTTCCATCGGGCTGTCTTATTGCGGTTAAGAATTGGTATAAAGCATTGTAACCATCTATGCTTACGATTTTACCTTTTAATTCGATAAGCTCGATGATTTTCTTTGCTTGATTAGGTATAAGTTCTTTAAGATTTACACCCACTACTTCTCTCCCATAGGTAGTGTAGGGAGTTTTCTCTCTTTTATCTCTTCCTAAATATGGGGGTTTCAATCCTCTTTTACCAATTCAGCTACCAACAAGTTCTCTTTAGCCGTTGCGACCTTTATGAGCCCTCTAATTTCTAATAGCATAAGTGTTTTAATAAGTTCTTTCCTAGTTATTTCAGAATAAGTGTATTTTAGCATCCTAAGTATTTCGTCTTCTCTTAGCTTTCCATCCCTCGAAACCCTCAATAATGCTAAAACTATGTTAACTAAGGGTTCCGGATTCCATATAGGCATCCCTATTTCATCTCATATAACACTATCTGAAGATTTAGACAGTGTTTAACTAACTAATGTTCTAAGAACTAAATCTTACATCCAAACAATGTTTATTGAAAATTGTATTAAAAGGTTTTCGTATTTAAACGAATGGGCTTAATTGTGCTCTTCCACGTGGAAGTATTTGTCTTGCTCTATCCATCCAAGCCTTATACATTTTAACCATGTCCTCAGTTATTGACGGCCCAATTATCTTTAATGCTTCAAGGAAGTGCCTCATTTTCACACTCTTAGCGTTTATGTCCTCTCTAAGAGCTATTAGAGCTGCTTCTCTACATACTGCTTCAATATCTGCTCCAGTGTATCCCTCAGTTAGCTCAGCAAGCCTCCATAGGTCTACGTCTTCCGCTAAAGGCATTTTCCTAGTGTGAACCTTGAAAATCTCGTATCTGCCCTTAATGTCCGGTGGAGGTACGTAGATTAGTTTATCGAATCTTCCCGGTCTTAGTAGTGCTGGGTCAAGTATGTCAGGCCTATTCGTAGCTGCTATGACAACAACATTCTCTAACTTCTCAATACCATCCATTTCGGTAAGAAGCTGACTAACCACTCTTTCGGTAACATGGCT
>Ga0105154_1000732_pt1 | contig 13722 bp, 7 predicted proteins | sample SSWtaG_FD_89672 | JGI IMG/M metagenome (GOLD analysis project Ga0105154, IMG submission 89672) | Hot spring microbial communities from Sandy's Spring West, USA to study Microbial Dark Matter (Phase II) - SSWsed_matched | ecosystem: Environmental > Aquatic > Thermal springs > Hot (42-90C) >... | reverse complement strand
TACTTGTCTATGGCATCCGGTTCACCGAGATTCATGTAGATTTTAGTAGACGTCACCGGGTATAGTGGTAGTAGCTGCTCTGGGCTGATCCCCACGGCAGCGGTGACTCCTGGAGTGGTGATTTCTACTTTCGGCTTAACTAAGTCCTCTACTATGCCTTCGTAAACTATCCCCCTGCTGGCGTCTACCGTGACCTCTACGCCGTAAGGTATTACCTTAGTAGCGTTACCTGTCCCAACTATACATGGTATGCCAAGCTCCCTGCTCACGATCGCTGCGTGGCTTGTCATGCCCCCCTCATCCGTGACTATCGCAGCTGCCTTCTTCATCAACGGGACCCAGTCGGGATCGGTCATCTTAGTTATTAGTATGTCGCCTTGCTTGAACTCCATGGCTTCGGGGCTCTTAGGGTTTAGTATTACTCTAGCAACACCAGCCGCTACTCCCGGACTCGCTGGTAGGCCCTTCGCGAGGGCCCTAGCCTCTGCTAACCTCACGGTCTTTTTGCCTATAGCTGCAATAAACTCTGCTTTCGTAGTTTCCTTGGCTCTTTTAACACTCCAGTATGTTTCAGGTCTCGCTTGAACTATGAACACGTTATCGGGGAATGGCATGTCGAAGTCAATGGCCCACTCAATGTCCATGTGCCTGCCATAGTGCCTATATATGGCTTCACCTAGCTCGGCAAGCCTCCTTACTTCGTCATCTGTTAGCGCCGGGGCACCTGGCCTAGCAACCTTTACGAGCGGTATAGTCGGTTCTACCCCCTCTTCAGATACCCATGTCCCCTTAGCTTCATCTGCCTTGAGGTGAATGTTTCCACCATAGGCCGGGTCAAAGACCACCATGTAGGTCTTTTGGTTTATTTTTCTTTCAATTATTTTAAATGAACCCCTTTCAACTACGAACTGGTCTGGGGTTACTTTACCCGAGACAGTGGCTTCTCCAAGCCCCCAACTACCCTCTATAACTATGACATTTTCATCCCCCGTCACTGGATGAAGGGTAAACATGACTCCAGCTGCTTTACTATTAACCATTTTCTGAACGGTTACGCTCATGTAGGTTCTCTCGTGGGGTATTCCATGTACAGCTCTATAAAACGTCGCCCTAGCTGTAAATAAGCTTGCCCAGCACTTCTTAACGTGCTCTATTACTTTCTCCGCTCCATATACGTTTAAATACGTGTCTTGCTGGCCCGCAAAGCTCGCCTCGGGGAGGTCTTCGGCGGTTGCACTACTTCTAACAGCTACGCGCAAGTTAGCAGGGTTTATATTTAGCCTCTTTGCGAGCTCAAAATAATACCTCTTGATCTCCTCCTCTACTTCCGGTGGCATAGGTTGCGCGAGGATCATCTCTCTTATCCTCCTAGTGGTTTCTTCAAGCTCTTTTGTGTTGTTAATGTCTAAGTTTTTCAGCATTTCATAGATCTTCTGGCCGAGACCCGTCTTGTCCAAGAAGTATTTAAATGCATACGCTGTTACAGCGAAACCCGGTGGCACCGGTATTCCAGCTGCGATCATTTCACCCAAGTTAGCGTTCTTTCCACCGACTATTGGAGTGTCCTCTTTCCGAATTTCCTCGAGCCATAAAACAAAGCGAGTTTCTTTACTGCTCATCTCGCATCTCCTGTATTGAGACCGTGCACGTTATGTACAATAATTACGTAGAAATCTTTTAAAAGTTTCTGTAGTTCTCTGCTACTCTACTACTCGGCCCCCAGTAATTAAGTGAATAGGATCATTAAAACTAATTCCTATACCCGGGTCTTTCATCTCTAGCGCGCTTATTACTACGGTAGTAGCGGCTAAACCCAGTTCTTAAGCTAGCGTAGTAATACCATGCGTGCCTCTTTATAGATGAAATCCTTTCACCTCTCAGCAAATTCTGTAGTATACTAGGTCTCCTTAGGTAAGTTTTTGCACCCGTGTCGCCGAACTCCACCAGTGAAGATACTATTACGGCTTGAGTCACTGCCTCTTCGGCTACCTTGTCGAGGAGGCTAGGCATGACTGATTCTAGGTATCTCGTAGTATAATTTGCGTTGACGAAATCCGGCGATGACACCACTTGCGTTAACAAGGGGATATTGGTGGCTACACCCTCGATCACGTATTCCCTCAGCGCCCTATTCAGTCTTTGGATAGATGTATCCCTACTAGGGCCCCACGCAATGACCTTAGATATGAGCGGATCATACTTTTCGCTCACCTTGGAACCCTCGTGGACGCCGGAATCTACGCGTATACCCGGACCACCGGGTTCACGGTATTTCCTTATAGTGCCAGGTGAGGGCTCTCCGGTGTATGGGTTTTCAGCATATATGCGTGCTTCAATCGCGTGGCCACTAGAGCTTATCTCGTGCTGCTTTAAGTCGAGTACGCCATTGAGCGCTATACGGAGTTGCTCCTTGACTATGTCTACGCGCGTTATCATTTCCGTAACGGGGTGTTCCACCTGTATTCTCGCGTTTATCTCCATGAAATAAAATTCCCTGTTTTTTACGTCGAACACGAATTCTATAGTGCCTGCGTTAGAGTACTTAATTCCGCGTGCTATGGCTAGTGCATACTCGTAGAGCTTTTTACGCTCACTCCCAGAGAGCGAGGGGCTTGGCGCTTCTTCTATTACTTTCTGAAACCTCCTCTGGAGACTACACTCTCTTTCATATAAGTGCACGAAATTGTCCCCGTCACCGAGGATCTGGACTTCTATGTGCTTAGCCCACTCTAAGTATGGTTCTACGAAAAGCCTAGGGTCCTTGAAGGCTCTCTCCGCCTCGGCTCTGGCGGATTTTACAGCCAACTCTACTTCTCTTTCATTTCTAACTATCCTTACGCCCCTGCCACCACCTCCACCAGCTGCTTTTATTATCACGGGGTATCCGTGTGTTTTTGCGAATTCAACTACGTCGTCTGGTTCTCTTACTTCGGCCCAGGGAAGAGTAGGGACTTCTAGTCTCTCGGCGAGTAGTTTTGAAGCCAGTTTATCGCCACTAAGGGACATTATGCTAGCCGGGGGCCCCACGAACACTAAGCCCCTTTTTGCCGCTTCTAACGCGAAATTGGGGTTCTCGCTAAGAAACCCGTAACCAGGGTGAAGAGCTTCCGCGCCCAGCTCTAGTGCAGCTTCAACTATCCCCTTAATGTCTAGGTAACTGGATACCTCTAGGTCGTCAACTAGGAACCTCCTGTGGAGGGAATCAGCGTCATCGGCTGTGTAAATGCCAACCGGCACGTAACAATTCTCTATTAGTGTTTTAGCGATTCTTACTGCTATCTCTCCCCGGTTTGCGATAAGCACCCTAGTAGCCACGAAAATTCAGCCCCTAGTACTGGGAATAAAGCGTCTAGCATAAAAACGTTACTCCGTTAATGGGAGTCGCTCACTACTACTATAAAGCGACCTCTCAAACTCGTTTACTACCACTATATATACATTTATGGCTTTAGCAAGCTGGTCTAGTTCAATGTATTCACCTGGTTTGTGCGACACGCCGGGTGATCCTGGGCCATAGGCTACCGCCGGAATGCCCCTTTCGGCATAGTACCCTAGGTCGAGTCCGCGCGACGCGATCACGAACCGTGGTTCAAATCCTAGTACCCGTGCAATGGGTCTTTTGAATGCCGTCGCGTATATGGGGGTTAGTGGCGCGTATACGGGATTACGCTCGCCGATAATTTCCAGCTCGGCCTTAATGCCCGTTCTCGCATTTAAGTCTTCGACGAGCCGCTCGATCTCTTTAATCACCTCGTTCGTTTTCTCTTCTAAAACGAGTTCTCTATTAACGCTAAAACAGCAGACACTGGGCTCGGCGTTTATAGCCCCAGAGGATATGATAAGCCCGCCTACAGTTATTGAGGGCTTGGAGGACTCCGGCTCGTCATAGGTAAAGCTACTGACCTTTCTACTCAAAATACTCCTATATTCGTCAATGAAGAGCTTAGCGTAAACGAGCATATTCTCAAACGCGCTTTCTACAAGTGGCGTAACTGCGTAACTTTGCAGAGACCCGTGGACCTTTAACAAGGCCCACACGTATCCTCTGTGGCCTACATATACGTCGCTTAGCCTAGAGGGCTCGGCTATTAAGACGAAATCAGGCCTACTACCGAGTTCTCGTACTAGGTAACCTGTCCCTGTAGAACCACCTATTTCACCATCAGGCACTAGTACGGCCTCTAGAATAACCTCAGGTTCACGTGTCTGGGAAAAGTGTATTAGCGTGGCCAGTATAGCTGCTATTCCCCCCTTCATATCACTAGAGCCCCTACCATATAGCCTTCCCTCGACTACCCTGGGTTCAAAGGGGTCAACGGGCCACCCAGCCCCAGATGGCACCACGTCGTAGTGTCCATTTAATTGCAGGACTCTCGCACCGTAACCTATCCTGGCAAATAGTATGTACCTCGGTTTATCGGGGTTAAATACCCGTGGAAGGCTCTTCTTAACGTATTCCCCTGGCACTCGGTGCATGGTTACGTGTATTCCATAGTGTGATAACACTTCCCTGTAGTAGTCGACCATTTCTTCATAGGACTCGCCTAGCACGGTCTTATATCTAATACTCTCGGCGAGGATCTTAGTGGCTTCTTCAATTAGTTGCTTAGAGACCAAGAAAACACCCAAAGGGGTGGTAGAAGAGAAAAACGAGGAGTTCTGGAGGATTATCCTACTTTTTCAACATGGATTATTTGAACAGGGCACGCATTAGCCGCGTCTTGGACGCAAGAGGCGAGTTCTTCAGGTACAACACCTGCAGTTATATTGCCCCCTTCTCTGAATTTAGCTGTAATTTGTACTCTGTTATCGTCGGGGTTCATTTCAAAGACATCTGGGCATATCGATACGCACACCATGTCGGAGATGCAGTTTTCCCTTGGGTCTATTTTTACTCTGTACTTAGCCATGTTCATCCCCTTGGAGGTATTATTAGTCTCTGGTATAAAAAGTTGATTCAGCCCGTACAGGAGTATGTCGGAAAAGGCAGTGCATCAGCTATGCGGGGCCTCTTTCATTCCGGGAAGGTCGCGGCCCAAGGTTCTTCATCACTTAGAGCTTGTATTGTCACTTACCGGGACTACTTCTTAACTTATAGGATTCTGATTTATAGCTTTGCTTTACACACTTTATTACCGAGGAGGACGTGCAAAGCCCTATGTTGTTGAAAATAAGGTATCATAGTACATTTTTACGCCACGCGCGATCATCTCTGCGGCTACACTCGCTATTATCAATGCCATAAATCTACCTAGAGCCCTAATGGTTGAGAGCCTAAGCGTCCTCGCCAGGAGGCGGCTAGCTCTCAAGATCGAGAACGACACGTAACACGCTACAATGGCAGATACGAGTACCATAAGCAAGTTTACTACATCTCCTGGCTTAGACGCGACTAGTAGTAGTATAGTGGTTATCGTGCCAGGACCGATTAACAGCGGCGTTGCTACCGGGACTACAGCTACATCCCGTGGATGCATTCTCTTAGTTCTAGGCTCGTCCCCCAACATGTCTATAGCCAGGACCATTAATATTACACCACCACCTACGCGCAACCCAGCTATGGATATGTTAAACACCTGTAGTATGTAATTTCCGGCTAGAGTAAACGAAATGACTATCAATAGGCCAGCGAAGGTCGCTTTGCGGATAATAGCTTTAAACTCGCGGTTTTCGAGGCCCTCGGTTATAGATACAAAGAATGGAATAACTGAAAACGGGTTCATTATAGCAAAGAGTTGCGTGAAATACAGGACGAGAGTTGCTAAGAACTCTAATATAAAAGATCACCTTTAGCGGGGAAACTAGTCACTCTATGTAGATTGCCGGTTTAAGAGGTAATGACTTGTCTGCTTTGGGAATACTTAGCCGAATAGCCTCGTCTTCCCACAAAACCAGTATTTCCAACGCCTCAGGTACCTTTGACTTTATATAATTAACGCTATCACGGTAAACGTCAAACTCCCGTTCGCTCCTCGTTTTAACAATGTTCTCTAAGAACTTCTTTTCAATTTTCTTAAACGCGTTGTAAGCATTGACTATTAAGGCTTCGCGGCCCCTCACATTGTAACTAAGCCTTATTGAATTTACTATTTCTCTTAGGGGGGCGCCCTCGAGAACCATTTTCGCGACTTCCCGCTTCCACGGTGATGCTACGATAATGTAGATCTTAGCACGAGGCTTTTTCACGAGCCTCAATAGCTCTCTCATGTCCTCAATAAGGGCTTCGACGGCGTCCATTAACACTATAATCTCCTCATTTAACTGCCTTCCTTCAGGCCACTTCGAAGCCGAGAGCAATTCTCCATTACCGAGCCAGCTATTTATTTCCTCGGTTAAGTGTGGTATGATCGGGTTTAAGACCTTGATCCAGTCAACGAGCACTTTTTTAACTCCACACACGTAACTCTCACCGCGCATTTCCTTGTATTTTTCCACTAAGGCTAGTACGTCGAAAAAGGCTGTCTGCGCATATTGCCGAATATCGAGATTTTCAATGGCCTCTGTAGCTTTGTTTAGGAGATCATAGAACTTGTTAATAAACCACTCCGTGAACACATCTGCCAATTCTTCATGACACGTTGTTCCCGAGCTCGCTCTAGCTATATTTGTAAACCTGATCATGCTATTCACTACTTTCTCCACTTCAGCCTCTCTCCAGTCTAATATGCTGTCGAGATTTGCCGCCCACGATATGTAAAGCCTAAAGAGGTCAGCTGAATACATTGTAGTTATGTGTCTAAGGGGTATTACATTACCTTTACTCTTAGACATCTTGGCCCCCTCTCGTATTACCGTCTCGTTTAGCGAGATCAGCTTTGGTATATGCTCCTCTGGAAACAGCGCTATATGGTGTAATACGTAAAACGTTAAGTGGTTTGAAATGTGAGGTATTGCGGTGTGCCTGTGGTCCACGGGATACCAGTACGTAAACTCTTTCCTCATCTTATTAAGTAATTCGACCGGTATACCGCTCTTGGCGGATAATTCATCTACAGAGCCCTTGCCTAGGAAAACATAGTCGAATACCTCGGGTATAAGTGAGTCTTCACTTATATTGTGCTCCCTTAAGATGTGGACTATCGTGTAAAATGCCATATATATTGTGGAGTCGCTTAGGCTCTCTATAATCCACTCTGGGCTCCAGGGCAATCTCGTCCCAATACCGCGTTTCCTAGCACATGGCCTCTTGTCAAGCCAGTCAATTGTGTCTAAGAAGAGCTTCTTGTACTTAGCTGGGACTATTTTTATTTTACCTTCTTCGAGGGCCTTGCGCGCGTTTTCCTTAAGCCACTTCACGTTGTAATTTATGAACCACTGACCAGTGATCTTGGCGACAATGATCTCTCCTCCAGAACGGCACCAGGCCTTCCTGTTTAGCTCGTAAAATGGGAACCCCTGTCTACCGCTGTAAAGAAGTTCCTTGACCTTATCTCTGGCGTCCTTAACTGGTAGGCCACGGAATTCTCGATTGTCCACTACAAGTATCCCGTTGTAAAATTGCTCTTTATACACCTCTCTAGAGACGTCTTCGAGCCGCGGGTCGAGTTGGGAAGATATGCCTAAGCGCTTAACGGCTATTTCGGAGTGATGGCCCTCAATGCCCGGTACTTCAATTATTTTCTTCGGCTCTATCTCTAAGACTACGCTTGGGTCTACGTTGTACTTAACTAAGATGTGTGGATTAGACTTTAACTCCATTAACGCTACGTAGTCGTATGGCGCATCACTTGGCTCGGAGTAGACTACTCCAGTGGCGTTATCTGGGTCCACGAATAGCGCTGGTAAGACGATGACTCTATCCCCGAGCGGGGATTCAGCCCACATGCCAATGAGGTCTTTTCCCTCAATTTCCTTGATAATCTTTATGTCATCGCCGGGGTGTTGGTGAACTAGCTTAATTAGCGCCTTATTGCTAGCAATACACCTGTCTCCATTCCACTCAAACACAACGTACTTTGCGTCGGGGTTTACCCATATGTTTGTTACACCGAACAATGTCTCCGGGCGCAGAGTTCCGGCTAAGAGGTATTCTCCTGTTTCAATCAACTTGAACTTCACAGCAGTGTACTCTATTATCTCAACGGGGTTTACGTCCGCGTCTTGTATGTCATCTTCGCCTTCCGGCTGGTTGTGTAAGAGGCAATATGTAACTATGTGATCCCCGCGTGTTATTAGGCCCTTTTCGAAGAGCCTATAATACTGCCACGTAATGAACCTACTATATATGGGCTCGCCAGTGTGGAACTTCCTTCGCCAATCTATGCTATAACCAAGTTCTTCGAAGTCTCTTTGTATTTTCTCTGCAAAAAATGTAGCGAGGCGTAATGGGTCATTAAACGACTCCACGACCTCGTCAACCTTCTTCTCGTCTTCGACGTAGAACTTAACGTACTCCCGGTACAAGGCCACTGTCTTATAGTCCCCTCTGCTAATCATATCAGAGAAAGCGACGATCGGCGTTCCAGTTATGTGAAAAGCCATGGGGTAGAGTACGTTCAACCCCCGCAACCTCTTATACCGCGCCACAATGTCGCCTATAGTGTAGGTTCTGCCATGCCCGATGTGCAATGGGCCGTTGGCGTAGGGGTAGGGAACCGTAATGAAGTATTTTGGTTTCCCTTCTTCTACATTGGCTTCGAATAACCTCTTTTCTCTCCAAATGCTCTGCCACTTTCTCTCGATCGATCTAAGCCACTCCAAGAACTCTTGTCTTCTCTGGATCAATTACTCCACCGCGTTAGCACTATATGGTTTTCTTAGATTTAGGGAATTTTTAAAAATTAGCCTTAACACTAAATTTAAGTTTAAGGTGTTTAATGGAATAGCCTGAAAAGAGCGTGGAGGTATATATGGCTAAACACTGGATAGACGAACTAGCAGATCAACTTTACGAAAAACTTGTTGCTAGGGGTAAAGAAGTCTATGTGTTTAATGGTGGGTTATCGGTTTCCGGCCTTCAACACATTGGCCGGCTTCGGGGGGAGGTGATAATAACTGAGACACTACGAAGAATTCTATCGTCGCGAAGGCTGAAGATCAGGCAATACTTAACGCTGTACACGCAGGACTCATGGAAGGCTAAGGAGGCTCAAATCCAGGTCTTTGGCGGCCGGGAGCGCGGGATTAAGTACGCGGGCTGGCCGCTGATCAGGGTGCCAGATCCGCATGGGTGTCATTCTAACTGGGTTGAGCACTACTGGGCTGACTTTGGCCCGTACATTAAGGAGTTTACTGATGGAGAGATTGAAGTCGTGACAACAACCGAGCTCTATAAGGGTAAGTTACTAGAATTCGCAAAAATGACCATTGAGAAGAGGGAAGATGTGAGAAGAGTTATTAATAAGTACCGCGGGAGAAAGCCTTACCAAGAGGGCTGGATACCCTTTGAGCCCATTTGCGAGAAGTGCGGGAGAATAGACACGACTGAAGCCACCAGAGTAATTGATGGAGAACACGTAGAATACGTTTGTAGAAATTGCGGGTCTAGGGGTAAGGGTTCTTTGAGTAATGGTAAGTTAATGTGGAGAATAGAGTGGGTGGGGGTTTGGTGGAGTCTCGGTGTGGATTTCGAGCCGTACGGTAAAGATCACGCGATGCCGGGTGGAAGCCGTGATAGTTGCGTAGACTTGGCTATTAACGTGTACTCCTTGAAGCCGCCCGAGGGGCTACCCTACGAATGGGTTGAGTGGAAAACCGCGAGTGGAGGGGTCTTTGACATGGGTAGTAGTGACTTCCTCGGTTTTACTCCCAAAGATTGGCTTGAAGTTGCACACCCACATGTATTTAGATTCTTAGTCCTCAAAACTCAGCCAATGCGGAAGCTGGCGGTCGGCCTACACGAAATACCGCAGTACTACAATTTGTACTTTAAAGCAGAGAGAGTGTACTACGGGCTGGAGAAACTAAGTGACCCGGAGGAAGAAGTTTTACTAGCTAGGAGCTACGAGCTCAGTTACCCGAAAAATGGACCTCCACCAGAACCCCCAGAGCAAGTGCCCTACTTGCACATAACTATTCTCGCCCAAATAATTCCAGCTAGCAAGTGGAGTGTTGACGCTGTAACTAGGCTTAAAGCCAGTAAACACCTCCCAGAAAACCCCACGAGTTATGGCGTTCAAAGAGTACTAGAAACTATGCCCAAAGCTTACAACTGGGCTATGAAATATGGCCCGGGGGACCTTAGATTCAAGTTAAATACTCTCAGCGAAGCAAGAACCATAGCTGAAAAAATACCCTTAGAAATACGTGAAGTATTCAAGAGCGTTTACGAGAACCTAAACTCCTTAACGGAATGGAGTGAAGAGGCGGTTAAGAACGCGCTAATATCCGTGACGTCGAAGCTCTCAAATGGCATGGTTAAAAAGTTCTACGAATACTTTTACCGAGTTTTAACGGGTAAGCCGAGCGGCCCAAGAGCAGCGCCTTTACTATCGTTGCTAGGCAAGGAGAGATCACTTGAATACATTTCATTAGTTGTTGAAAGGTCGGGATAATAAGCGCTAAAGTTCATGAGGATAAACCTCCAGGCTTTAAGGTAACAGTTATTTTGCCTACCTATAATGAGAGAGCGAACATCGCCCCCTTGATCGAGTCGCTAGCGAAGTACCTGAATGGCTATACTTACGAAATACTAGTAGTGGACGACAACAGCCCGGATGGCACGGCTGATGCGGCAGAGGCCCTTTCAGGTAAATACCCAGTCAAGGTCTTAAGGAGGCCGCGTAAAATGGGAGTCACGTCGGCTATACATGACGGCTTTAAGGCCTCCTCCGGGAGTGTAATAATCGTCATGGACGCGGATTTTCAGCACCCACCCGAGCTCGTACCGAGGTTGCTAAGTAGAATCCGCTATTGCGACGTTGTAGTTGCTTCGAGGTATGCGGGCGGTGGCCGCATAGAAGAATGGAGCTTTATTAGAAGGGCCATGTCTATGGTGGCAGTTGCCCTGGTCAGAGTACTTGTCCCCGAGTGTAGGAGTGTAAAGGACCCTGTTAGCGGTTTTTTCGCCCTATGGAGAGAGGTACTAGACTCGTGGAGACCAGTAGTGCCCGGAGGCTACAAAGTACTAGTTGAAATTCTAGCGACCGCTAAACCTACGCGTGTTTGTGAGGAACCCTATGTATTCAGGGCGAGACGAAGCGGTAAGTCTAAGTTAAATACCGCCGTCGTTTTTTCCTTCATTAAATTGCTTTTAAAGTTGTTGTTTTGAAGATATTATACAACTAGTAGCTACAAACTACTTGCATCTTTACGGTAAAGTGGAGGCTTTTAGTAAAAGCCGGGGTGCTTAGTGTTGGAGGGCTGGAAGCTAGAGGGCAATTATAACCCACATAGGGTGGAAGAATTAGTAATGGAGTTCTGGGAAAAGAATAACATATATGCGATGGTTAAGGGCCGCAATAGTAAAGGTAGAGAGGTCTTTAACTTCATCGATGGGCCACCGTACCCGTCGGGTGATATACCACACCTGGGTACGGCGTGGAATAAGTCGCTTAAGGACGCAGTGCTTAGGTATATGAGAATGCGGGGGTATAGAGTCAACGATAGACCTGGTTACGACTGCCACGGCCTACCCATAGAGGTTAAGGTAGAGCGGAAACTAGGTGTTAAGTTTAAACGAGAAATAGAGAGTAAAATCGGCGTGGAGAAGTTTATCGAGGAGTGTAAGTCATTTGCGCTATCCAATATAGGCGCCATGACTAAGTGGTTTAAGGAGCTAGGAGTGTTCATGGACTGGGACAACCCCTACTTAACGCTAACAGACGATTATATAGAGGCCGCCTGGTGGCTTATTAAGCAAGCAGAACAACGCGGGTTACTGACATCCGAATATAGGGTCGTGTACTGGTGCCCCCGCTGTTCCACTACCTTGGCTGACTACGAGGTTGAATACAAAGACCTCGAAGACCCCAGTATATACGTCAAGTTCCCGGTTAAGGAAGAAGAGAACACTTACTTGGTTATTTGGACCACCACCCCGTGGACTCTCCCCGCAAATGTATTTGTAATGGCGCACCCGGACGAGATCTACGTTAAAGTGCGCGTCGGGGGCGAGACCTGGGTCTTGGCAGGGAAGAGGCTTGAAGCGGTGATGAAAGAGTGCGGTGTCGGGGAGTATGTAGTCGTGGATAGACTACGCGGTAGGGACTTAGTTAAATACACGTATGACCACCCCTTGAGGGATTTAATACCAATCCAGGAAAAGCTCGCGAAATACCACAGAGTTTTAATGGCGCCAGAGTATGTTTCGATGTACGAGGGAACAGGGTTAGTACACGCGGCGCCAGGACATGGTTTTGAAGATTACGAAGTAGCATCTAGGTTTAATCTAAGAGAAATAGTGGTTTGCCCCGTTGACGAAGAAGGAAAATTCACGGATGAAGCCGGAGTACTCGCTGGAATAGATGTGCGGAGTGCCAATTGGCACATCGTAAAAATGCTCGAAGAGCGGGGGGCACTGATACACAGCGGTAAGATAGTACACAGGTACCCAGTGTGTTGGAGGTGTAAGACGCCAACTGTACTGAGGGCGACGAAGCAGTGGGTTATAAAGATAACCGAGCTCAAGGAGCGCCTAAAGGAAGAAGCCACCAACGTCAAGTGGGTGCCTTCGTGGGCCCTTACGAGACTGCTGAACATTCTAGACAACCTACAGGACTGGGTTGTCTCCAGGCAGAGGTATTGGGGGACACCACTGCCAATCTGGACTTGCCCCAACGGTCATAGGGTGGTAATTGGGAGTATCAGGGAGCTGGTAAAATACGCCGGCTCGAGGCCAAAAGAGCTCCATAGGCCGTGGATTGACCAAGTAGTCTTCAAGTGCCCGCACTGCGGTCTCGAAATGAATAGAGTACCAGACGTAGTAGACGTGTGGCTTGATAGTGGCGTGGCGTTCTACGCCTCTAAAGGCCACCCCGAAACACTCGAGGAGGGCTCCATTGTAGCGGATTTCATTGTCGAAGGGCACGACCAGATCAGGGGGTGGTTCTTCTCGTTACTTAGATCGGGTGTTCTTGGTTTCAATAAGGCTCCATATAGAGTAGTACTAGTACACGGCTTTATGCTAGATGAACAAGGTAGGGAGATGCACAAGAGCCTCGGTAATTACGTAGGGGTAGATGAGGCAATTGAACGAGTTGGTAGAGATCCCCTTAGGCTTTGGTTACTCAGCAACACGGTGTGGGAAGATGTGAGATTTTCATGGAAAGAGCTTGAAGAAGCAAAAAGAGATCTCTCAATACTCTGGAATATCGCAGTATTCGCGAAAACATACATGGACTTAGATTCCTATAGCCCGGCCCACCACCCCTTAGAAATGTACGTGAAATCGCTGAAATCCGAGGATAAGTGGATTCTCAGCAAGATAAATACGCTGATAAAGTCTGTGGAGGAGTACATGAATAGCCTTGATATTGCAGCGGCAACGAGGTCTATAAGGAAGTTCGTGGTTGAGGACCTAAGTCACTGGTACATTAGGCTCATTAGGCCGAGAGTTTGGATAGAAGAAAATGTAGCTGATAAAATGTCAGCTTATGCCGTTCTTTTCTACGTATTAGACAGGTTAGTGAGGCTCTTGGCCCCAATAACACCCCTTATAGCGGAATACATATACCAAGCCATGTTAAAGAACGTTAATGAGTCGCCCTCAGCCCACCTCTTAGAATGGCCAAAGGTTGACAGTGAAATCATTGATGAGAGCATAGAGGAATACATGGAGGTGGC